>ERZ838577.224-NODE-224-length-99071-cov-10.054597_pt1 | contig 99071 bp, 75 predicted proteins | sample MGYA00519682_ERZ838577 | MGnify/ENA primary metagenome ERZ838577 (study PRJEB31850, sample SAMEA3708838) | human gut metagenome | biome: human gut; feature: human-associated habitat; material: faeces | place: China | collected 2014 ... | reverse complement strand
GCTCAATTAGCGGCTTAGCCGAGACTGGTCAGCCTCAAAATTTACCGAACCATTGAATATATTTCCTCCTTAAAATATTTCCTCGGCGTGGAAGACGCATAGTCTTCAAAGATGGCTCCGATGATAAATCGGGCATAAAACGTGCCGACGGTTAAAGGCCCGCGGGCACAAAACTGCTCTATCAAGCGTGCAAATTTATGAATTTTTCAGTTTAATTGCAATAATTTTAACAGAAAAATATGAACAAAATCATGGCGCGGCTATTCGATGGTGCGGGTGAAAGAGGCGATGCCGGGCCACGCGGCGACATCGGAGGAGGCTCCCTTGCTGTTGAAGTAGGGGTTGGTGATGAGAACCCGGGTCTCGGTCTTTGTCACTGCGCCGGGGAGGTCGGCCAGGGCGTTGATGGTGAGGAAGCGGCAGCGCACGGCGTGCGTGTCGTTGGGGACGTAACGTCCCTGGGCATCGACTATCAGGTTATTGCTTGTGTCGGTCTTGTAGAGATATTCGGCATAGCTGACGCTCTTCTCATATTTGATGCGTGGCGTCTGATAGGCGTCGGCGGCCGGGAAGCCGCTCTCCCCGGAGGTCACCACGAGCGTTCCGATCTTATTGTTTTCCATGTTCTGCCGGTTGCTCTCAAGAGTGAAGACGAGAGGGAACATCGCCTCCGGCATACCTGCCGGGAGGTTGAAATATACCGTGAAGGGTTCCCCGGAAAGGGGACTGACAGTGTTGCGGGCCGCGGCGCCCTCTACGGCCGCAGCCTCCTCGAGAGTGTTGTGGGCACCCGGATAGACCGCGATGCCGGAGAAATCGTAGGGCACATGTGCCACGAGCCTCACCTCGCGGCCGAGTCCCTTGCCGTCGGCCAGGAAGAAGCTCTGCTCCGTGGGGAGTCCCTCCGGTATCGGCTTGGGGGTGATGGTGAGTACGTTCCACACAGCGCCGGTGGCATCGGTGTATTGTCCCGATTCCTCCACCGACCCGATGACGGCGCCTGCCGCGAGTCCCGATTTCTTCAGCAAAGCATTTGTGGCGGCCGAGGATTTGCCCCCGACGGGATAGTAGCGGTACATGAACTTCACGGGATTCTGCGTGGTGAAGACGATGCTTGTGGACCCCACCTCGATCACATTGGCGCCGTCGGAGATCTGCGCCATGTCACGGGCATCGACGTCGGCCGAGATATTATTGAATGTCGGGCCGGCTATTGCCGCCGTATAGGAATCGGCGCCCGGAGCGGCGACGCTCCGGATGTTGACGCGATAGTTGAAATTGCGGATGATGTGGTAATACTCCGGCAGTCCGGTTTCGGCATTGTTATGGACAAGGTCGAGCTTATAATAGCATTCCTGCCAGGCGGCCGACGCCGATCGGCGGTATTCTGCCCTGAGAATCAGGAATGTGCGCTGTGTCGACTCGAAGGGGTGCTCATAAAGGCAGAAGGGCTGATTAGACCAGAGAGGGCGGCCCCCCTGCGACTGCGGGTTGAAATTCTCCTCGCGGTTGTAGAAGCCCGCGCCCGGAGGCATTATTCCGCCATAGCTCTCCTGATCCTTGCCGGAGCCGGTGATGTCGAAATATGATTTCATCTTCACGGCGTCTCCCTTCCCTACGGTGAGGGCCGGGCAGGCGAGCGCCGGGGCGTTATAGGGCGCTACTGTTCCCGACGAAGGGACGTTGACAAGCTCGAAGCCGATGATATTGAAATTCGAGAGCGAGTTATCCTTCTCCACCGACACCATGGCGAAATTGCGGATCACCGGTACGTCGGCGAGACGCTGCTTTGCATCTTCGGAGAGCTGCGGCTTGCTGTCGGGAGTGATCTCATCATTTGTGTAACCGTTGGGGAAAGAGACGCGCCCCCAGTAAGCCTCCTTGAAATCGCCGACGGCGAGAGTGGAGAAAATCTGCGCCTCCGAAGCGTAGGAGGCCGTGAGATATTCAGGGGCCACCACGAAGTGGAGCACTCGTCGGCTTCGGGTCATAAGCAGGCCCGGGATGCGGAACTGCACGGTGCCGTTGTCGGCCACATCTGTGGCCGACAGGGTTTCCGCCTGATATACCTTGACAAGGAAGCGGTCGGAGGCATTGGAACCCTCCTCGAATTCGAACACCGAGAGCTTCAGATCGCGCGAGGGGGTCTGCGGGAGGGCACGCGTGGCCGTGGGCGACATCGAGGGGATTCGGATGCCGACGACCACCTCGCCGTCGTTTTCGACGGGAGGGGTTGGAGTATCGAGAGCTTCTGTGCAGCCTGTGGAAGATAACAGACAGGAGAACAGGAGGAACAGGAGAGATATGTTGAGATTATGTCTGATCATAAATTTTAATCTTGGGGGTTGCGTTTGGGCATGTCGCCCCAGGTGAAGTCGTAGCCCCCGGAATCATTTTTGTGGAGGATATATTCGGTTTCATCGTCCCAGTACCAGTCGTCGTAGACGGCGCGGACAAATGCCGTTTCACTGTTTGATTTCACAAGCGAGCCGTCGTCCTGTATGGTATAGGCCCCCTGCGCTGTCCAGTAGGTACCATTTTTATCGAAGAGACGGGGAATCTTACCGGTCTCTCCGAGCCAGACGATGAACTTGAATTCGCCGTAGGTCGGCATGCGCCATCTTCCGGCGGGTTTCCCCTGCTCCTGATAGGAGGCGCAACGGCGGCGTGCATTCTCTTTAGTGACAGCCGACATCTCGCCGTAGGAGGAGGCGATGCGGAAACGAGGGGCTACGAGCATCGATTTCGAGTGCATCTCGGTGGTGGGGTAATACCAGAGGAGCCGGCGATTGCCGGTCTGCCCGGGTGCCTTATACAGTGAGGCGGCTTCTACCGCCCAGTCAGCGGCAGAGGTTTCTTCGCTTTTGGGGTCAGTGTCGAGATTGCCCGAGAGCGAATTGTTGCGGAGGAGCACGCGAGGGTCACCGATAATGTAATTGTCATCGCTCGATGTTCCTGAATTGTTGAACTGAGTGATATTGATGATATACATGTTCGGATTGCCGTTGTTGTCAGAATTATCGAAAGCCAACAGACCGCCGAGGTCATTATCGTTTTTCCAATAAGCGTCCCGTCTCCAGTTTGCGGGATGGAAGGTTGGATTGACAAACGCGAATCCATGCTGTGCGGTGGTTACAATAATACCCAAATCAGAAACGTTATAGTCGCCTCCCGGGTTGGGGTCCACATCGAGGTACATGGCGGGATTCTGGAAGACGGTGAAACTCTCGGTATAAGATTCCTTGTCGGTATGGCGGAGCGTCACGTCGATGCGATATGGAGAATAGGCGTCGACATCCGTGGGGACATATTTGACGATACGTTTTTTGACACCATCCACGGTCGAAGTGGAAGCGTTGGAATAGCCGGCGAGGGATACCACTGCGTCCGAAGCATCGACCGGTTCCCACACTTTGAGGGGATGGTTGATGGTGATTGTATAGAGCTTGTTCAGCGGCGAATACTGAATGTCGTAGGTGCAGAGTTTATCAGACTCCGTGTTGGACTTCTTGATCTGATCTCCGGAGATGGTGAAGTTCACCACCTTGCCACGGTCTTCCCGCTCGCCCTCTTTGCTCACAAAAGAGTAACGGCTGAATGTGAGGGATATATCCGCCACATCCACCGGGTGGGAGGAATAGAACTGCACGGAAACGCGGTCGGAATTGTCGACCGTATAGGTGTTGGGGCTGACCACGAGGTAACGGTAGTCGTTGATGTCGACATCGATATCCTCGGTGGCCCATGAGACGACGCGGTAGTTGGCGGTGATATCTTCCGGCTTGTCGGGCTGCTCGGAGCCGAGCATGCCGACGTTGAGGTCGATGCGGTAGCTGTTGTTGGAGAGGATCTGGGGCATGGAGGCCGGGGTGACCGGCACGGTGTAATAGCGCGTGGTGACGGAGGTGTCGGTGCTTCCGTCGGTTTTAACGGTGGTCCTGAGCCAGGGGATGATCAGGGTCATGGCCGTGCGGTGCAGTTCCTCGGGGGTGTTACTCCAGCTGTTGGGATAGGTATAGAAGGGGATGGCCTGCGTGAAGGGGTATTCGGTATCCGTAGAGTTCTTGAAAACGTAGGCTTCCGAGCCGGTGGTGAGGCTGAAATAATCTTCATAGGCGGGTGTGTGGGAGGTGGAAGGCACCGCCACGGATTTGCCGACGCCATTATTGAGGAGCACCCGGATTGTTGACGGGTTCTCTTCGGAGGGGAGGAGGGGTGAATAAACGGTCTTGTTGCCGTCGGCATCGGTCTCAGTAATCTCCTTTTCGATGTTGAGGCTGAGGGTGATCTTGGCGGCAGTGCGCACAAGTTCCACCGACCCGACGGCACTCTTGGCGCCCGCGGCATCGACGGAGAGTCTGACACGGTCGTCGCCCGACATGACGAAGAGCTCCTGCACCTGACGGGTGCCGAATTCGGAGTCGATGGCAATGGCCTTGAGATCGTTGACTGTCGGCTCTGTCATTGCCTTGAGCTCAGTCAGGGCATCGCCCGAGAGGTTGGCCACGGCGAAGAGCCGGCATGTGGCGCCGTCGGCCACCGTGCCGAAGAGCTCGGCGGCTTCCGAGTCGCTGATCGACATCTTGGTCTGCCAGCGTCCGTCGGCGGCGTCGAAGCCCGAGAAGCGGGCGAACTTTACCGCCGAGGCGTCGTCGCCGGCGCCGTCGGCGTATAGAGCCACGGCGATCGACTGCAGGCGCGTCTCGTTGAGCGAGCCATCCGAGGGATCCGTGGCGCGAGTGGTTCTCTCGGAGTTATAGAATGAGAGAACGAGACCATCCGCGGCTGGAGGTTCCGGCAGAAAATCATCGGAGCATCCCCCCGCCGAAAGGAGAGAGAGGAGAGAGAGGAGAGGGATGGCTGCGGCGATGAATGAGTGATATATGTTGATAAATCTATATGATTTCATTGTTTACGTCGGGTTACTGTCTGCTCTGGTTGATTGTCCAGTTTTTGAAAGAACTGTCGGTGATGCGGGCCTCCATGAAGCGGGTACCTCCGTCCATGGCCACCACGATCTGGAGGATTGCCGAGCTGTTGACGGCAGGGTGCGGGTTGACGCTGATTATCTCGAGGGCCTGCGGAGAGCCGGTGGACCCGGAGACGGTTTCGGCGGTCAGGGCCGCGCCGGAGGCGTCTGTGCCCGTCTTGAAGCGGAACGCCCCGGGGTCTCCGCCGGTGGAGACGAGATAGGCCGTCCACGTGGCGTTGAGCGGAGTGCTGACGGTGAATGTGCAGCTCACCGGTTCGCGGTTGCCCTCGCTGTCCCAGGGCCTGACATAGATCTGGCCCTTCGTGAGGTCGGTGCCTGTGCCGGCGCCTGTCCATGTGGCCACGGAGGCGGAAGGGTTGTCCATGAAGTCGAGTTCGAAGCGGTTAAGCGTCCAGTCGGCCACACTCGCCTTCAGAGTCAAGCCTATCCCCTCGAGATAATCCACGTTGAGATCGTAGATATGATTGCGGAGAATCTTGTCGCCCCAGGTGAAGCCCTGTCCGTTGTATCCGGCCAGAGGGATGGTGTAGAGGCGTGAGCAATCGGCGAGCTGAGAATTATCGGTAGGCTGATATGAATTTGTGGGGAGACCGTAGATGTCGGTGAAGGGACGGGTCTGGACACGGAGTTCGAGCACCGGCCTGCCGGTGGTGATGGCCTGTTCCGGGAGGTAGGAAAGGAGTGTTCCGCGAAACGCCGAGGAGAGGGTAGGGAGGCTGATGAAGGGGAGGTTGAGGGATGCAACAGTGGGTGTGGTGCCCTCCGCGGGGTTGCATACGCGCATTGTGTGGACCTGCGAGCCGTTGACATATTCCGAGGCGCCTGCCGGCACCATGTAGGCGTCGGGCACTTCATAGATGAGCCGCGCCGAGTGGAGGCGGGGGAAGCCGTCGGCCGACTTCTCGCGAATGGCATCCCTGACGCGCAGCTTGGCAAGGGAGCGGAGCATGAAGACCTCGCCGAAGTATATGCGTTCATAGGGGCGGCTGGCAAGGAGCTGACGCTCCGAGGCCTGCGCCGAGATGGATCCGAACATAGGGATTGTACCCTTGACTACGCCGTCGACAGTGGCGCCGTAGCTGTCGGGAGAATCCTCATGCATGTCGCTGTAGGAGAAGCGGAAACTCTCCGCCGCCTGAATCACGTCGCCGAAGGTGGTGGCGCCGGCGGCATGGGGGATACCGGTGCGGTACCGCTCCACGCCCGAGGATCCCCATCCCTCTCCTCCGGCCATCTCGTCGGTGAAGCCGGCGGTGGAATTGGCGAGCAGAATCATGCGGAATCTCACCGGGTTGTCGCTGTCGGGCTGCAGCTCATGGCCGAGAATGCCGGCGAGTGTGCGTGCCGGGAGGGTGACGGTGACGTTATATTGGCCTCCGGCCCCGGTGATCATCGTGTAGGGGTCGGTGGTGTTGTGGATGTCGAAGTTGGCATAGAGAAGTCGGGCGCCGTCGCCGCGCGAGGCCTCGTCGTTTCCCTCCGCGAATATATAGAATGCGAAGTCGCGGGTGTTGAAAGCCTCCTCGAGGGGAAGTTCCGCGTCCTCCTCGGGGTGTCCCTGATCGTCGGTGCGAGTCGCGGCGCGCCCCGCGTCGGTGTTCATGCGGAAGCTAAGATGCAGGTTGCCGTCGCTTCCGGAGGCAGGAGGAGTGATGTCCGACGGCTCATCCGCCGAGCATCCCCCGAGAAGAGGCAGCAAGAGCGCGAGCACCGCGGGGATCGCGGCGCGCAACAGACCGATATGCAGTTTATATGATTTCCGTAGAGATGTCATTTTATATTAACTCCTCGTCTTATATTAACTCCTCGTCCTGAGGGGGCACAACGGCCCATTGGTTGATATATATGCCGCCGGGGCGATACCAGTCGCTGTTCCCGTCGATGAAGAAGAGGATGGAATAATCGTCCTGACGGTCGAGGTATTCCTGTTCCGACATTTCGGGGTAATGCCCCATGACGAGAATGAAATAGTCGAGCAGCGGGATGCGTATGATGTCGCGGTTTTCCGAATCGAGGCGCACGGTAAGAGTGGCGCCGCGGTCGAGGATAAGACGCGAAGTCGAGAACTCGAACATGAGAGAGGCCACGGCGGTGACGGTCTGAGAGTCCTCCCGGGTACCGGTCTGCGCGGAGGGGGAGGTGACCTGTCCGTATTTTACGTTCCAGGGACGGTAGGTGACCGGCGCCGCGGGGAGCGGCGAGTTGTCCCATCCGAGGCGGCCGCCATGGGTGGTGATTGTTGCCGAGAAATCCTTCTGCCGTATTTCGGAGCCGTCGAGATGCTGGAGCATGACGCGGATGTCGTTGGTGTTCTTCATCAGCGGGATGGTGACGGTCTTTATCGACGGCCTGAAGGGATCGGGCGCATAATCGACGCCGAGGAGGGTGCCGTGGAAGAGGGCCGGGAGGTATGACTCGCAGACCACCGGAGAGTCCTCCTCCGGGTCGCCGGCGGCGCGCAGGGTGGTGAGCAGTTCCTCTTTGGATTGCGGCTGATAGGTTGCGAGCTCGAAGGCATCGTTATCCTTGAGGCCGCACCAGGCCACGAAGTCGTAGCGCCCTTCGGGCAGCGGCGTGTCGATCACGAAATCGCCCGAAGCGAGAACGGCACCCGATTCGGAATGGCTCCAGACCGGTTTCCCCTCGGCATCGAAGGCCCAGACATTGACCGACTTCACCTCGCGTGCGAAAGCATCGGCATATTTTATATTATAGTCGTATATGAATCTGACGCGCAACGAGGCGGGGCAGTCCACCGGCTCGTCGGTGACCATGCCGCAGCCCTGAAGGAGGATCGCGGGAAGAACGACCGCCGCGGCCGCAATGTGTCTTAATATGTCGGATATACGCATAATGATGTCAGGTTGGTTGTTGAGTGGTGAATGGAGAGATTCGTTGGTGAACGGCGAGGGGTTCAGACCTCGCCGCCCTGTATGGAGAGTCCCGAGTATTATTCGAGGGTTACGTTCTGAGGGGGAACCATGGCCCACTGAAGGATATTCACCTTGTAGGAGATGTACTGGTCCTTGGTATCGGCCGGGGGGATTAGAGGATCGTAGTAACCGCCGATACCGGTTGCGAGGCCGGATATCTTGGTGACGTTGACCTGATAAGCATGGTTGCGGACGAGACCCATGTCGCCGACCTTAACCTTCTCCCAGTCGATCTTGCCGCTGTCTTTCTGCGTATTTCCCTTGCGGTACCAGCCGAGGTGGAGCACAGGAATGGAGAAGTAGGCCTTTCCTCCCGCATTCGCATCGGCGATGTTCTCGGTCGAAGAGTAGTAGTTGCAGAATCCCACCTGCTGCATGAGGATCTTGTTGGCGTTGACCAGCGAGATGTTGTTGCTGCCGGCGGCTTCGGTGCCGATAGGCTGGTAGCCTTTACCGGTGGCGACATAGATGCCGGTGGTGGCTGCTCCATCCTTGAACTGGAGGGTGCGGTAGCGTGCGGGCACCTTCATGTTGCCGGTGACCTCAGCCTTGGGATCGGCCACCTCGAGGGCGGCGACGAGCTTGGCGAGGTCGCCTGCATCCGTCGGGTCGAGACGCACATATTTTGGGGTTTCTCCCGCAGCCGCCGTGTTCTCATAAAGACATGTAAGCTCCATGAAGAATCGCTGAAGCATGCTGGCTCCGCCGCTTACGGCGCTCGTGACGGCTCCCGGAGTATTGGGGAAGAACACCTGAGGCTTGCCGGCATAGGCGGCGGTTCCGCTGAGGCTGCGGGTATAGGTATAGAACGCACTCTTCACAACATCCGTGGAGGCCCCGACGGTCATGGTGTAATGACCCACGAGAAGCACAGAGGGTGTTGCGGCCGCAGGGTTGGCCGAGCTGAGGGCGTTGGAGCCGACGGTGGTCTCGCGGAAATACTGCCAGTCGGTCTGGGTGATGGGGAAGCCCGCCGCGTTGGTGCCTGTCAGGTCAACATACTTGTAGTATTTCTGGGGATAGCTGTCGGCATTCGTGACATCATCGGCCACTTCAGGGTAGCTGCTCACGAAGTATGCAGGGGAGCAAGCCCAGTAAGAACGCTTATAGCCGGCGTTGTTCCAGGTCCATGCGTTGTCGCCCGAAAGGCCATTGTTGATGGCAGTGTTGGCTGCGCCGAAGGTATAGTTATCGGTGCCGACAAGGCCGGTGCCGGTCTCGGTGCGGAACGACTTGATGACGTAGGTGTTCTTTGTCTCGCCGTTGAGCGCCCAGCGCTCGGGAATGAAGGTAAGCTTCACCTCGGCCTCGGTGGCGGTGTTGCCTGTGTAGGTAACGGTAGAGGTGACATAAGGCTCAACACCCGTAGCCGAGAATTTGAGCTTGGCGGCATAGCGCTCCACGTAGATGTCGATAGCGGGCTCGGCCGCTGCCTCCGCAGCGGTGTCGTGAAGCTTGCCGCTGACGTCAACCGCAATTACGGGCAGCTGGGTGGAAGATACGGATGCGCCGGTGTTGGGATAATAAACCGAGTTCGACATCGGGAAGTAAGAATTGCTGCCTTTTGTGCGTTTCACCTCCTCGCGGGTCACGGTCTGGATCTCATATAGAGGCTTGTTGAGGTCGGAGGGAGTAGCGACGTTGATGTAGCAAACCACCTGAGTGGGAGGCGCCTCGTTTTTCTGGACGTTTACAGCGACTGTCGACTGATAGTATTTGTCGACGGTGCCGCTGCCGTTGGCGTCTGTTTCGGTGGTGAGGCTCACGGGGACTGCCTCACCGACGACATTGCCGTCGGCGTTATAGAACACGAAATATGCATTCTCCACATCGGATTCACCGGTGCCGTCGGCAAAGTCGGTGCCTTCGACGGGCGAACCGTCATTACCTGCGGCGCGGGTGGAGGTGCTATTGCCGCCGTGGATGGCGAATTTTACGTAGAGGGTCTTGTCGACATTGGAGCCGCCATCCCCTTCATCCGGGCTGACAACATCCTCCTGCGAGCATGATGCGAACAGAAGGGCTATGGCCATAGGGCCGAAAAGAAAACATTTCTTCATTTGGTTGGAAAAAAATATTATAGAATAAAATAATCAGAGTAATAGCCGGATCTATAAGATCTATAAGATCTATAAGATTTATAGCTCTTATAAGATTTATAGTTCGGGCGGCAGGAGGGCGCGGTTGTGGGCGCCCTCGGGTGTGTCGCCGGCTTTGCGGAGGCATTCGGCGGCTCCTTCGTAGTTGCCGCGGGCGATGCGCGCGGCGGCGAGGTTGAGGTTGGCCGTCGGGTCGTCGGGATAATAGCGGGCGGCAGTCTCCATCACGCGATAGAACTCGTCGGAGCTTTCGGGATAGAGCCGGGCCACGCGGAACATCTGGTTGAGCGACATCTTCTCGGGCGTGGTCTCTATAACCTTTGCCAGTTCCTCATCGGAGAGCGGCCGGAGGCGGGTGGTGATTTCGAAGCGGGTGGTGCGCAAGCGCGGGAACCATTCGGGGAGAATGAGGTCGCTGTAGAGCGCGGCGAAGCGCGCGTCAGCACGGAGTTCCCGCTCTTTGGCGTCGTAGTCGGAGGGTCCGTAGGCCGGGCGGTCGATGAGCGCGAGGAGTTCCGCGCGCTGCTGCGCGTTCAGTTCCGGCGCGGATTCCACAATCTTGCGGAAACCAGCCCAGTCTTCGGCCACGGCATCGTAGCGGGCCACTCCCTCGGGAAGGTTATGACGCGAGGCGATATATTCGGCGAGGGCGCGCGAACGGTCGGTGGCCAGACGCTCGTTGTCGATATATCTACCCTCCGGCGAGGCGTAGCCGCAGATCCTGATGCCCGCGAGCTCCACATTTTTATCTTTAAGCGCATAACGGAGCGAGTCGTCGATGGTCTTGAGTGCGCGGGCGTTGTCGATAATGCGGCCGCTGGCGGTGCGGTATGGTCCGGCGTGCAATTCGGTGCGGTTTACCTCGAAGTTCACTGCCGCCTCGCCATTATGGATGGAGACAGGGAGCTCGGTGACCGCCGGCGTTTTATATGCCACGCCTATTCTTGAGAGAGGGTTGAGGTCGAGCGGCAGCGAGAGGAGGGCTTCCGAGTCGCGGAGGTCGCCGCAGCCGCAGTTGTCGACAACCCAGCGGACGCGGGTATCGGGGCGCCACATCCATGCGCTGTATTCTGTATCGGCAATATAGCTGACAGTCTGCGGCTTCCCGTTGTGTCGGCGCACAGCTCCGAGCACATTGCGGGAATCGCGGAACGAGTGGCCGAAGCTCTTTCTCTCCCATGCTATCTGCATGGCTTTGCCGTTGACAAGCAGCGAAGGGAGTTTCAGGGAGTTTCCGCGTTCATCCTCCACCACGGGAGTAAGGAAAAACTGGCCCGAGCCGGAGAGTTTCACGCTGTCGAGAACCACGTCGGCCGAAAGCCTCATATGCCCCTCGACGCGGCTCGCCTGCTGGTTGCGGATCTCAACCGGCTCCGCGGCCATGGCCGCAAGCTGCATCCCTATCACCGAAATAGTTATAGCTAAAACTTTATATAATGCTTTCATAGCTGACAATTCAAAATTCAACATTCCACATTCAACATTAGAATACGTAGGCTACGGAGAGTCCGAGTTTTGTGAGGCCGAGGTAATCGGCATGCCCGGAGCTGATCTTGCGTCCGCAATTGCCGCAGGGATATTGTCGATACCACATGCGGGCGTATCCGGCGCCGATTTCAGCCTCGATGTTCCAATGGCGCGATAGGCTCCATTGGTAGCCGTAGGTGAGGCCCACGCCTGCAAAGGGACCCTGATAGCGGCTATTCTTTGCGGCGGAGCGCAGGTTGAGGCCACCTATGAATCCGCCGGGGATGGGAATGTCGACATTCGAAACGTTGAGCTGGCCGGCCATGGCATGGGCGCCGAAGAAGTGGCCGTTGAAGCGGGTACAGGGCCACCACCGGTATTCGGGCATGAGGACCCAGTGTCTGGCAAAGCGTTTGCCATGCGTTTCGGAACTGAAACTCCAGGGATTCAGCCCGTAAACGAGGTTTACGGTGGATTTGCCTCCGACTCCGACCTCGATGCCGAGGTTGGGGGTAGTGGTGGCGTCGTAAAGAAGGTTTGTCTTGATGGCAACTTGCCCGAGGGCCGCTACAGACGAGGCTGCCGCGACCGCGAGACATATCAAAAATCGCATCATTCTATCAGGTTGTTAAAACGCGTTCTGCAAGTCTAAGAAACTGTCCAAGAATCTTCTCAAAATCCTTTGAAAATAAATTTAAACAGTTTCTAAAAAATATACCCCGATGAATCCTTAAGCGGGGCGGGTAATTATAAAAAAAAGCGCAGGATCCGTACTGTTACTCGTCCTGCTAATCTGTGGCTGTGGCTGCCGTCACTTCGTAGAACGAGTAACGCAGAGCCTACGCCGTATGACATGATACACAAAGGGGGATATCCCGTCGGGATATATTCCTCCTAAGGGTATATTGACCATACTCGAGACATCTACCGTTACTTCATTCCTGACGAAGTTTTGAAATTGCCACATTCCAGATTAGCCAAGAATCAAGCGAAAGTAAACGCTTTTGAAAATATGTATTCAAACCCACCCTTTCTATGGCAGAACGCCATCGACGGCGTAGGTTTGCAGCGCAAAATTAGCAAATATTTCCATAAATGCGATGCAAAAATACAAGCGGAAACTGTTAAATGCGCTTTTGGAATCTATAATAAATGTGAATTAAATCTTTTTTATGGATTTTTTAGAATTGTTGCGGGCGTTGCGGAGCAGGGTCTCGCGAATCGTATCCGGCGTAGGGACAGGGAGTTCGCTCATTTTTATAGAGGCGTAATTGCTATAGCACCGTTCTCGTAGAGGGAGAATGCGCTCGAGCAGCGAACCATATATTATCCTGAAGTCGGGAATTATGTCGGCCTCTCCCTGGGCATCGAAGCGGCGCAGGAAGTCGGCGACGGTGAAGTCGGCGACCTCAATGGCGGGCGACTCACCGAAGACACCCTCTTTAAGCTTTACGGAATAGAGGAGGCCGGCAAGGTGGAGCTTTTCGACAACGCGGGTGACAATACGGACGGGAATGTTATAGTTTGATGCTATACTGCTGACAGTGAGCGGCGGCTCCTCGTTGAGGAAGCGACGGCAGATCACGGTCATGACGATGAGTGCGACGCTGTGCCAGCCGTTGAGCGAGAGTTCCTCGGAGGTTCCGTTGAAGTTGAAGGTGAACACGTTCTGGAGGGAATATGTGAGCACGCATCCGCTGAGGAGAAGGAGCCAGGAGAGCTGCAGCCAGATGAGGAGGAGGGGAAGGAATGCGAAGGACCCGTAGATGGCGTTGTATTTGGATACGTAGATCTGCCCGTTGAGGAAGAGGAGCTGAAGAATCTGGAAGGCTATAGCGCATAAGAAGCCGGATATGCAGGCGTAGCCGAATTTAACCTTGGTGTTCGGAATGAAAAAATATGAGAGGGAGAATGCGATCCAGCACAGGATAAAGGGGACGGTTTCGAGGATGACGTTGACAAGGGGGGTGAGAAAAGGGAGCACGAGATTGTCCTGAATGGTGGAGGACATGAAGATCGAGATACCCGAGGAGCAGATCATGAGCACAGGCACTATGAGGCAGATGGCGATATAGTCGGTGATCTTCTGGTAGAAAGCCCTCTGGCGGCGGATATCCCAGATGGAGTTGAAGGTGTCTTCGATGTAGGAGAGCAGGGAAATGACGGTCCATAGGAGGAAGAGGATGCCGATGCCGACGAAAACGCCCTGAGTGGCTTCGGTGAGATATGAATCGACGAAAGAGAGGGCTGCCGAGATCGCCTTATGTTGGGAGGGGAAGAAATCGTAGAGCTCCTGCTGGAGAGAGTTCTGGAGGCCGAAGCCTCGGCCGATGGCCACGAGCAGGGCGCAGGCGGGCACGATAGAGAGGACGGTATAATAGGTGAGGGCCATCGACTTTATCTGGAGACCGCGGTCGAGAAAGGAGTTGACGGAGAGGTTGAGGGTGCGGATGATGCGGACGCCGACGGTTTGCCGCGGATCTTCCCAGACTCCGGAGATGCAGTAGCGGACGGCGGCGGTGGTTTTCGCAACGAGCCGCAATATGGAGTTTTTCAGTTTTTCGAACATGGCGTTTTCGATAGTGGATATAAAAAAGGGGGGGCCTGCTGTGCGTTGCGGGCACGGAGGCTCCCCCGGATAGGAAACAGAGACGATGTAAGCCGGGTTATGTGCCGGAGCGGCGCTCCGGTGTCTGTCATTTATCTAAGCCGGCCGGTTGCCCGGCGGCTTCAGCAGCCTACCCCCCGGCAATGGACGAGCAATCCTTGACTGCCGGTATATTTGGCCTTGCAACCCGCGGGATGTGCGGCCTCCGCAGTTGCCTGCGGAGCCGGTGAGCTCTTACCTCGCCTTTTCACCCTTGCCGGCCTTCCCTGAGGAGGGACGGCGGTTGTTTTCTGTCACACTTGCCCCGACGTCGCCGCCGGCTTCCCGTTAGGAAACGCGGTGCTCTGTGTTGCCCGGACTTTCCTCTTGCAGGCGGAACCTGCAAGCGACAGACCTCATCTCTGTATGATTGATAAACGGAGCCTATTCCGTTTTTATTTCTTTATTCGCGTCTTTTTCCTCTTTCTCCGCATCTGTTTTAGCTGTATCTTCGGGAGTTTCCTTCGGGCTTCCCGGCTCGGTTACCTGCGTTCCGGACGGCGAGGCAGCCGTGATTTCCGGTGTTGCGGGGGCCGCTTTCGCAACAGGCGCGGGACGGCGTCGGCTCAGCGACAGGAAGCCGTTGATGGCCCAGAGGGTGAAGGCGATGCCGGAGACGATACAGCCGGTGCGGCTTTCTGCGCCGGGGTTCTCCCAATCGATGGGCAGCATGATTACCGCCACTCCGGCCACGGCCACGGCCAGAGGGAGAAGATATATCCATACGGGCGCGCCGTTGGCGCGGCGCCCTCGTACAATCCAGACTATCTGGGCAAAGGCGGCAATGAAGAGGGAGACGCCGAGCGTGATGTTGAGGCGCCCGAGAAGACCGTCGGGCATCACGAGGATCAGCACACCCCACACGAGGGATGCGATGCCGAGAATTGTCGAGAGCACGGGGCGGCGGTTTCCACCCTTCGCGGAGCCGCCGCGCAGGGATGCGAGAAGGAGCACTATGCCGGGGACGACAAAGATGACGCCTGCGGCAATCATGGCGATATGAAGCACCGGACGCTCATCCTCGAGAGTCTGATGGTTGAATATAAGCAGAGTCACACCCAATGCCAGGGCGGCAAGGTATGTGATGAAGTAGATCAGTTTTCTCATGACGTAACAGATTTCTTATCTATATAATAGAAAAAGAGGGCAAATGGTTTGAGTCTAAACAGTGACTATTTGCCGGACGTCATTCTGCGGAGGGCGCTTTCGAGCATTGCGCATGTGTCTTCGATGCCGAAGCGTGAGGAGTCGACGGTGAGGTCGTAGTTGTCGGCGAAGCCCCAGCGTCGGTTTGTGAAATAGTTGTAATAGCTTTCGCGGGAGCGGTCCTGCTTGCGGGCTCTGTCGACGGCCTCGCTGAGCGTACGGGCTTCACCGCGGCTGACGATGGCCCGGGCGCGGGTGTCGACCGGCGCATGGACGAAAACAGAAAGAAGACCCGGATGGTCGCGCATCACATAGTCGGCAGTGCGTCCCACTATTACGCAGGGTCCTTTTTCGCAGATCTTGCGTATCACCCGGCTCTGAAGCTCATAGATACTTTCGTCGCTGAGAGTGCCGAGGGGGTCTTGTTCGGATGTCGCGCCATAGCTGAAGGAGAGGAAAGAGCGGAGCATCGAAGGCTTTTTCTCATCGGCGCGGCTGAAGATCTCTTTGGAGAATCCGAGGGAATCGGCGGCTTCGGAGAGCAGCTCCTTGTCGTAGTAAGGCACGCAGAGGCGCTCGGCGAGGCGTTTGCCGAGACGGCGCCCTCCGGCGCCGTACTGGCGGCCGATGACAATCACGAAATTATTCATAGAGCGCTCGCGGGGTAAATGCGTTTGTAGATCCGGCGGAAATTATCGTCGGTTGCATTCAGCTCGTCGACACGGCCGGCATAATCCTCGCCCCAGAGGGCTTCGAGCAGGGAGCCTATATAGCGGCGGTCGCGGTCTTTCTCGATGGCACCCTCCACGAGGGGAGCGATCCATTGGGAGAAACGCTCGCGGTCGACGGCCGCCAGATAGCGGGCCGTGCTGCATAGGAACTGACCAGTGAGGTCGACTTCCCGGAGGTTCTCGATTATCGGGCGCAGATCAAGCTCCGGGTTTTCGGCATTATCCACGATATATTCATATAATGACATGCCCTCTTCTTCGGGGCTTTTCTTTTCGGAACTCATATATAGATTATCTGTTTCGGTTATATTGAGGCGGACGCATCATCGATGCGTCCCTACATCGCCGTATACAGCGTTTGATTTTGTGGATGCAAATTTATAATTTTTTTTGTAATTTTGCGGGCAACGGTCTCAAAAACTCATTTGGACAGAAGTTTGTTAGAAGAAAGTAAACAACTTCAAATTTGTAAATTATGAAAAAAATAACATTCTTATTATTCTTATTGGCAATGGCAATTACGACGGCAAGAGCGGCGGGAGAGGTTCCCGCAGGCCCTGTGGTGGATATCAAGACCACGATGGGCGATATAAAGGTGAAACTCTATGACGATACGCCGATTCACCGCGACAATTTCCTGAAACTCGTGAAGGAGGGTTTCTATAACGGAGTGCTCTTTCATCGCGTGATAAAGGATTTCATGGTGCAGACGGGCGACCCGACATCGGTCAACGCCGATTCGACGGCGATGCTCGGCGCCGGCGATCCTTCGTATACGCTCGAGGCCGAGATACTTTATCCGAAACATTATCACAAATACGGCGCACTGGCGGCGGCGCGCACCGGTGACAACGTGAATCCGGAGCGGCGCAGTTCCGGCTCACAGTTCTATATAGTGACCGGTCGGAAGTTTGACGAGCATCATCTCAAAGGTATGGCCTATCAGCAGGTGATGGAGAAACGCCAGCAATATTTCATCGACCTCTGCCGCAAGAACGAGGCGAAGATAGAGGAGTTGCGGAAAGCCGGCGACGAGACGGCGCTGGAGGCATTGCGCCAGGAGATGATAAAGGAGACTGAGGAGGCAGTGAAGTCCGAGCCTCTGCCCGAGAATATCGCCGAGGATTACCGCACGGTAGGAGGCACTCCGCATCTCGACGGGCAGTATACCGTATTCGGCGAGGTGATCGAGGGTATGGATACCGTGGAGAAGATTCAGAATGCCGAGACGGGTCAGGCCGACCGGCCTAAACAGGATATCCGCATTCTTTCGATGAAAGTGGAGAAATGATTCATAAAAACCGAAATTAGCGTTAAATTTTTGTAGTTTCGGCGATAATGACTATATTTGCCTCAATCGAATCGTTTTACGACCGCGAACCGGGCTTTGCCCGACATTCGCTTTCGATTTTCAGCGAATATTGGTATATTTGCCTCAATCGAATCGTTTTACGACCGCGAACCGGGCTTTGCCCGACATTCGCTTTCGATTTTCAGCGAATATGGTATATTTGACGATATTTCTAACATCAACGATATGAACGAGCTTGAAAAGACGGCCCTCCCTGAGGAGCCGCTGAACGCCACAACCTCCGCGGCCCCTGAGGCATGCGTCGAGGAGACATCTCCCGCCAATGATTTATCTGAAGCCGCCGACCGCATAGAGGGCGAAGCGCCGGTGAATTTCCACAACAAGACAAAAGCAGAGCTCAACGAGGCCATGCGCGAGATACTCGCGGCGGGCAACATGGAGGCCCACAAAGAGGTGACGGCAATCAAGCAGGCGTTTTTCAACATACGCAGCCGCGAGACCATGGAGGAGGTGAACGCTTTCGTGGAGGCCGGCAACGATCCGCGCGATTTCTCATCGGTGCCCGATGAGGAGGAGACCGCCTTCAAACAGCTTTACGCCGAATTCAAGGAGAAACGGGCCGCGTATCTGGAGGCCGAGGAGAAGCGCCGCGAAGAGAACCTTGCAAAGAAGCGCGAGATTCTCGAGCGCATGCGCGCCATAGCCGACGATATCGACAATATCAATATGAAATTCCCTGAGTTCCAGCAGCTTCAGCAGGACTTCAAGGGTATAAAGGAGATACCGGCCACGGCCGAGACCGAGATATGGAAGACATTCCAGACGGTAGTGGAGCAGTTCTACGACCATCTGAAGATGAACAAAGAGCTTCGCGACCTCGATTTCAAGAAGAATCTGGAGGCCAAGAAGTCGCTCGTGGAGGAGGCCCGCAATCTCGAATCGCAGAGCGATCCGGTGGCTGCTTTCCGCGCCCTTCAGGGACTGCACGACGAATGGCGCAACATCGGCCCTGTAGCCAAGGAGCTGCGCGAGGAGATCTGGGAGCAGTTCAAGGAGGCCTCGACTGTGATCAACAAGCGCCATCAGGAATATTTCGAACAGCGCAAGGCCGGCGAGCAGGCCAATGAAGAGGCCAAGACCAAGCTTTGCGAGGAGATCGAGGCCATAGACCTGAGCACGCTCAACAGCTTCAATTCGTGGGCTGGCGCCACCGACAAGGTGATGGACATGCAGAAACGCTGGAAAGAATACGGATTCGCATCGAAGAAAGCGAACACGGCGCTCTACAACCGTTTCCGCAAGGCCTGCGACGCCTTTTTCGCCGGCAAGACCGAGTATTTCCAGAAGACGAAAGAGGAATATAACACCAATCTGGCAAAGAAGACGGCGCTCTGCGAGCGCGCTGAGGCTCTCAAAGAGAGTGCCGACGTGAGGAAAGCAGCCAATGAGATTGTGAAGCTTCAGGCCGAATGGAAGACGATCGGCAGCGTTCCCCGCAAGGTGAGCGACAGCATCTGGAATCGTTTCCAGACCGCCTGCAATTATTTCTTCGATGAGCGCAAGAAGCTGAACAACGCTCGCCGCGAGGAGGAGAACGCCAATCTTGAGAAGAAACGCGCCATCATCGCGGAGCTCAAGGAGCTGCCGCTCGACGGCGACCGCCGGGAGGTGATAGGAAAGGTGAAGGAGCTGCAGGCCGAATGGCAGAACGCCGGTTTCGTTCCCTTCAAACTCAAAGACAAGATTTATGCCGAATACCGCGAGGTCGTGGATAAGCTCTATAACTCCTACGAGGCCCGCGAGAACCGCGCCAGAATGTCGAATTTCCAGAACCGCGTGAGCGAGATGAAGGGTGACGACCGCCGTATGAACAGCGAGCGCGAGAAACTTGTCCGCGCTTACGAGGCACGGAAGGCCGAACTTCAGACTATAGAGAACAACATGGGATTCTTCAACGTGAAGAGCTCCGCAGGAAGTTCGATGCTGAAGGATATGGAGAACAAGATCAAACGTCTGAAAGAGGACATGGAGCAGATCAACAGCAAGATCGCTCTTCTCGATTCTGAAAGCGGAGAGTAAGGAACAGAATCCGACCGTAAGTGAAAATCAGCGGTTTGATTTGTTAGAATAAGAGGACCGGCGGATTAATTCGATCCGTCGGTCCTTTTTAATTATGTAGATATAAATGAGAACAAAGAGAATACTATTGATAGGCGCAATGGTGATTGCGGGGGTTGCAGCCCGCGGGGAAACTGTTGACGGTGACACCGTCAGAGGCACAGATTTCCCGTTTTATATCAAAGAGGCGGAGGCGGGCGACAGCGATGCGATGCGGCGGGCGGCCGTATGTTATCAGACGGGTGCGGGAACTGACCGCGACCTGCGCAAAGCCTGGGAATGGTATGGAAAGGCGGCGGCCGCCGGCAACACAGAGGCTCAGTACGCCATAGGCACGCTCTACCGCGACGGCATAGGCACGAAGCAGAACTTTACCGAATCGGCCTATTGGTTTCGCAAAGCCGCTTCCAACGGGCATGCCAAGGCAATGATAAACATTGCCCGGCAGTTCGAGGAGGGTAAAGGGGTGCTCGCCGACAACCGCATAGCCGCTGAAAATTACTGGCGGGCGGCCGAGAAGGGTGAACCGGAAGGAGCTTATAAATTCGCATGTATGCTTCGCGACGGACGGGGAGTGGGCTGCGACCTCCCGCGGGCTTTGAAATATTTCATGAAAGCGGCCGCCTCCGATTATAAGGATTCGCGCATGCAGGTGAAGGCTCTCGAAGAGAAAGGTGTAGCTTTGGAGAAGAGCACAAAAGGCACCGTGAAGAGCGGCACCATAAGACCGGGGAAAGGTAAAAGCGCCGCGAAGGGAGGGAAAATCCGGAAGAAGAGCAGAAGATAAGGATAAAGATAAGAACCAACCGGCGCCCTGAATGTTAATAATATTAAAATCCGAATGTTGTTTCGGGTTTGTAACATCAGGATATCCGAATGTCGTTTCGGGTGATTAACATCAGGGAATATGAAAAGGAGATTATTGGCGGTTCTGCCGTTATTGATATTTGTGGCGGCGTATGCCGAGGCAACAACCGACAGCGTGCCTTCGCCAGGGCGTAAAACAGCCGGGAGGCAGAGTGTGGGACTCGTGCTGAGTGGCGGAGGCGCCAAGGGAATTGCCCATGTGGGCGTTATCAAGGCATTGGAGGATAACGACATACCCGTGGATTACGTCACCGGTACGTCGATGGGTGCAATTGTGGGAAGTCTCTATTCCTGCGGCTGGAGTCCGGAGGAGATGATGAAGTTCTTCACCGCTCCCGATTTCGGCTATTGGAGCACCGGCGTGATCAATCCCGATCATAAGTATTACCTGACGCAGCCGCAACCCACCCCCCGCTGGCTGACGGCGAACATCAATCCACGCGACACTACATCTTTCCTGAATCAGATTCTCCCCTCGAATCTGATTAATCCCTTGCCGATGAACATAGAGTTCCTGAATCTTTACGGACCTTATACGTTGCAGTGCAGGGAGAATTTCAACAATCTCTTCGTCCCTTTCAGGTGCGTGACAAGCGATGTGTATCACAAGCGGAAGATAGTGCTCGGCAGCGGCTCTCTTGGAGACGCCGTGCGGGCATCGATGAGTTTCCCCTTTGTGTTCAAGCCGATAGAGATGGACGGCGTATTGGTTTATGACGGAGGAATCTACGATAATTTCCCGGTGGACGTGATGCAGGAGGCGTTCCGTCCCGATTTCATAATCGGCGTCTCGGTGTCGGGAGCCGACAAGAAGCCTCAGCCCGGGAATGTCTACAGTCAGCTCGAAGACATGATTATTCAGAACAACAACTACGACGTGCCTTCGGAGAACGGTATAAAGATACAGGTGCCGGTTCTCGATTTCGGAGTCCTGGATTTCGGGAAAGCCCGGACAATCTATGAAATCGGTTACCGCACCGGGATGTCGATGGTCGATTCCATAAAGCGGCGAGTCAGCGCCCGCGTGCCTCTCGAGGAGGTGACGGCACGGCGCCGGCGTTTCTCGGCCGCTACGCCTGAGCTGACCTTCGATTCGGTGGCCGTTGAAGGCGCGAAAGGGGGACAGGCACGCTATCTGAAATATCTCTTCGAAGGGGGAACGCATAAGCCTATCGGCATGGACCGCGTGGAGGATGCGTATTACAGAGCCGTTACCGACGGTACGCTCCGCAATCTCCTGCCCCAGCTGATTCCCGGCAGAGACGGCAGAAATACGCTGCTTCTGGAAGCCACGCTGCAGCGTCCCTGGTCGATAGGCGTCGGCGGCTGGATAACATCCACGGCCAACAGTATGCTATATATCGACCTCGGGTATCATTCGCTGAGCTTCAACTCGCTGGACGTGAACCTGAGCGGATGGGTCGGACAGTCGTATCTGGCGGGGATGGCGAGCGCAAAATTCAGCATCAGGAGCGCCGTGCCGTCCTTCCTGCGGGTCGAAGGAGTTATGAGCCGGCAGAAATTCTATGATTCCCAGATGCTTTTTTATGAATCGCCGTCGCCGACGTTCATCACCGAAGTGGATAATTTTCTAAGAGTATCCTATGAACGGGCATTCGGAAAGAAGGCTAGAGGATTCGCGCGCGCAGGCTACGGCTATATGTCGGACTCCTATTATCCGACTAATGTGACGGATTATGCGCGCACATCGAAAGACAAGACCCAATATCATATCGGAGTGCTTCAATTCGGCGCAGAGAGCAATATGCTCAACGATAATCTTTATCCCAACGCGGGATATGAATGGCGGGGTGTGTTGTCGATGAGTCTGGAATCGTCGCGCTATACTCCGCAGGGTGACAAATCGCTGCGCGGAAAATATCACGGGCGCGGGAGGATTGCCGCCGAAGGGTTGTGGCGGAAATTTTTCAGGGTCCACCGCAAATTCAGTCTCGGAGTGATGGCCAATGCCATGGGAACCCTTCAGCAGCTAAAGCAGGATTACACAGCCACTCTGATACATGCGGCCGCTTTTGCCCCGACACCTTCCACGGAAAACTATTTCAACGAAGCGTTCCGCTCCGACAACTTTGTAGCCGCGGGAGTGATACCTGTCTGGAATCCTATCGGCAAACTGCAGCTGAGAGGGGATTTCTATCTCTATTCGCCTATTAGGAATCTGCGGGCCGACGGCGATCGGGCGCGTTATGACGGATGGTTCCGTAAGGCCGAGTTTATCGGGGAGGTGGCGGCGGTGTATAACTTCAATTTCGCGAGTCTGTCGATTTATGGCAATTATCTTTCCTACCCCGCCAAAAACTGGAACATAGGCATCAATTTCGGTCTTCTGTTCCGAGCTCCCCGTCTTCTTCGGTAAAGAGACTTTCGCTCCCTGCTCCCCGGAGGGGCATGCGGCGGCTTGCGCGGGCACCGAGCGAGCGGAGACGTTCGGCGCGTGCGAGGACACTGCGCGGACCGGAAGAGAGGCGTGACAACGCCGCATCGCAAGCCTTGGCGGCAAGCGAGATATTGCGTTCCACATTCTGCATGTCGGCCACGAATCCGGCGAGCGAGTCATATAGAAGGCCTCCGAGCCGGGCTATTTCGGCAGCATTCCGGTCCTGATTCTCCTTGCGCCACATCTGGGCCACGAGCTGCACCATACCCGCGATCTGCGACGGCGAGACGAGGGTGATATGCCGCGCCAGAGCGTATGCCGCGAGGTCGCGGTCGGTGTCGAGCGCCAGAATGAGCGCGGCATCATTGGGAATGAACATGAGCACCTGGTCGACGGCTGATTCCACATTGGCCGAATAGTTGCGGGAGGCGAGTCCGTCGATATGACGGCGCACCGAGGCCACATGCCTTGCCGCGGCCTCTGCGGCCTCGTCGCCGGAGGTCTCGCAGAAGTCGAGATATGCCGAGAGAGAGGTCTTTGCATCGACTACGACGCAACGGTCGCCCGGCAGACGGATAACCATGTCAGGGCGGAGGTGGCGCCCGTCATCATCGCGGATAGCGCGTCCGTCGGCATCGCGTGTGACCTGCGTTTCGAAATTCACTCCTTTTTTGAGGCCGGCCTGTTCGAGGAGGGTCTCTAAGAAAGTCTCTCCCCAGCGCCCCTGCACGCGGTTGTTGCCCCGCAATGCGGTCGAGAGATTGCGGGCTTCCTCGCCGATGGTGAGGTTGAGGCGTTCGAGACGATCTATCTGGTCGGCGAGCGAACGGCGCGCCGCCGAGGCATCAGTGTGGCTTTTCTCCAAGGCCCGGTTGAAATCCTCAAGGCGCATACGCAAAGGCGAGAGGAGAGAGGAAAGCTGCTCGGCGTTGGCACGGCTGAGATTTCGCGCGCCGGCATCGGCGGATTCGGAGGCCATGAGCCGGAAATTGCGTTCCGACATCTCGGCGGCGCGCGCTATCTGCGAGCGGAAGTATATCACGAGCGCTATCATGGCAATGAGCATGAAGACGCACAGGCAAATAAGGATTATTGTCATTCCTCAACAATCAGTTTTTTGAATTGGTCGGACATCCACACCGTGGAATCGGCAAGTACGAGCATCACCGGGCGGCGGAGAGAGCGGCAGAGCTCGCGCGATTTGACAGACCCCATTGACATAAAGGCCGTGGCGAGTCCGTCGGCCTCCATAGCCGTTGGAGCAAGGACGGTGGCGCTGAGCACATCGGTTTCGGCCGGACGCCCTGTGAGAGGAGAGATGGTGTGCCCGAAGAGGCGCGTCCCCTCGCGGCGGAAATTGCGGTAATTGCCGGATGTGGCCACTCCCATATCGGTAAAGGCAATGATTTGCTGTGACTCATGCGTCACGGTGTCGGCGGAAAATATGGGGCGGTCGACGGATACCCTCCATTTCCCTCCTTCCGGATTGTTGCCGACAGCCATAATCTCGCCGCCGATCTCGACAAGGAAATCCCTGACGCCGTTGCGGGCGAGCATCTCGCCGACAGCGTCGCATCCGTAGCCCTTGGCTATCGCCGAAAAATTGAATTCGATGCGGGGGTCATCCTTCACGAGTGCATCGTGCGATAGGCGCGTCTTGTCGATACCCACGAACCTAAGTAAGGAGTCAATGCGGAGCGTGTCGGCGGTTGGCCGGTGTCCGCGGCCGAACCCCCAGGCCGTAACGAGGGGCGAGACCGTCGGATCGAACGCTCCGCCGGATGCACGGCTGATTTTGCGCGCCATGACATATACGCGGATGAAATCGGTGTCGACGGGGGTTGAATCGCGCATGTTGACGCGACTAACGAGCGAAGCGGTGTCGAACACTGAAAGCGAGCCTCCGACACGGGCGAGCACCGCCGGGATGGAGTCGGCCAGCGCGGCGGTGCCACGATAGGTGACATGCCATGAAGTGTTCCAGGCAAATCCTTCGCATCTCTGCCAGCCGGAGGCGTCCCCCGAGTCGGAACGCCGGCAAAATGAGAGCGAAAGAAGAAGGGTAAAGGCCGCGAATGCGGTAAAAAGAGAGGTGGCGCGGCCTGAAGTTAGCTTATTGTTCTTCATATATGCAAATTTAATGAAAAAATTCGTATATTTGCGTCAATAGGACCGCTTCCGAAAAGGATAAGCCTGAATAAACAAGGTTATGAAAGAATTTCTGGATAAAGATTTTTTACTCGACACGGACACCGCGCGGCATCTCTACCATGAGCATGCTGAGAAACTGCCGATAATCGACTATCACTGCCATCTGGACCCGAAGATGATAGCCGAGGATCACCGCTTTCCGTCGATCACCGAGCTATGGCTCGGGGGCGACCATTACAAGTGGCGCGCCATGAGGGCCAACGGCATCGAAGAGAGGCTGATTACAGGAAAGGATACGCCGGACAAAGAGCGGTTTATGGCATGGGCCCGGACCGTGCCCTATACATTCAGGAATCCGCTTTATCACTGGACGCACCTGGAGCTGCTCACAGCTTTCGGGATCCGGAAAAGGCTGAATCCGGAAACTGCCGGGGAGATCTATGAGATCTGCAACGACCGGCTTCGCAACGACCCCGAGATGAGCGCCCGCGGACTGATGAGACGCTATGGCGTAGAGGCGGTTTGCACCACCGACGACCCTAAGGATTCTCTTGAACATCATATCCGCCTGCATAAGGAGGGTTTCGAGATAAAGGTCCTTCCCACTTTCCGACCCGACAAGGCGATGGCGATCGAGAATGATGCAGAATTCAGAAATTACGTGAAGCGGCTTGCCGAAGCGGCCGACGAGGATATCGTCAGCTTTCCCGCTTTCATAATGGCGCTGAGGAAACGCCATGAATTCTTCCATCATCACGGGTGCCGGCTGAGCGACCACGGTCTGGATAGATTCTATGCCGATGAGTTCAGCGACATGGAGGTGAGCGATATCTTTGACAAGGCGATGAGCGGAAGAGTCGTGACAGAGGAGGAGAGCCGCAAATTCAAGAGCAAGATGCTTATAGAGTTCGGCGAGATGGATTGGGAGAAGGGGTGGACCCAGCAATATCATTACGGGCCGCTCCGCAACACCAACAGCCGGATGTTCGCGAGGCTTGGCCCGGACAGCGGCTTCGATTCCATCGGGGAATCCTCCACAGCCCGTGATCTGGCGCGTTTTCTCGACACTCTCGACCGCGAAGGGAAACTTGCGAAGACAATCATCTACAATCTTAACCCCGCGGCCAACGAGATGGTGGCGGCCATGGCCGGCAATTTTCAGGACGGGGAGACGCCCGGAAAGATACAGTTCGGATCAGGATGGTGGTTCAACGACCAGCTTGACGGCATGACGCGCCAGATAGAGGCGCTGTCGAATCAGGGACTGCTGAGCCGCTTTGTGGGGATGCTGACCGATTCGCGCTCCTTCCTCTCTTATCCGCGGCATGAATATTTCCGCAGGAATCTATGCAATATCCTGGGCCGCGACATAGAGAGCGGGTGGCTCCCCTTCGATGGCTATGAGAAAGGGCGCATGGAGCAGATGACCGAGGATATATGCTATCGCAACGCCAAAAGGTATTTCGGATTCTGAAAACCGAAAGGCGGCAAATCCGGTTATAGATACAAAAATCCAACATAATACAATCACCTAAGAAACCACGATTATGAAAGAATCCTTTGTATTTCTTGCAGACGGCTTCGAAGATATCGAGGCCCTGAGCCCTGTTGACGTGCTGCGCCGCGCCGAGATGCCGGTGAAGACGGTGTCGATAACCGCCTCGAAACAGGTTACGAGTTCGCATGGCGTGACGGTAACTGCCGATCTTATATTTGATCCGGCACTTTTCAAGGATCCGGAGTGGCTGATACTTCCCGGCGGAATGCCCGGAGCGACAAACCTTTATGAGTTCGCGCCGTTGCAGGGTATTCTGCGTGCACAATTCGAGAGACGAGGCGGCCGCATAGCCGCAATCTGCGCGAGTCCGGCTGTAGTGCTGGGTCAGATGGGTCTTCTGAAAGGGAGGAAAGCCACGTGCTATCCTGGCTTCGAGGATCTGATGGAGGGCGCGGAGCCGGTGAGCGACCGGGTTGTGACCGATGATAAGTTCGTGCTCGCGAGCGGGCCGGCGCTTGCCTTGAAATGGGCTCTTGCGATTGTTGCCGCCGAGAAAGGGAAAGAGAAATCGGACAGCGTTGCAACAGGGATGCTTCTCTATCCGAAGAACAGAAATGATGTGGACAATTATTTCGGATGAGCGATGTCTACTATACATTGAAAGGAGCCGGCGAATCTCAGTATAAAGAGAAGATGAGCCGGTTTCTTTCGTTTGCCCTTCCCGTAGAGAGCGGGGAGGAGGCAAAGGGGATCGTGAAGCGCTATCAGAATGAATATCACGATGCGCGGCATGTCTGCTGGGCCTATATGATAGGACCCGACCGAAGCGAATGGCAGCTCAACGACAACGGAGAGCCGTCGGGCACGGCCGGCAAGCCGATACTGGGGCAGATCAACAGCCGGAATCTTACGAACACATTGGTGGTGGTGGTCCGCTATTTCGGGGGCATCAAGCTCGGTACGCCGGGACTTATCGCAGCCTACCGCGAGGCTGCGAGTCTGGCGCTGGATGAGGCGGGGGTGAAGGAGATGCGGCGTATGGCCGTGGTCGGTATCCGGTTTCCCTATGTCGGAGCCGAAGGGGTGATGCGGATCGTGAAAGGGAACAACGTGGAGGTTAGGGAACGGACTTTCGACAACACCTGCGGAATGACTCTCGCTTTTCCGATGGATGACAGGGATGAGATTATGGGAAGGCTTCTGAAAACAGATGGCGTTTCGGTGGTGTCGGAATGCGAAGAATAGGATGTTTTACCCTTGCCGGAGGAGAAAATGGGCAAAAAGATGAAAAAAAGCGATAAAAATGTAAGAATTTAGCTTAGAAATATATAGGGATTCAAAAAAAATTACGATATTTGCACTGCCAAAAACGCGAAGGCGTCGGAGGCGCGTCCCGGCTCGTCCGGAATTATGAAAAGAGAATATAGAAAATTATTGATAACTGATAGAAAATATCTAAAGACAATGACAAAAGCAGATATTGTAAACGAGATTTCGCGCAGCACAGGCCTCGAGAAATCGGCAGTGCTTGCAACAGTTGAAAAGTTCATGGAAGTAGTGAAAGATTCCATGGCCAACGGCAATAACGTATATCTTCGCGGCTTCGGCAGCTTCATCATCAAGGAGCGCAAGGAGAAAACCGCAAGAAACATCTCCCGCAACACAACGATCAAGATTCCGGCACACAAGGTTCCGGCTTTCAAACCCTCCAAGGTGTTCCTCGAGGACGTGAAAGAGATGAAATAAGCAGCGGATGTCTGTTTTTAAAAGAGAAATAAAGGAAACATAATCAAACAATACAGTTATGCCAAGCGGAAAAAAGAGAAAAGGTCATAAAATGGCCACTCACAAGCGCAAGAAGAGACTGAGAAAGAATCGTCATAAGAAGAAATAAGCAAGGCTTGTTCTTCTACGCGCAAGAATAACGAACGAAAAGAACAAACGTGCCGGCCCCGCGGCCAAGGCGGGTTTGTTCTTTTCTTTAATTTATCAATAATGAAAAGCGAATTAGTAGTAGACGTACAGCAGGAGGAGGTATCGATAGCGTTGCTTGAGGACTCCAGGCTTGTCTCGCTTCAAAAGGAGAGCCGCAATATCGCTTATGCAGTGGGCGACCTCTATCTGGCGAAGGTCAAGAAGATAATGCCGGGACTCAACGCCGCCTTCCTGGATGTGGGCTATGAAAAGGATGCTTTTCTTCATTATCTCGATCTGGGACCCCAGTTCAGCACATACAGTAAATTCATCGCGGAGGCGATGGCCAATAAGAAGAGGGTCCCGAACATTTCCAAATTCAAATTCGAGCCGGATATTCCGAAGCAGGGAACAATCCAGAGCGTGTTGCAGCCCGGCCAGCAACTGCTGGTGCAGATAGCGAAGGAACCGATTTCATCGAAGGGTCCTCGGCTGACCACTGAATTATCGTTCACAGGCCGGTTTATGGTTCTGATGCCTTTCGGCGACAAGATCTCGATATCTCAGAAAATCCGCTCCACGGAGGAGAAGATACGTCTGCGCCAGCTGATGAGCAGCATCAAGCCTAAAGGCTTCAGTGTGATAGTACGCACTTCGGCGGAGAACAAACGCGTGGCCGAGCTTAACCATGAGATGCGCACACTTGTGAAGTGCTGGGAGGATTCGATAGAGAAGATGCAGCGCAGCCAGTCGCCGGCGCTGATATTCGAGGAAGACTCTCGCATGGTCAGCGTGATCCGCGATATCTTCAGCCCTACCTTCGAAAATATCTATGTGAACGAGGCCGAGGCATTCACGCAGATCCAGAACTATGTCGCGCTGATAGCTCCCGAGAACAAGGAGATCGTGAAGCTCTACACCAAAGACATTCCGATCTTCGACCATTTCAACATCACCCGGCAGATCAAGAGCAGTTTCGGCAAGACGGTATCGTTCAAGAGCGGAGCCTATATCATCATAGAGCATACGGAAGCGTTGCATGTGATCGACGTGAACTCCGGCAACCGCAGCAAGGCATCGCCCGATCAGGAATCGAACGCTCTTGACGTGAATCTGAAAGCCGCCGACGAGATAGCCCGCCAGTTGCGTCTCCGGGATATGGGCGGCATAATAGTGATCGATTTCATCGATATGAACAAGCAGGAACACCGCCAGACGCTGTTTGACCACATGAAAGAGGTGATGGCCAACGACAGGGCACGGCACAATATCCTGCCTCTGAGCAAGTTCGGACTTATGCAGATAACCCGCCAGAGGGTTCGTCCGGCACTTGACATAACCACGAACGAGACGTGTCCCTCATGTTTCGGTAAGGGAGAGGTTCAGCCCTCGATACTATTCACCGATAAACTTGAGGAAAAAATCGAATATCTTGTGGAAAACCTCAAGGTAAAGAAATTCAATATGTATGTGCATCCCTATGTGGAAGCTTACGTGAAAAAAGGCGTTTTCTCGCTCTTCGGCAAATGGAGAAGGCGTTTCGGCCGCGGCTTCAAACTGATACCCGACGAATCGCTGGCCTATCTTGAATACAAGGTAGTTGACGACACCAACAAGGAGATAGACCTGAAAGAGGAACGCGACATGAGCTCAAGCCAGAGCAAAAACCGCGTAAGAATAAAAGAGAGAGATAAGGAGGAGAACTGACATTCCCCGACAAAAGCCCAGACAGGGCGTGTCGCGATGGCCATCGGCCGGGGCGACACGCCCTGTTTATTTTCGGGCGAAGAGAGTTTTCTTATTCTTAAGAAACGAGGCCTAAATTGAGGCCCTCTTTTTACATTGAAGCCATTGAGAGGAGGTCGGCGACTACGAAAGTGGAGCCTCCGATATAGATTATATCATCGGGGGATGCATCGGCGAGAGCCGCGTTATAGGCTGTAAGAGCGTCGGGATAGTCGCGGGCAGGCAGACCGAGGCGTCTGCATCGCTCTTTAAGTTCTGCGGAGGGCATCGCACGCGGTATTCTGGCATTGGTGACATAGTACGCGGCATCGGCAGGGAACATCGGCAGGATATGGTCGACATCCTTGTCGGACACGAATCCTATGACAAAGCGAAGTCTCGATTCCCTATGGCGTGCGGCCCTCATGCGTGCAAGCCGGTCGAGGTTATAGCGCAGACCGGCCTCGTTGTGGCCTGTGTCGCAAATGACGAGTGGTTCCCGGCGCAGACGTGTCCATCGCCCACGCAGGCCTGTGAGGCTCACCACATTCTCGAGTCCCTCTTTCGTCTTCTCCTTTGAAAGGGCAACGCCGCATTGAGGAAGGATACGCAGAATGTTGAGCACGGTGTTGATGTTGGGTTTCTGATATTCTCCGGAGAGCTGGAGGGTGAACGCTCCGAGTGCTTCCGAGCGGCAGTCCCAGCCCCAGTCGGGATTCTCGGCGATCGAGAGGAGCATCTGTCGGCGGTATGCCTCGATGATCGGCGCTCCCTTTATTTCAGCTTGCCTGCGGAATACATTTTCCACTTCACCTTCGGCCTCGCCTATTACTACCGGAATGCCAGGTTTTATAATCCCCGCTTTTTCAGCGGCAATGGCCGGAAGGGTATCGCCGAGAAACTGCATATGGTCGAAGGAGATATTGGTGATGACCGACAGAAGGGGGCTTATGATATTTGTGGAGTCGAGACGGCCACCCATGCCGACTTCGATAACGGCTATATCGACATTTTCTGCGGCGAACCAGTCGAAGGCCATCATCATGGTAAGTTCGAAAAACGAGGGATCCACATCGTGAGGAGCCGATTTCCAGCGGCTTACAAAATCAACGACTTTCTCTTCGGGTATCATCCGGCCGTCGACGCGCATTCTTTCCCGGAAATCGACAAGGTGGGGGGATGTGTAAAGTCCGGTGCGGTAGCCGTTGGCCTGCAAGACGGCCGCCAGCATGTGGGAGACACTTCCCTTGCCATTGGTTCCGGCCGCATGGATTGTGCGATAGCGGCGGTGGGGATGACCGAAGAGGCTGTCGAGCGCCTCGACGCGTTCAAGACCGGGCTTATATGCGGCCGCCCCCACACGAGAGAACATGGGGAGGCGGGAGAATAGCCATTCGATGGATTCGTTGTATTGTTGATGCATTTATTCTTGGGATTTATCCGTAGATAAGGAAGCCGGCTATTCCGGCGAGGATGATTATGAGTATGGGATGGATTTTTTTCTTGCCACCTTTCCAAGGTATGGGGAAGAAGGCGAGGCAGAATGCCACGGCGCAGATGGCGATGTTGACCATGAGCTGCCACGAGATGCCGTTGGGATTGAAGTTGGGAGCATTCATCAGCATTATGGCGGCTGATGCTATCAGGCCGACGACAACAGGCCGCAGCCCTGAGAAAACAGCTTTGACAGCACCGCTTTCATTATGGCGGCGGATGAAATGCTCGCTATAAAGAACGAGGAAGAAGCTGGGGACTGTGACGGCGAGCGTGGCCAGAATAGATCCGAGGAGTCCCCACCCTATGCCTTGAAGGGCGGGATTGACGCTTCCGGGAGCCACGAAACCGATGTATGTGGCGGAGTTGATGCCGATAGGACCGGGAGTCATTTGCGAAATGGCCACGATGTCGGTGAACATTGTCTCCGATATCCATCCCGGCTCAACCACGGCTTTCTCTACGAGGGATAGCATGGCATAGCCGCCTCCGAAGCCGAAGAGGCCGATTTTAAGATAAGCCCAGATAAGTTTGAGATAAATACTCATTTATAATTTATAATTTATAATTTTGATGGGGGCGAACTGAAGTTCGCTCACGCGACCGCTCCGATGATAATTTTGAATTTTGGATGGGGCCTCATTTCTTTTTGCGGCGGGGCAGCCACCAGAAGAGGAATCCGCCGAGGGCGCCGAGGATGATGTAGAGGATGGGGTTGGAGACGAAGCCGAGATCGAGCGAGATCATCAGAGCCACAATGAGGGGTATCCATACTGTCTTCAGGCCGATCCGGGCAGCTTTTGCCGAGGTTATGACCGGGGCTATGATAAGCGCTACCACCGCGGGACGGATGCCCATGAATATGGAGGATATCACATGGTTGTTCTTGATCATGTCGGGAGTGAGGAAGATGGCGATGGCCAGAATGATCAGGAAGGAGGGGAGGATGGTGCCTATCGAGGCTATGACGCTGCCCGGAGTGCCCCGGAGTTTGTCGCCTACCGCCGTGGCGATGTTTACGGCAAGAATTCCGGGGAGACTCTGGGCCACGGCGAGGAGGTCGAGGAACTCGTCGCGATCTATCCAGTGATAACGGTCGACAATCTCCCGTTCAATAATCGAAATCATAGCCCAGCCGCCTCCGAAGGTGAACGCTCCTATCTTGAAGAAAGATGCGAAGAGGCGGCTGAGACTCGCGTTGGCTGACACGTCGTTTGTCATCTGCGGGGGATATGTATCAATACTGATGGTCGGAGGATTCGAGGGAGGAGGGAGTGAGCTTCTTGCGGTCCATGGAATGCCATACGTAAGCGATATATGCCACTACGAAGGGAATGACGAGGGAAACCCAGCTCATCACTTCGAGAGTGAATTTCGAAGAGGAGGCATTGCGGATCGTGAGCGAGCTTTCGGGGTCGGTGAGCGACGGATAGAAAGCTGTGTCGCCATAACCGGCGATCCAGAAAAGTGCGGCCACGACGAGGAAGGTTCCGATACCCGTGAACCAGATTCCTTTTGTGAAGTGCTTGGCAAGGCAGGAACGAAGCCAGCCGTAAAGCACGAGCACTACTCCGAGGAGCAGCGCAATGCCGGCCCACCACATGTGAGTGAGATTCAGGAAATATTTATAGGGCGTTTCCTCGATGGAGATGGTATTGATGCCTTCGGACAGGACGGTATAGCCGGTGGCAGTGCAGAGCAGCCCGAGGAACCAGAGGAAGAAGACCACGAATATGCCTCCGTTGACAAGTGCGCGGACTTTGAGGGTGCGGAAGAGGTCGGGATCGTCGGCGATATTGTTGAGCATGTATAGGCATGCCTGAGTGCGGGCGAGGAAAAGCACGGCGATGCCGAGCACGAGGTTCTTCCAGTTGAAAATGGCTTCGAAACCGTGGGTCGGGGCCCAGCGGGAGATCACGGGGGATCCGGCATCGAGCAGGTTGCCGCGGCTGACGGTGAATTCCGCACCGAAGAAGAACATCGATACAGCCACACCCAGAAGGATGCAGCCGACGCAACCGTTGATCATGAGGAATATGTCGTAGGTGCGGGTGCCGTAGACGTTTCCTTTCTTGCGGCGGAACTCATAGCTGACAGCCTGCAGCACGAAGCTGAAGAGAATGAGCACCCAGAGCCAGTAGGCACCTCCGAAACTTGTGGAATAGAAGAGGGGAAACGAGGCGAACATGGCTCCGCCGAACACAACGAGAGTAGTGAATGTCAGTTCCCATTTGCTGCCCATTGAGTTGACGATGAGGTTGCGGCGCGTGTCGGAGCCGGCTCCGGCGAGCATGGACTGGCCACCCTGCACGAAAAGGAGAAACACGAGTATTCCGCCAAGCACGGATACGAGCAGCCACCAATAATTCTGAAGATATTCGAGTGTCATTTCTTATGCGATTTCAAGGTTTTCTTTTGAGTTCTTTTTTATCTGGCGGCACATGATGCTGACTTCGGCCACGAGGAGACCCGTGAAGATGAGGGCGAAGAGCCAGAAAGTCAGGATTACCGTAGAGGAGGGTATGTCGGATATGGCGGCGCAGGTGGGGAGAAGATCCTGAACCGTCCAGGGCTGGCGTCCCACTTCCGCAACGGCCCATCCGGCCTGCGAGCATAACCACATGAAGGGGACTGAAATCATCGCGATCCATTGCAGCGATGCCTTGCGCTGCAGCAGGGTGCTCTTATAGGCGAGGATAAGCACGACAATGAAGAAGAGGAGGAAATATGACCCGAGGAACACCATTATGCGGAACATCACGAATGTGAGGCCTACGGGCGGTATCGCCTCGTCGACAGATTTGAAGTAACCATAGCCGAAGAAGCGATAATTCTCTTTCAGGTCGCGGAGCGCGGCATTCATGGCCGCGGAGTCGCCTGCCTGACGGGCATTGCCGTAGACGCGGAGGGCCTCCTGCGCTTTCTTGCCCATCACGATGCGTTCGGCATATGAGACGGTGTTGACGGTGTCTCCCTTTTCATTGATGTCGACACCATCGATGATGTCTTTAATACCGGGGATGAAAGCATGCGGGTCGTGGCGTCCGAGAATCGAGAGGCCGTAGGGCACCGATATCTCGAAGAGGTATTCATCCTCGCTGTTGTTCCATTGCTTGTCGGGGTTGAGGATGGCGACGGCAGCGAGGCTCTGACCCTGATGGCCATGGTAGAGACCCTCCATCGCTGCGAGTTTCATGGGCTGATGGCGAGTTACCTGCACGGCGGACCCGTCGCCGGTGTACATGGTGAGGAGCATTCCTGCGAGACCGAACCATGCGCCGACTTTGATGGAGCGGAGTGCGAAATCAAGGTTGCGCTTTTTCCAAAGCATCCATGAGCTTACGCCGATTACAAAGACGCCGGCAAGCGCCCAGCCGCTGAACACGGCGTGGAAGAATTTATTGACGGCGATTCCGGAGAAGAGGGCCCAGAAATTGTCCATGACATTGCGCATCTGCGCCGGATCGAATTCCATGCCTACAGGATATTGCATCCATGCGTTGGCCACAAGGATCCAGAGAGCCGAGACTGAGGCGCCGATGGCCGTGAGCCACGTTGCGGCGAGGTGGAAACGGGGGCTGACCTTCTTCCAGCCAAAGAACATGACGGCCACGAACGTGGATTCCATGAAGAAAGCGAAGAGGCCTTCGATGGCGAGCGGAGCGCCGAATATGTCTCCGACGAACCAGGAATAGTTGCTCCAGTTCGTTCCGAACTCGAATTCGAGGATGATACCCGTGGCCACTCCGATGGCGAAGTTGATGCCGAAGAGCGTCATCCAGAACTTGGTGGCGCGGAGCCATTTCTCCGATTTCGTTTTCAGATAGATGCTCTCCATTATCGCCACGATCACGGAAAGGCCGAGAGTGAGCGGAACGAAAAGCCAATGATAGATTGCCGTGAGGGCGAATTGCATTCGCGACCAGTCGACAACGGTGGTTAGATCATTCATATCCTAAAGGTTTGTTGGTTTTACTTTGTTACCTGCCTGTCAGCTCGTTTCTGACATGTTCTGCCCTGTCGGCGTCTGAATCGAAGTCGCGGGAAAGGATGTCGGGAAAGAAGAGAAGTTTCATGATTACGAAAAAGATGAACAGTTTCACAAGGATGATGATCCAAAGGGTTTTCCCTACGGTCATTTCCCTGAAGCCGGTGTAATAGAAAAGCCAGACTTTCTTCAATAGCGCGGCGGGCGAACTGATTCTGTTGTCATTTCTCTCCATGGACGAGTGCGGCAATGGATTGTTTAGCGAAGTTATCTACGAATTTAACAAATTTTCAAATACAAAAGAAAAAAAGAATTAAAAAATGATTAACTTTGCATGAATGAGAGGGACGTCCTGAAGCCGCCATGGCTTCGGGTTTCCGGCCGCGCGATGAGTGCACGGGCGGAATTGCAGGTAATAAACTCTTAGAAACTGTTTAAATTTCTTTCGAAAATTTTATTATATGATTTCTTTCAAGGCTTTTAAGAATCTTTTTGGCTGTTTCCGCCAAGTCTCGGCAGTCGAAACCGAAAGGTTTCTCCTTTCTCAACTTGCAAAAACATCTCAAAAATCTTCTCAAAATCCTTTGAAAATAAATTTAAACAGTTTTCTTATATAAAAATATTTAGCAGGTATGGCACTCTGGTTTGAATGTAAGGTAAGATATGACAAGATGATGGAAAACGGCATGGTGAAGAAAGCGAACGAGCCTTATCTCGTGGACGCTCTCACATTTACCGAAGCCGAGGCTCGTATTGTGGAAGAGATGAAGCCTTACATATCGGGCGAATATTCGATTTCATCGGAGAAAAAGACGAAAATCTCCGAGATTTTCTTCAATGAGGCAGGCGACAGATATTATCAGGTGAAGGTGAATTTCGTTACTCTCGACGAGAAGAGCGGCACTGAGAAGAAAACCTCGACGCTGATACTTGTGCAGGCTTCCGATTTCGAGGATGCCCTGAAGCAGTTTCAGCAGGGGATGAAGGGCACGATGGCAGATTATGAAATCGCCTCCATAGCCGAAACTATGATCATGGATGTCTTCCCGACAGACCTTTCAGGCAAGGGGACTCCGAAAGTGACACAGGAACAATAATCGGAGAAGATGGTAGCTGAGGAGATTGAGAAATTGCATGCCGAACTGCCTGACGGGGTAAGGCTTGTAGCAGTATCGAAGTTTCATCCTGCCTCGATGATCAGGGAGGCTTACGATGCCGGTCAGCGGGTGTTCGGCGAGAGCCGCGTGCAGGAACTTCTCGAGAAGATTCCGGCGCTTCCCGAGGATATCGAATGGCATTTCATCGGGCATCTGCAGACCAACAAGGTGAAGCAACTGATAGGGAAGACGTCGCTTATCGAAAGCGTGGATTCCGAGCGCCTGCTGGATCTTATCGATGCCGAATCCCGCAAAGCAGGGGTTGTGACGAGGGTTCTTATGCAGCTTCATGTTGCCAAAGAGGAAACCAAATTCGGTTTTTATCCTGAAGAACTAATAGAATATTTTTCATCAAGACGCTTCGAGAACCTCACCAACACGCATATCTGCGGGGTAATGGGAATGGCCTCGAATACCGACGATGCCGAGCGGGTAAGAGCGGATTTTTCCGCCATAGCCGGTGTGTTCGGAGAGATCAAAGAGAAGACAGCTCCTGATCTAAGAGGTTTCGACGTGATTTCTATGGGGATGAGCCATGACTGGCGCATAGCCGTGGAGGAGGGGTCGACACTCGTAAGGATAGGAAGCCTGATCTTCGGAGCGCGTTGAGACGGAAATTGACAAGCAAACAAATTAAACAACAATAACCTTATAAAAACACAACTGTTATGACAAAAGCAGCGAATCCACAGGGATCGTCACAGGGACGGACCATCGCCATCATCGCGATGTTCTTCCTGTTCGCGATGATCTCGTTTGTAACCAACCTTGCCGCACCGATCGGCACGATATGGGGCTATCAGTTCCAGGGCAACAGTTTCCTCGGAATGCTCGGAAACATGATGAACTTCCTTGCCTACCTGTTCATGGGTATTCCTGCCGGCAAGCTTCTCACCAAAATCGGCTATAAGAAGACAGCGCTCTGGGCCATGGCCATCGGAGTTGTCGGATTGTTCGTGCAGTGGCTCTCGAGCGCTGTAGGAGCTGAAAGCACAATTTCCACAAGCTCCGTTACGATCATGGAAAACATCAACGGTACGGAATATGAGGCTACCCGCGCAATGAACGTTACGGCAAACTTCATTATCTATCTGCTTGGAGCTTTCATCTGCGGATTCTGCGTATGTATGCTCAACACGGTTGTGAATCCCATGCTCAACCTTCTGGGTGGGGGCGGCAACAAAGGCAACCAGCTTATCCAGACAGGCGGGGCGCTCAATTCCCTGTCGGGCACCCTGACCCCCTTCTTTGTAGGCGCCCTTATCGGCCAGCTCACCAGCAAGACCCAGATGGGCGACGTAGCTCCTCTTCTCTGGATTGCAATGGGTATATTTGCCGCATCGTTTGTGATTATCTCATTTGTGAAGATTCCGGAGCCCAACATGGGATCGAAGAACGGCAAGGCCGTGAAATTCACCCACAGTCCCTGGAATTTCCGCCACACGGTGCTCGGCGTGATCGCAATCTTCTTCTATGTGGGTATCGAGATCGGTATTCCCGGGACGCTTAACTTCTATCTTGCAGACCAGAAAGCCACCGGAGCGGGAGTGCTTGGCGACGCATCGACGATAGCCGGCGCCGTTGTGGCTCTTTACTGGCTTCTGATGCTTGTGGGCCGTTCCACTTCATCGGTGATTTCCGGCAAGGTATCGACCCGCGCGCAACTCGTGACTGTGACTTCAGTCTGCATGGTGCTTATTTTCTTTGCGATTATCACTCCCAAAGAGAGCCGCATCAATGTGCCGAGCATTCTTTACGATCCTGTTGAAAGCGTATCCGGCACCCTCAGCTCGGCAGGCATGCCGCAGGGAGAGATCGACGCCTTCATCGCCAATCCGTCGGAGGATAAGCTTGCCGCATATACGGAGCAGACACCGGTGATGGTGAACGATGCCCAGGGGAACGAGACCACGATGCAGCGCACCGTGATCCGCAACTCCGAGAAACAGCCTCATGAGATTGTGAATTCCGTCGCAAATGTGCCGGGAGTTCCTATCTCCGCACTTTTCCTCATCCTTTGCGGTTTGTGTACATCCGTGATGTGGGGCGGTATCTTCAACCTCGCTGTCGAGGGTCTCGGCAAATATACGGCTCAGGCTTCCGGAATCTTCATGATGATGGTTGTCGGCGGCGGTGTGATTCCGCTTATCCAGCAGCTTATCGCCAAGAATCAGGGCTATATGGTAAGTTATTATCTGATCATAGCCGCTGTGGCCTATATCTTCTTCTACGCAGTATGGGGCTGCATCAATGTCAATAAGGATATCCCCGTGGACATTGAGGAGGAGATGAAGGAAGAATTGGTATAAACTATAAAATATATGAGTGGCTGCCCGAAAAGAGGAGAGCGGCTGCTCATATTTTTTTTCATATAAAAGCATCATATTATGAATGTGAAACAAATGAACGATGCCGCCAACAACATGCGGGTTCTTATTGCCGGGATGGTGGAGAAGTCGAAGTCGGGACACCCCGGAGGCGCGATGGGCGGCGCCGATTTTATCAATGTGTTATATTCGAGCTTTTTAGTATATGATCCCGAGGATCCGAAATGGTTCATGCGCGACCGTTTCTTTCTGGATCCGGGACACATGTCGCCGATGCTCTACAGTGTTCTGGCACTCAGCGGCAAGTTCAGTGTCGAAGAGCTCCAGCAGTTCCGTCAGTGGGGAAGTGTTACGCCCGGACATCCGGAGGTGGATGTGGAGCGTGGCATAGAGAATACATCGGGTCCTCTGGGTCAGGGTCATGTGATGGCCGTAGGCGCTGCTATCGCGGAACGCTTCCTTGCCGCCCGTTTCGGAGAGGTAGTTTCGCACAAGACTTATGCCTTCATTTCAGATGGCGGCATTGAGGAGGAAATTTCGCAGGGTGCGGGCAGAATCGCCGGCAAACTCGGACTCAGCAACCTGATAATGTTCTATGATTCGAACAAGGTGCAGCTTTCCACGATGGTGGATGAAGTGACAAATGAGGACACAGCCGCCAAATACCGCGCATGGCAATGGAATGTGATCGAGGTAGACGGTACGGATCCTCTTGCAATAGCTGGAGCTCTCGAGACAGCTCTTGAGGAGAAGGAGAAACCGACTCTTATCATTGGTCATACGATTATGGCCCGCGGGGCAGTCGATGCCGAAGGAAATTCGCTTGAAGGGAAGATCTCGACACACGGACAGCCTCTTTCGGCTGCGGGAGCCGACATCGCAAAGACGATAGAGAATCTTGGCGGCAATCCGGAGAATCCCTGGGAGATCCGCGAGGATGTGAAGGAGCTCTACGCACGCCGTGCCGAAGAGCTACGCAAGATAGTTGCCGGACGCCGCGCGGCATTCAGGGAATGGGCGGATGCCAATCCGGAGCTTGCGCGTCAGCTGCAGGATTATATAGATCTGAAATTGCCTGAACTTCCCTGGGACAGCGTGGAGTTCAAGCCAAACATGGCCAGCCGCGCCGCATCGGCCACAGTCCTCGGATTCCTCGCCGAGCATGTAGGCAACATGATAGTTTCGAGTGCCGACCTCGCAAACAGCGACAAGACCGACGGCTTCCTGAAGAAGACACATGTATTATGCAAGGAGGATTTCACCGGAGCTTTCCTTCAGGCAGGTGTCGCCGAACTTACAATGGCCTGCATCATCAACGGCATCGCACTCCATGGAGGCGTGTTCGGAGCTTGTGCAACCTTCTTTGTCTTCTCCGATTATATGAAACCGGCCATTCGCCTTTCTGCACTGATGGAATTGCCCGTGAAGTTCATATATACGCATGATTCGTTCAGAGTGGGAGAGGATGGCCCGACGCACGAGCCGATAGAACAGGAGGCACAGATCCGGCTTCTGGAGCAGATTTCCAATTTCAGCGGCAAGAACGCGGCGCTCGTATTGCGTCCCGCCGACTCTGCAGAGACATTGGAATCATATAAACTTGCGATGGAGAATACCACATCGCCGACGGTTCTGATATTCTCTCGCCAGAATCTTGAGGATCTTCCCGGCGAGAACCGACGCGAAGAGGCTCGCCAGACCGCAAAGGGAGGATATATTGTCAAGGATGCTGAAAATCCGGATGTCGTGCTGGTGGGCAACGGCAGCGATGTGGCATTGCTCTGCCATGCGGCCGACCGGCTTGCCTCGGAAGGCGTGCGCGCACGTGTAGTGTCGGTTCCTTCGATAGGATTGTTCAACAATCAGCCCGAATCTTACCGACGGAGCGTGATTCCCGCCGGAGTAAAGATGTTCGGTCTGACCTCGGGACTGCCGGCCACTCTTTATCCTCTTATGAACGGCAGCGAATTCGAAATCATGGGTATGGAAAGATTCGGCGCATCGGCTCCGGCCAAGGTTCTTGATGAAAAATTCGGCTATACGGAGGAAAATGTTTTGAAACGAATTAAACAATTTTTAAAATTATAGTGTTTTTATGTAAAAAAGTGCTAACTTTGCATTTCAAAATTAACAATTGAGAAAAGCAAATTAGCCGGGTTCGGATATCGCTTGTAACGAATTGAACTTTTGAAAACCTGAAAACAAGACAATTACATAAATTAATTAATTTGTTGTTTTATGAAGAAAAGTGTATTATTTACTCTGGCGGTTCTCGCAGCAGGTGCATTTACTGCGAATGCCCAGGAGGTGACTTATGTTGAGGATTGCTCACAGGGTCTTCTCATGAACCGCGCTGCCGACAATTGGTTTATGACCGCACAGGGCGGTACGAACATTCTGTTTGGCAAGAACAACATCCATGCTGACCTGAAGGATCGTTTCGGTGGCAACGCCGCTCTTTACTTTGGCAAATGGGTGACTCCTACATTCGGATTCCGCTTTGGCGCACAGTATCTGATGGCCAAGGGCGCCACGACAAAAGGCTTCCCCTTCTGGAAAGAGAATGCAGGTGAGATCGACAATACCGGTTACTATCCTCTGAAGATGCAGGCAATCGCTCCCGAGTTCGATGTCCTCATCAACCTCACCAACTGGTGGTGCGGTTATCGTCCCGGCCGCGTTTACAATGCAGTGCTCCATGGAGGTGGCGGTGTGATGTTCACTTATCGCCGCGCATACAAAGGCAACGATCTTAAGTGGCGTGCTGCAAAGAACACTCCTCTTTTCGTAGGTGTTGGTCTTCAGAATAACTTTGCAGTCAGCAAGAGTGTAGATCTTTTCGTTGATGTGAACTACATGCTGTTCCACCTTAACGGTGCGCCCAACATGCCTCACTATTCGCAGGATCTCCAGCTGAATGCCGGTCTTAACGTATACTTCGGCAAGAAGGAGTGGAGCTGCCCCGTTACTGCAGTTTGCCCGACTTGGAAATACACCGATGCAGAGGGTGACGCTCTCGTAGCCCGTCTTGCACAGGCCGACGCAAAGATCGCAAATCTTCAGCAGCAGCTCGACGAGTGCCTGAAACGCCCTGTAGAGAAAGTTAACTGCGAAGGTCTCGCAACTGTTTACTATCCCATCAACCAGTATGGTCTCTCCAGCCGTGAGAAAACTATCCTGAAATCGATGGCCGAGGTAATGAAAGAGACTCCCAACCAGAAATATATCCTTACCGGTTGGGCCGACAACTACACCGGCAACGACGAGATCAATACCCGTCTGCGCAATCAGCGTGTGAATGGCGTTAAGGCATTCCTCATGAAGTGTGGTGTTGACGAGTCTCAGCTCGATGCCCGCATCGACGCCAACAACCTTACCGATTTCGGTATCAAGGGTGCTCCTCTTGATCGTGCGGTAACTATCAAACTCGCCGACTAATCAAAATTCATATTGTGAGTTATTCAAAAGGCCCGCTTCGGCGGGCCTTTTCTATTTATCAAGCACAGGCATGAATTCGGGGAGGGGAGGGAGCTCGATGTCGATGTCCTGTTTAGAGACAGGATGGATGAATTGTATGCGGTGGGCCTGCAGGGAGATGCCTCCATTGCGGTTGCTGCGGGCGGCGCCATATTTGAGATCGCCCTTTATCGGATGCCCGATAGCCGAAAGCTGGCAACGGATCTGATGTTTGCGTCCGGTGAGAAGTTTTATTTCGAGAAGGGAATATCTCTCGCCGACGGCAATCACATCATAGGTGAGACGTGATAGTTTCGCCTGCGGGTTTCCGTGACTCGAGACGAAAGTTTTGTTGATACGGGAATCAGATATAAGATAATTTTCGAGTGTATCGCTTTTTTTCTCGATTTTTCCTTCGACGAGTGCCCAGTAGGTCTTATGAATCTTACCGTCTCGGAGCATGGCGTTGAGGCGCTCGAGGGCTTTGGAGGTTTTTGCGAAGACTACCAGACCGGAGACCGGACGGTCGATGCGGTGGACGACACCACAGAACACGTTTCCCGGTTTATTGTATTTCTCTTTGAGAAAGATTTTGATCTCTTCGGAAAGCGGACGGTCGCCGGTTTTGTCGCCCTGAACTATTTCGCCGGGCTGTTTATTGACTATAATTATATGGTTGTCTTCGTAAACGATATCCATGGTGTCAAGTATCTCTGTAAATAGAATAGATTCACCGAATCCGGTGATTATCAAAATAAAATAGCCGGTTTCAGATGAAACCGGCTTTTAGTAGCGGGGGCAGGACTCGAACCTACGACCTTTGGGTTATGAGCCCAACGAGCTACCACTGCTCCACCCCGCGGTGTTAAATCGAGTGCAAAGTTAATGTTTTTATCGATACTGTGCAAGTGTTTTTGCAAATTTTTTTTGAATACCTAAGATTTTTCAAGAAATAGCCGGATTGATTCTTTCGATTGAGGAAAATTTGTTAAATTTGCTCAGTAAAGCCGATAATGTGCAATTGCGGTCTCCGGGCCGTAAAGAATGCAGATATATCGCAGTTTTCTTGAGATCAATAAGAGGTATGGTAAAAAAGACAAGGGACAAATTCATAGAGGTGGCGCGTCAGCTTTTCGCCAGAAAGGGTGTTGAGAACACCACTATGAACGATATTGCCTCGGCATCCGAGAAAGGGCGTCGCACCATCTATACATATTTCAAGAGCAAACGTGATATCTTCAATGCCGTTATCGAGAGTGAAAGCGCGCAGTTGCTTCAGCAGTTGCGTCATATAGTAGCTAAGCCGATAACGCCTGAAGAGAAGCTGTATGAATATGTAGAATGCAGGTTGCAGACGATGCGTGAGATAGTTTCGCGCAACGGTTCTTTGCGCGCGGGCTTTTTCAGGGATGTAAGGAAAGTAGATCGCGCGCGTTCGATAATCGCGCAGAAAGAGACTGTCCTGATGATGGATATCTTGAGAGCCGGCGTGGAAAGAGGCGACTTTCGCATCTATAACATAAAGGAATGGGCCATCATCATCACCAATGCGATTCATGGCCTTGACGTGCCGTACATACGCGGAAGCTTTTCCGGTTATGAGATGGATGACGCGAAAATCAAGCGCATGATAAGCGACTTGATACTCAACGGCATAAGGAATCATGACAGCTGAAAGGATTGCGAAATTAAACTGATTTGAATATTTTAGATTAATCTTTACGATAGAGAGTATAAGCCATGTATATAAATTCGATGGGGACCTATGTGCCGAAGGAAAGAATAGGAAACGACCACTTTCTGGAAATTAACGGCCTCACACCGGAATGGATTGAGCAGCGCACAGGCATCAAGACGCGTTCCAAAGCATCGACAGAGGAGAATGTTGATACAATGGGCATTGCTGCGATAGAAAATGCCCTTGATAAACTTCCTTATGATGTAAAGGATGTGGATCTGATAGTTGCCGCGCATTATTGTGTGTATGATTCTGTGGCCACCCTTGCCCACAAAGCTCAGCGCGAATTCGGCATAAACGGCGCAAAGGCCGTGTATGTTTCCTCAGCCTGCTCCTCTTTTATCAACGGGCTTGAGGTTGTGGAAGGCTATTTTGCAAGCGGGAAAGCGAAGCGGGCTCTGCTTGTGTGCAGCGAGCATAACACATATTATTCCAATGAATCCGATCCCAAGAGCGGCCATCTATGGGGCGACGCTGCCGTGGCGTTCTTTATCTCGAAAGATAAGGAAAGCGATAGCGATCTGCGAATCATCGATGTCTATACGGAGGGTCTGGGCGATTTAGGCAAAGGCCCGGACGGAGTCAGACTGCGTCCGAAAGAGGACGGCATAACGATGCCCGACGGACGGGATGTCTTCATACATGCCTGCAGGTATATGATCCATGCCTTGAACCGCTCGCTGGAAAACAGCGGGCATGAGCTTAAGGATATCGACCGATTCATTTGTCATCAGGCCAACAAGCGGATTGTGGCGCAAGTGGCTCATCAGCTCGATCTCGACATGGATCGTTTCATCAACAATATCACCGAGCTCGGCAATACCGGATCGGCCTCGGCGCCGCTTGTGCTCGCACAGAATGTCGACAAGCTGGAAAAAGGGTCAAAAACCGCATTGATGGTATTCGGAGGAGGCTATTCCTGCGGATGTTTCATTGTGGAGAAATAATGATAATAAATTTTGCAAAACAACATCAAATCAATAGAGATTATGAAATTACTCGAAGGAAAAACCGCAGTGATTACTGGTGCGGCGAGAGGAATCGGTAAAGAAATCGCCCTCAAATACGCATCGGAAGGATGCAACATTGCTTTCACCGACCTCGTAATAGACGAGAACGGCAAGAAGACAGAGGAGGAAATTGCAGCCTATGGCGTGAAACGCAAAGGGTATGCCTCCAACGCAGCGGATTTCGCCGCTACGGAGCAGGTTGTAGAAGAGATTAAGAAAGATTTCGGCAGAATTGACATACTCGTGAACAATGCCGGAATCACCAAAGACGGTCTCATGCTGCGCATGACGGAGGCTCAGTGGGATGCGGTGATTGCCGTCAATCTCAAATCCGCCTTCAATTACATTCACGCAGTCCTGCCGATAATGATGCGTCAGAAATCGGGATCGATCATCAACATGGCATCCGTTGTCGGAGTCCACGGAAATGCGGGTCAGGCCAACTATGCCGCTTCCAAAGCCGGACTGATAGCTCTTGCCAAGAGCATCGCCCAGGAGGTTGGCTCACGCGGCATCCGCGCAAACGCCATAGCTCCTGGATTTATCGAGACTGCCATGACGGCAGCGCTTCCCGACGAGATCAGGGAGGAGTGGTGCAAGAAGATACCGTTGCGCCGCGGTGGCAAGGTAGAGGATATCGCCAACGTCGCAACATTCCTGGCATCCGATATGGCCGGATATGTAACCGGTCAGGTGATACAGGTCGACGGAGGTATGAACATGTGATATGTCTTTGAGGAAGTACGCAATAATTGTCGCCGGCGGGGAGGGAAACCGCGCCGGCGGCTCTGTTCCCAAGCAGTTCGTAAAGATGGGAGGAGTGCCGATGCTCTGGTGGTCGGTAAGAGCTTTCCATGCCGAAGATCCGGCTACGGAAATAATCCTTGTGCTGCATCCCGGATTTTTTGACGACTGGGATATTCTTTATTCCGAATTGCCGGAGGCCGACAAAGCGATCCGGATCAAAATAAGTTGCGGGGGGAGGACACGACCGGAATCAGTAATGAACGGACTGATGTCCGTGCCTGCGGAGGATGCGTTGGTGGCTGTCCATGATGCCGCTCGACCGATGCTGACCCCGGAGCTGATCGGCAGAGGATGGCAGAGCGCCGAGGAACATGGGGCTGCCGTTCCGGTCACTCCTATGATCGACTCTATCCGCCGCATCTCGGGAGACGAGAGCGAAAGTGTTCCGCGTAAGGATTATGTGAAAGTGCAGACACCGCAGGTGTTCAGATCCGACTTGCTCAAAACTGCCTATGCGACCGAGGATTTCTCCGGACTTACGGATGACGCATCGGTGGCGGAGAGAGCCGGTCACCGAATATTCCTTTTCGAAGGAGATGCCGACAACTTCAAGGTCACCACACCCGAAGATCTTAAGATAGCCGGTATTCTTCTTGAGGAACGATAAAGAGCAGGATTATCAATAACCGTGTTTATGGGATTTCTCGAAACCGACATAAAATATCTCAAGGGCGTTGGCGACAAACGAGCGAAAACTCTTGAGGCCGAAATGGAGATAAGGACCTTCGGCGATCTGCTGATGACGTTTCCCTACCGATATGTCGACACGAGTCGGTTTTATAGTATATCCGAGTTTTCCGGCGAGATGCCGAGCGTGCAGGTACTGGGACGGTTTATAGGTTTTCAGACCGAGGGGGAAGGACTTCGGCAGCGACTGAAGGCCATATTTTCCGATGGCCGGTCACTGATGGAAGTAGTCTGGTTCTCCCGCATACAGTTTTTCCAGAAAGCGTATAAGCCGGGAGTGGATTATATTCTTTTCGGCAAACCGACATATTACAAAGGCTGGCAGATGGCGCATCCCGAAGTGAGCGCCTATGACGCCGCCAAGCCGCCGCAAGGCTTCAAGGGAATCTATTCGCTCCCCGACAAACTACGCAAGCGTGGATTCAGTGTAAGATTCATAAGCGACCTTGCGGGCAATCTCTTGTCGCATCCGCGATTCAGGGAAGTGGAAGAGAATCTCCCTCCCGAGATAACGGCCCGCTATTCGCTGATGCCTTTCAGGGAAGCGGTATCCAATCTTCATTTCCCCGCATCACCGGAAAGTCTGCAAAAAGCCAGAGAGCGGATGAAATTCGAAGAACTGTTTTATCTTCAGCTCCATATTTTGCGATATGCCCGTGAGCGAGGACGTCGTATCAAAGGATTCCTGTTTCCGAGAATAGGAGAGTGTTTCAACAGTTATTACCGTGAATATCTTCCATTCGAACTAACCGGCGCACAGAAACGTGTGCTTCGCGAGATTCGCGACGACATGCGCACGGGGCGCCAGATGAACCGGCTATTGCAGGGGGATGTAGGGAGCGGCAAGACGATGGTAGCGTTCATGACGATGCTTATGGCCGCCGACAACGGTTTCCAGTCCGCCATGATGGCTCCGACGGAGATTCTTGCCGGCCAGCATTATGAAAGCTTGCGCGAATGGGGTGCGAAAGTAGAGCTGAGGGTCGAGCTGCTTACCGGGAGCACCCGTGCAGCGGCGCGGCGAGAGATACACTCCGGATTGATGTCGGGGGATATCGATATACTTGTGGGCACTCATGCCTTGATTGAGGATACCGTTCAGTTTCGCAATCTTGGCCTGACCGTGATCGATGAGCAGCATCGATTCGGCGTCGCTCAGCGCGCGAGGATGTGGAAAAAGGGTGAGACGGCGCCTCATGTGCTTGTCATGACAGCGACGCCAATTCCGCGCACCCTTGCCATGACAGTTTACGGAGATCTGGACGTATCCGTGATCGACGAACTTCCTCCGGGCCGCAAGCCTATAGAGACCATTCTTAAGTTCGACAATAACAGGGTTGAAGTCGACCGGTTGATTCTCCGCGAGATAAAGGCCGGCCGACAGGTATATATCGTATATCCGCTTGTGAGGGAAAATCCCAAGCTCGAACTCAAGAGCGTTGAAGAGGGATTCAAACGTGTGGAGGAGAAATTTCCGGGGATTCGTGCCTGTATGGTCCACGGACAACTGAAGGCGGCCGAGAAAGACAGGCAGATGGAACTGTTTGTGAGCGGGGAGGCGCGCATACTTGTGGCTACGACCGTGATAGAGGTGGGGGTGAATGTGCCGAATGCATCGGTGATGGTGATAGAAAACGCCGAGCGTTTCGGGCTTTCGCAACTGCATCAGTTGCGGGGGAGAGTAGGCCGCGGGGCAGACAAAAGCTATTGCATCCTCATGACCAAACACAACATCGGAGGGGATACGCGCAAACGTCTCGGAATCATGACGGAGACCACCGACGGCTTTCTGATTTCCGAAGCGGATATGAAAATGCGCGGTCCGGGGGATATGGAGGGAACCCAACAAAGCGGAATAGCGTTTAATCTAAAGATGGCGAACCTTGCGAGCGACGGTCAGATACTTACACTTGCCCGACAGGCCGCCGATGCATTGCTCAACGGCCATCCTGAACTTGTGGAATCTCCGGCGGGAGGGCATGAAGAGGTCAAGGGCGAGATAATGAAAGTGTCTGATACCTCACTTGAGTTGATTAAAAAGGAACTTCGCCATAGATTCGCAAAAACCTATGACTGGTCCCAGATATCCTGAGCCATAGAATGAACTCGGCTTTTCTGGGTGAAAAAATAGAAATGAGAGAAAAAGAATTTCTTCCCCTTGTGCGGGAAAAGCTATCCATCGGAGAGCTCAACGAGATGCAGAAAAGAATGATGGCGCAGGCTTCCGAGAGCCGCGACATTATATTGCTTTCTCCTACGGGAAGCGGCAAGACGCTTGCGTTCATACTGCCGATGCTTAAAATACTGAAGCCGTCGACAGGAAGGGTGCAGGCAGTGGTGATCGCTCCCTCGCGAGAGCTTGTGATTCAGATTTCCGGGATTATAAACGCCGTTGCGGCGGGTTTCAAAGTCACCCCGCTTTATGGCGGTCATAAAGTGGCAGACGAGGTGAACTCCCTTTCTGCCGGAACCGACATAATCGTTGCTACGCCGGGACGATTGCTCGACCATATCAACCGCCGCAACATAGATGTTCTGCCAACGAGGATTCTCGTTCTCGATGAGTTCGACAAATCTCTCGAACTCGGGTTTGAGAAAGAGATGAAAAAAATTGTTGAGAGACTGAAAAATGTGAGCCGCATAATGCTCACCTCCGCGACCAGGGCAGATATTCTCCCTGATTTCCTGAGGCTTGACAATCCCATAACACTCAATTATCTCTCCGACAACAAAGAGTTGCGTCATAGAATGCGTGTTCACCGGGTTGATTCCGACGACAGCGACAAACTGCGGACGCTCGACAATCTCCTGCGGCATCTGTCGAAAGAGGGGAAACCCGAGCGCAGCATAGTTTTCGTGAATCATCGGGAAAGCGCGGAGCGTACGGCCCGCTATCTTACGGATCATGGCGTGCCGGCCGTGCTTTATCACGGAGCGCTTGACCAGCGGGAGCGCGAAACGGCGGTAGCGCTCTTCAACAACGGCAGTTTTCCGGTGCTTGTCGCCACTGATCTGGCCGCCCGCGGACTTGATATAGAGAATGTGAGAAATATTATCCATTATCATCAGGCGCTCACACCTGAGGCCCACACCCATCGCAACGGGCGCACGGCCCGAGTGGATAGAGAAGGGGATATCTATGTTCTTGTCGGTCCGAAGGAGGATGTTCGCGAATTTATAGAATTCGACGATACGTTATATCCAGATTCCGAGGCGCCTGAAATTCCGGCTCCCGAGTTTTCCACGCTACGCTTTTCGGCAGGAAAGAAAGAGAAACTGTCGCGCGGCGACATTCTCGGATTTCTTATCAAAGAGGGAGGAGCGCAGGCATCCGGGATAGGAAAGATAGATATATTCGATCATTATGCCCTTGCCGCCGTTCCCGGATCGGAGGCGCGTGACATCCTTGAGAGGATACGCGGAAAGAAAATCAAAGGTGAAAAAAGGCTTGTATCCGAAATTTCTCATGCCTGATATAGGTAAGTCCGAAGAATCATACGAATAATAAAATGTTGTTCAAACGGAGATAATTTGTTAACTTTGCATATTCATTATGAGAGGTTATCGATATTGATGGAAGCGTTTCATGCAATATGCTATTCCGCAAAGGCGGAAATCTTAAAAGATACAGGTAAAAAGAAATAACTCAAAATAAATACGATTATAACTATGAGCAAAACTAAAAAATTCCTGACATGCGACGGTAATCAGGCCGCAGCGCATATCAGCTATATGTTTAGCGAAGTAGCCGCAATCTATCCCATCACCCCGTCGTCGACGATGGCAGAGTATGTGGATGACTGGTCGGCGGCCGGAAGAAAAAATATCTTCGGCGAGACAGTACTTGTTCAGGAGATGCAGAGCGAGGCCGGCGCCGCCGGTGCCGTTCACGGCTCATTGCAGGCCGGCGCCCTGACCACGACCTACACCGCGTCGCAGGGTCTTCTGCTGATGATCCCCAACATGTATAAGATTGCGGGTGAGCTGCTTCCCTGCGTATTCCATGTGTCGGCAAGAACACTTGCATCGCATGCGCTCAGCATTTTCGGCGACCATCAGGATGTGATGTCCGCACGTCAGACAGGTTTTGCAATGTTCTGCGAAGGCTCCGTGCAGGAGGTTATGGATCTTTCCGCCGTCTCCCATCTGTCGGCCATCAAGGGACGCGTTCCGTTCATCAACTTCTTCGACGGCTTCCGCACCTCCCATGAGATACAGAAGATCGAGGCCCTCAGCGAAGAGGATCTCGCTCCGCTTCTTGACCGCGAAGCACTTGCCGATTTCCGCCGCAGGGCGCTGAATCCCGACAAGCCGGTGGCCCGCGGAATGGCCGAGAATCCCGATGTGTTCTTCCAGCACCGCGAGGCAAGCAACCGTTATTACGATGCTATCCCCGAGATTGTGGAGAACTATGTGAAGGAGATAAATAAGATCACAGGCCGCAATTACGGACTGTTCGATTATTATGGAGATCCCGAGGCAGAGAGAGTGATCATCGCCATGGGCAGTGTTACGGAATGCATAAAAGAGACGATCGACCATCTCCGCGAGAAAGGGGAGAAAGTCGGTGTTGTGTGCGTTCATCTTTACCGTCCGTTCTCGGCACGTCATTTCCTCGCCGCCGTTCCCGCCACAGCCAAACGGATCGCGGTTCTCGACCGCACGAAAGAGCCCGGCGCCAATGGCGAGCCTCTCTATCTCGATGTGAAAGATTGCTATTATGGCAAGGAAAATGCCCCGCTTATCGTCGGCGGACGCTATGGTCTGAGCTCTAAAGACACCACTCCGGCTCAGATTGTGGAAGTTTACGACAACCTCAAACTTGCGGAGCCGAAGAATCATTTCACAATCGGCATCGTTGATGACGTTACGTTCCTTTCTCTTCCCGTAGGTCCCGAAATCAATGTAGGCGGCCGGGGAATGTTCCAGGCCAAGTTTTATGGTCTCGGAGCAGACGGTACTGTAGGCGCCAACAAGAACTCCGTGAAGATCATCGGCGAGAACACCGATAAATACTGTCAGGCTTATTTCGCATACGATTCGAAGAAATCGGGCGGTTTCACCTGCTCACATCTTCGCTTCGGCGACACCCCGATACGTTCCACATATCTGGTGAACACCCCGAATTTCGTGGCATGCCACGTTCAGGCTTATCTCCACATGTATGATGTTGTGCGCGGACTGCAGCCCAACGGAACATTCCTTCTCAATACGATCTGGGAGGGCGAGGAGCTTGCCAAGAACCTGCCGAACAAAGTGAAACGCTATTTCGCGCAGAACAATATCACCGTATATTATATCAATGCCTCCAAGATAGCTCAGGAAATCGGATTGGGCAACAGAACAAATACCATTCTCCAGAGCGCATTCTTCCGTATCACCGAGGTTATACCGGTAGATCTCGCCGTAGAGCAGATGAAGAAATTCATCCAGAAGTCTTATGGCAAGAAGGGTGAGAACGTGGTGAACATGAACTATGCGGCAGTTGACCGTGGAGGTGAATATCATAAGCTTGAGGTTAACCCCGAGTGGGCAAATCTTGCCGATGATGAGAAGAAAGCATCGGATGCACCCGAATTCATCACCAATGTAGTTAATCCCATCAACGCACAGGACGGAGACCTTCTCCCCGTGAGCACGTTTGCGGACAACGCCGACGGCACGTGGACACAAGGCACCGCCGCCTACGAGAAACGCGGGGTTGCAGCTTTCGTGCCCGAGTGGAATCCTGAGAATTGTATTCAATGTAACAAATGTTCGTTCGTCTGTCCTCATGCCTGCATCCGTCCGTTCGTGCTCACTCCCGAGGAGGCTGCCGCCGCGCCGTTCGGCGAGGAGCATTCGATCCCTGCAATAGGCAAGACGATGGCAGGTCTGCGTTTCGTTCAGCAGGTTGACGTTCTCGACTGTCTGGGTTGCGGCAACTGCGCCGATGTGTGCCCGGGCAAGAAGGGAGAGAAGGCGCTCAAGATGGTTCATGAGGAAAGCCAGATCGACCAACAGAAGAACTGGGATTGGCTTATCAAGAACGTCAAGAATAAAGCAGATCTTGTTGATGTGACGCTTAACGCCAAGAACAGCCAGTTCGCACAGCCTCTCTTCGAGTTCTCCGGCGCATGCTCCGGTTGCGGCGAGACGCCTTATCTGAAGCTCATTTCGCAACTCTACGGCAATCACGAAGTAGTTGCCAATGCCACCGGATGCTCTTCGATCTATTCCGGATCGGTTCCCTCGACACCTTATACAACGGATGAAAACGGACATGGACCCGCATGGGCCAACTCATTGTTCGAGGATTTCTGTGAGTTCGGACTCGGAATGTATCTTGGCTATGAGAAGATGCGCAACCGCATCGAGGATATCTGCAAGAAACTCGAAGCCAACGCAGATGCTCCTCAGGGACTACGCGACGCCGCAAAGGCATGGTATGAGAACCGCGACGATGCGAAACTTTCGCATAACTTTGGCTATGAATTCGCTCAGGAGGCCGGGAAATATGCCGACAAGTGCGAGGATTGCGCCACAATCGTGAATCTCCGCCACTATCTGACAAAACGCAGCCAGTGGATTGTCGGCGGTGACGGTGCAAGCTACGATATAGGTTTCGGCGGTCTGGACCACGTGATTGCATCGGGCAAGAATGTGAATATTCTCGTGCTCGACACAGAGGTATACTCCAACACCGGCGGCCAGTCATCGAAATCGACGCCGATCGGCGCTATCGCCAAGTTTGCCGCAGCCGGTAAGAGAATCCGTAAAAAGGATCTCGGTCTTATCGCTACGACCTACGGATATGTATATGTAGCTCAGATCGCCATGGGCGCCGACAATGCCCAGACGCTGAAAGCTATCCGCGAGGCAGAGGCATACGACGGGCCGTCGCTCGTGATTGCATACGCACCCTGTATCAACCATGGTATCAAGAAAGGCATGGGCAAGAGTCAGGAGGAGGAGAAAGAGGCTGTAGAATGCGGCTACTGGCACCTCTGGCGATATAATCCCGCTCTCGAGGCTGAAGGGAAGAACCCGTTCTCCCTCGACAGCAAAGAACCTGACTGGAGTAAATTCGAAGACTTCCTGAAAGGAGAAGTGCGTTTCGCATCACTCTATAAGATGTTCCCACAGGATGCCGACGAGCTCTTCAAGGCAGCCAAGGCCAACGCACAGTGGCGCTACAACAACTACAAACGCCTCTCGATGCAGAACTGGGGAGTTGATCCCGAACTGACACCCGAAGAGGAGGCCCTCCGCAAGTAAGCGAGGTTTCCATAGACGATAAAAGGTCGGCCCGTATTCGGGCCGACCTTTTTTATGGAACTATGCCTTAGTTATAAAATCAATCTTTAAGGTAATACTGAATGGACGATACTACGCGCACACGTTTTATGTAAGGAGTATATTGGTCGCGGTCTTCGATGGAGAACTGGCCCTGAGAGGCCGATTTGATTTTGCCGAGTTTCGATTCAGAGTCTTCGGCAAATTTGTTGGCAGCCTGACGGGCGTTTTTCGTGGCGTCAGCTATCATTGACGGTTTCACTTTGTTGAGGTCTGTGAATTCATAGAGCGTCTGGTAGTTATAATCGCCAGCTACGATGGCGATTCCCTGCTGCATGAGTTGTGTCTGTTTCTCCATCAGGGCGTTGATTTTCTTGACTTGCGAAGAAGTGACAACAACAACTGTAGTGACCGAATAGCGATAGGGAGCGTTGCCGCCATAGGAATCAGCCCTCATGTCGACTACCTTAGGAGCATTCACCGAATACTCGGATTCAGAGATACCATTTGACTTAAGGAATGATGTGATTGCATTGTTGGTGGTTTCAACCTGAGTATATAGAGCTGTAAGATCATCGCCGGCAGCTTTGCTGACAATAGGCCATGTTACTTTATTAGCTTCATATTCCCGTTCGCAGAGGCCGCGAACGGTTACAACCCTTTGGTTGGAAGAAATGCGTCCGAATCCCTGACTGATAAAGACACCGAGAAGTGTAAGGCCGATTCCGATTAGCAGGGCAGGCACCCAAGAGGAGATTAAGCCGCCCGGGCGGCAGGTTCCTTTGTTTTCCATATTTACGAATTTATTTACGAATATATTTACGAAATTTATTTAATAAACAACAAAGGGGAGGAAGTTTCATAAAATTGGGTAATTTTTTGTAAATTTGCATTCAAATAAGTAGACTACTATTATGCTCGAAAGGATAAAGGCATTAAAAGAGGAGATAGGATCCGCATCGGCAACCACACCTGCCGGAGTGGAGGAACTTCGTATAAAATATCTCAGCAAGAAAGGCGCAATTTCGTTGCTGATGGCCGATTTCAGGAATGTCCCGGCAGAACAGAAACGGGAGGTGGGTCAGAAAATCAACGACTTGAAGAATTTCGCCACCGAGAAGATCGCCGCCTTGAAAGAGGGCTTTGCCGAGAAATCGGAAGCCGGCATGGAGGAGCTTGATCTTACGCGCACGGCCACTCCCTATGAACTCGGAACCCGTCATCCGCTTTCGCTCGTAAAGAACGAGATGCTGAGAATTTTTGCCGGCATGGGGTTCACTATAGCCGAGGGTCCCGAGATAGAGGATGACTGGCATGTTTTCGAATCTCTGAATTTCCCGCCCGACCATCCGGCACGCGATATGCAGGATACATTTTTCATATCGCGCAATATCACCGATATCTTGCTGCGCACGCACACGTCGTCGGTTCAGACGCGCGTGATGGAAAAGACTCAGCCGCCGATCCGCATAGTCTGTCCGGGCCGTGTTTACCGCAACGAGGCAATTTCCGCCCGCGCCCACTGCTTCTTTCATCAGGTAGAAGGACTTTACATCGACAAGAATGTCTCCTTTGCCGATCTGAAACAGGTTTTGCTCGGATTCGCACGCCAGATGTTCGGACCAGAGACAAAGATACGTCTCCGTCCCTCATATTTCCCCTTCACCGAGCCTTCGGCCGAGATGGATATCAGTTGCGATATCTGCGGCGGCAAAGGCTGCGCATTCTGTAAAGGCACAGGCTGGGTAGAGATATTGGGATGCGGAATGGTAGACCCCAATGTTTTGAAAGCTTGCGGAATTGATCCTGAAGTCTATACCGGTTATGCATTCGGAATGGGTATCGAGCGCATCACAAATCTTAAATATAAAGTGAAGGATCTCCGCATGTTCAGTGAAAACGACGTGCGATTCCTCCGCGAATTCGAGTCTGCGAGATAATGACGATAAAAGAGAGATATGAAGGCGTGATTTCGGCGTTCAGCCAAAGCATGCCTACAGCTGAAACGGAGTTACATTATGACACTCCGTTTCATCTGTTATTGGCAGTGATATTGTCGGCACAGTGCACCGACAAACGCATCAATATGGTTACACCGGCTCTGTTCGAACGATTCCCGGATCCGGCGTCGCTTGCAGCCGCCACGGAAGAAGAAGTGTTCCGATATATCAAGAGCGTGACATTTCCCAATAATAAATCTCGCCATCTTATCAAAGCGGCGCGAGTGCTGACGGAAGAATTCGGGGGAGAGATGCCTTCGGATATCGACAATCTCATGAAATTGCCCGGAGTCGGGCGGAAAACCGCCAACGTGATGCTCGCCGTGGTATGGAACAAGGCCGCCATGGCCGTAGATACGCATGTATTCAGGGTGAGCAACCGGCTCGGTCTCACAAATAACTCCAAGACACCTCTCGAAACAGAACGGACGCTGATGAAGCATATCCCCGAGGAGATAGTGCCGATTGCCCATCACTGGCTTATCCTCCATGGCCGCTATGTCTGCAAGGCCCGTAAACCGGAATGCTTAGAGTGTGTAGTAAGGGAGTATTGCAAAAGTTACAACAAAACGCAAGAATAAGAACCGGACAGTAATGTAAAAGAGGGTATGCCGGATTCATTTTTGGCATACCCTCTTTTAACTGTCTATGTGACAATATGAACTAATTCTGAGGAACCTATTAAGAAAGTCTCTACACGGTTTCTTAATGTAATCAAAGCAGTCGGAAGGAGAGCTCTGAAAGGCGACGGCTGTCGGGACCTGCCATAACTCTGAATTCTCCCGGTTCGGCCACATAATCGAGGTTATAATCGTAAAATTTAAGAATTTCGGGGGTTATTGTAAACTTTACCGTCTTGCTTTCTCCAGGGTTGAGCGATATTCTTTCGAAGTGCTTGAGTTCCTTGACAGGACGAGCCACTGAACCCTCTACATCACGGATGTAGAATTGCACCACCTCGTCGCCGGCCCTTTTGCCGGTGTTCGTAACCTTGATAGTTGCGGTGAGCTTTCCGTCGGCAGCCATACTGTCATTGTCAAGAGCGAAATCGCTGTATTTGAATTCAGTGTAGCTTAATCCGTAGCCGAAAGGATACAGTGGCTCGTTTGGAGCGTCAATATAATTGGAGCGGTATTTCTGGAATGCCGGGTTGTCGGCGTTTTTTGGCCGTCCGGTATTCAGGTGATTGTAATAGACAGGTATCTGACCTACATTCACAGGCATTGACATTGTCAATTTTCCGGAGGGGGAGACATCGCCGAAAACGACATCGGCTATGGCATCCGCGGCTTCAGATCCACCGAACCATACGTTGAGAATCGCCGGGATATTTTCCGATTCCCATTTGAGCACGGTAGGACGGCCGGCAAAATTGAGCATAACCACCGGTTTGCCAATCGACAGAATCGATTCGAGAAGCCTCCTTTGGGTGGCGGGAAGGGTAAGATCGGTTTTTGATGATGATTCGCCGCTCGATTCAGAAGCTTCGCCCATGGCCATCACAATGACATCAGCTTTCACAGCCATATCCATGGCTTCATCGAGCAGTTCCCTTTCACTTCTCTGATCGCGCATTTCATGACCGAATACGGTGCAGGCGGCTTCAAGTTCAGGACTCTCGTACAGATTGCATCCCTTGGCATAAAGCAGTTCAGCCTTTCCTCTCAATGCGTCTTCAAATCCTTGCTTCAGTGTTTTGTATTTTGAAGGAACGGCAGCTACACTCCATGTTCCGGGCATATTCGAGGCGCTGTTGGCGAGTGGGCCGATAAGAGCAATCTTACCTTTCTTTTCCAGCGGCATCAGATCATTCTCGTTTTTGAGAAGGACAAAAGACTGAGTGGCGATTTCTCTTGCCGCATTTCTGTTGGCATCTGTATAAACTTCTTTTTTCTCTCTCGACACATCGTTGTACTTATACGGATTGTCGAACAGGCCGAGTTTATACTTTGCTTCGAGAACGCGGCGCACGGCCCTGTCGATATCATCCATACTTATCTTTCCGTTTTCAAGGCTTTGTTTCAGTGTGCCGATAAAACCGAAAGAGCACATATCCATGTCTGTGCCGGCTTTCAACGAGCGGACAGAAGCTTCCGGGAGCTTTTCAAGACCGTGCACTTCAATCTCCCCTATCGACCCATAGTCGGTCACAACGAAACCATCGAAATTCCATTGTTTGCGGAGTACATCGTCAAGAAGCCATCTGTTTTCAGTTGCCGGTATCCCATCGACGAGATTGAATGATGACATCACAGATGCGCAACCGGCATCGACAGCGCTCTTATAAGGCGGAAAATACTCATTATACATTCTATACCGACTCATATCCACCGTGTTGTAGTCACGACCCGCTTCAGAGGCGCCATATAGTGCGAAATGTTTGACGCATGCCATCACTTCGGAATCGGCACTCAGGTTCTTGCCCTGATAGCCTCGGACCATAGCCTGAGCTATTCGTGAGCCAAGCCATGGATCCTCTCCACTACCTTCAGAAACACGTCCCCACCGTGGATCCCTGCTTATGTCGACCATCGGGCTGAATGTCCAATTCACCCCGGAAGCTGACATCTCGCGAGCTGCGATGCGTGCTGATCTCTCTATTGCATCAAGATTCCACGTGCAAGACAGAGCCAAAGGAATGGGAAACACGGTCTCATATCCATGAATCACATCCATGCCGATAAGAAGAGGAATGCCAAGACGCGATTCTTCTACAGCTATGCGTTGAAGCTCTCGGATTTTTTCAGCACCTTTTATGTTGAAGGTGCCACCTACAGTACCTGCGGCAACGCCGGCGCCGATATGGCTGTCGACTGCTTTACCCGTGACAATGTCATCGGATGGGGGAAGATTGATTTGTCCGAGTTTTTCATCGAGAGTCATCTTCTCCATCAGAGCCGAGACGAATCTGTCCATCTTCTCCTTTTCAGCTTTCGTTGAAGGAATTGTGGCCATAACGGACACCGGCAAAAGTGTCAGCGATGCCAAAAATATATTTCTGATTTTCATTGCAGATTAAATTTAACGTTGGATCTGATGTCGTCGGAAGCAGGTCCAACCATTGCCTCGAACTGTCCGGGTTCTGCCACCCATTCATGTCTTTCGGCATCGAAATAACTCAAAGCTGCTTTGTCGACTGATATTGAAACGGTTTTGGTCTCTCCCGGAAGAAGGTATACCCGGGCAAAACCCTTGAGCTCTTTTGCGGGACGGCTTACGCTGCATTTCGGGTCGCTTATGTAAAGCTGAACAACTTCCGCACCCGCTACGGAACCTGTATTCGTAACCGGAACGGATATTGTCACAATGTCATCGCCTGTGACTGAAGTTTTATCGGCGGAAGCTTTGCCGAATTTGAAATCAGTATAGCTCAATCCGTGGCCAAATGCGAAAAGAGGTTTAATTTTCTTTTTTTCATACCAGCGGTAACCGACAAATATGCCCTCTTTATATTCAAGGTCGACAATGTCGGAGTCTTCCCGTTTTATCCCGGGATATGCTCCTGATGCATGGGCGGGACTATCCTCAAGTCTTGCAGGGAAGGTGAATGGAAGTTTGCCCGACGGATTGGCCACGCCGAACAGAATATCGGCTATCGAGTTGCCGCACTCTGATCCGAGAAACCAGGCCTGAAGAATCGACGGCACGCTTTTAACCCAAGGCATAGCCACAGCATTCCCGCTGATGTTCACTACAATGAGATTCGGATTGGCCTTTGCAAGAGCCACAATCACATCGTCCTGTCCGTAGGGGAGGCCAAGACCGCTTCGGTCGGAATCCTCACAGTCCTGACCTGCGCTTTTGTTCAGGCCCCCTATAAAGATCACATAGTCGGCTTTCGCAGCTTTATCCGTCGCTTCGGAAATGAGTTCCCGGGGCGAGCGGTTGTCAGCCAGATTCTGTCCCGTCACCACACCATTATATTCGCCGGACACATCCCCTACATAACCACGGCAATACTCAACTTCGATGCCCCTTGAGGCTGCGGCCGCCATGATACCGGCAAGCGGGGAAATTTCGTGCTGTACCTTCAGAGATGAACTTCCGCCGCCTACGGTCATCATTTTGACAGCGTTCTCTCCAACCACGAGAATACGTTTGCCCTCAGCGCTTCTAATAGGCAACAGGTGCCGATCATTGCGCAGAAGGACTATCCCTTCGTTTCCTATGCGGCGTGCGGCCGCATAATGTTCTTCACTGCATAAGGAGCCGTTGTCGATACAATTGGCCATTGCAGTCCGCATGATCAGTCTGAGCACCCGGCGTGCTTTGTCATCCAATTCTTTAGTACCGGTTTTGCCTTCTGCGATCATTCGGAAATATGGTGAGGCCATATAATAATTGTCGTAAGCATTGCTCGCACCGGCCGACAAACCGTTTGTCCAGGTGCCGAATTCGAGATCAAGACCATTGAAGATTGCCTGCTCTGTATCATGGGTCCCTCCCCAGTCGCTGATTACGGCTCCGTCGAAATTCCATTCTTTCTTTAGAATCTGATTGAGCATTCTATCATTATGGCACAGATGCTCGTCGCGATAAAGATTGTAGGCTCCCATGATCGACCATGCCTTACCTTTCTGAACAGCCGCTTTAAAAGCCGGCAGATATATCTCGTAAAGAGTGCGATCGTCTACGATTACGTTGGTGGTGTGGCGATTAACTTCGTTGTTATTGAGTGCGAAATGTTTCACGCATGCCGCAACTCCACAACTCTGCAGCCCATCGATATAGGGCACTACCATTTTGGAAGCCAAAAACGGATCCTCACCCATATATTCGAAATTCCGTCCGTTAAGAGGAGTCCTGTATATATTCACACCTGGGCCTAAAATCACATCTTTCCCGCGGTAACGGGCCTCTTCGCCGAGGGCTTTCCCATAAAGCCTGGCTGTCTCCGGATTCCAGGTGGCAGCGAGACATGTAAGTGCGGGAAATGCTACGCATGAATCGTTGGTATGTCCGGCCTGTTTCCATTGGTCCCACAGCACATCGGGTCTGACGCCGTGAGGGCCGTCATCGGTCCAGAGTTCGGGTATACCGAGTCTGGGTACTCCCGGCGAACTGAATTTCGACTGGGCATGAATTATGTTGATCTTCTCCCGGGTAGTCATTCGCGACAAAGCATCTTCAACTCTTTCATCAAGAGATCGTGAGGCGTCTTTGTAAACCGGCGTTCCGGCCGCGTATGTCGTAAACGATGTGACAGCAATTGCTCCTGTGATCAAAGAAATGCGATATTTGTCCATTTTAACCCACTTTTAGTTATTTCTTTTGTTTAACACACACTTAGTTATTTCTTTTGGAAAACGCGCACATAATCCACTTCCATAGTGGCCGGCAGAACGGTTTCGTCGACACCCTGAGCGCCTCCCCAGGTTCCTCCCCACGCGAGGTTGAGGATAATATAGAAATGGCGGTTGAAAGGCCATGTCGAGACATTCCCTTTCCCGTCGTTGGAAAAATTCAGAAGCGTTTTGCCATCGATAGAAGTGCGGATATAATCCTGAGTCCATTCAAGGCGATAAACGTGAAAATCGGATTGAGCGCCTGCAGTGAGCCGTTCGGCTGTTTTCTGCGTTCCTTTCACATGATTGTAGGATTCGCAATGAATCGACGAAGAAGTATATTCAGGATGATATCCCACTTCCTCCATAATGTCGATTTCTCCACATTTCGGCCATGGATTGGCATTAAAGTCATTGTTGACAGGCATCATCCAGAAAGCGGGCCAGGTGCCTTTCCCTTTGGGAAGCTTTATGGCCGCTTCGAATATTCCGTATTTCCAGCCGGTATTGACTTTGGCATATATTCTGCCGGAACATATTTTTCCGTCGGATGCTTTAAAACAGTTTATCTTAAGGGACCCTTCGCTGACTTCGGTGACAGGTTTGCCGCCATACGTGGCATCCACATAGTGCTGCAATTCATTGTTGACCCATCCTGGGCCTTTCACCTCATGTGTCCAGTCAGCACGGTTCAACGAGGTGCCGTCGAATTCATCGTTCCAAATAAGTTCATATCCTTCGGGTACGGATATCGTGGGATCAACCGGTGTGGCAGCCATCCCGGCTTGCGAGACAACAACTTTTGCGCTCACCGCACCGCTGACGATGGTTATCTCACCGCTTCTCGGATCGCGGGAATTGTTTTCTTCGACCTTAACGATTATCTTACCCTCATGTTTTAGCTGATCTGATTTAATCAGCTTAATCCAGCTTTCGGATGGGACGGCATCCCATTCTCCGGGAGATGAAAATGTGAGAGTAGACTCGCCGCCTTCCGCTCCGAAGTCAAATGAATCAGTGGAAACAGATATGGGGGTTGCCGGGGTTGTGTTTCCATTTCCATCACTGCATGCCGATCCGAGCAGGCAGATGAGCGATAGCGAAAGAAGCGAAATGAGATATCTGAGTCTGTTTGTAGAATTCATGTCGAGATAGATTTATAAGGGAAGGGCCGGTGCCGGCAAAAAGAGTCTGACACCGGCCCAAAGATTGTTTACCTGCGGTCAATGGTTTAATCGTGGTGTTTCTGGAAAGTGATTTTGCTTACCGTCACCACGGTTCCATCGGGGCATCCTCCGAAGTCGAAGAACAGTGATACGGCCTGCATAGGCTTGCCCTCCTCCGGAAGCACTTTGGCTCTCCAGAACTTACTGTGTCCTTCGGGAACAGCCTGCTCATCGGCAAAGAAGTAGTTGCCGTCATGTTTCGTTTCGCCCTCATCGGTCTGCACAAGTTTGAACATCACAGCAGCGAGCTCGACATTCGACTCCACTTCGCAATAGAAGTCATAGGCCACCGTAGGATCATCTATCACTATATCCGTGTTGAGGGTGCATTGTGCCTGCCAGCGTTCGGAAGTGGCTGTAGGAAGTGTGAAAGTGTAAGATCCTGCGCCGTTGTCGGTGAAGCCTGGGTCGGCAATCTGATTCCATCCCGGAGCATACCAGAAAGAGGGAGTGATAGTGCAGTTGGAGAAGAGGTTTTCAGCGCTGCTCCATTCCACCCAGTCGGGTTCAGGATCTGCCGGAGTTTCGGGGAGGACCGTGCCGTCGTTGTCGGAATGTTTCTTCAGCACGATGTTTTCCGCCGAAATTTCAAGCCCTGCCGGGTTTCCGCCGAAATCGAAAGTGAAAACGAGGTTGTTCATATCCACGGCAGCTTCAAGACCGCTGAAGAAGAATGCCTGCGGTTCCCCGCCGATCAGGGAGATTTTCTGTTGCATGAAGAATGAATGGGAATCGTCATCATCTCCATCGGGATGAATCTTGAGAGTCACATTCTTCATGTCTTTGTTTGCCGTGAAAATCACGGAGCCGTCATAAAGTTCTCCCTGCGGAAGGCAAATATCCGTTCCAACGTGTGCCTGAGCCTGCCACTGGTCGGTGGTTGCCTCCGAAAGTGTAAGGCTGAATGTGTCGCCGTCGAAAGAGTGTGTCGGGTCGGCAATCTGTGCCCATCCTGGCGCATAGTAGAAGCTGTTGATCTTTTTGGATGCTTTAGTCCAGAGGTTGAACTCGCTTTCATATACGAATCCGCCGAATCCGTTCATCTTGGTCTTGTCGATATGGAAAGTCTTGGAGATCGTTCCTGTGCTGACACCATTGCCGTTTCCGACTTTCATTTCAATCGTATAATCGCCGGCTTTACGGTAATAGCGGGAGAATGCTGTGGCGGAGGAGTAGCTTTTGCCGTCAATAATCCAGACCGGGTAGGCACCTTTTCCCGTGAATTCGAAATAAGCCGTGTTGCTTTCCTGATCGACAGTCACTTTCATATCTTCGACATAAGCCGAAGCTTCCGGAATGCCGTTTATATCGACTTTGTAATACTCATCTTCAGAGCAGGAGGTCATCAGAAGCGGAGCAGATACGGCCATAGCTGCTACAAAGAAAGATTTTATATGCTTTTTCATGATTCGCTATAATTAGTAGGGGTTTTGAGAAAGAGTTCCCTGTGCGCGGTCGATTTCGCTCTGGGGAATAGGTAGATGCTTCTTGTTAGGACTCCATGAGTTGGTGCGGTATCCGTATTGGTCGGGCACAAGCACGGATGCAGCCTTGTCAGTGCGGATAAGGTCCCAATAGCGTTTGCCTTCGCCAACGAATTCAAGTCTGCGTTCGTTGATGATGTTGTCGATGGTCGGTTCCATTTCGGTGCGGAGTCCGGCACGACGGCGCACATCGTTGAGATAAGTGCGTGCTTCACCCGCGCTTCCTCCGGTGGCTATGAGAAGTTCGGCGGCGTTGAGCAGTGTCTCCGAATAGCGGTATATGCGCCAGTTGTTATTGTAATTGAGTTCTCCGGAAGCTTTTTGTCCGGCGTTTCCGTCGGCTCTTGCCGAATACTTCTGGAGGAAGAAGCCGAAATCCTGATAGCGCTTGTTGTAGGTTCCGTCGAATGCTCTGACATCCCAGCATGTAGCGTCTCGACGAGCATCGTCGGCCGAGAACAATTCGTAAGTCTCAAGGCGCAGGGGGCAGAATCCCCATCCGGTGTTGTGGCCGTCCTGACCTGAAGGCCAGTTGTTGGGGCTGATAAGTGTCGGGAGCACTGTTCCTCCGGCGAGAAGGGGAGCGCCCCAGTCGCGCGAGGCGTTTTCGGAAATATAGTTGATTTCATAAATCGATTCGTCGCACCATTCGCCCGATTGCTCGAAGATGGAAGCGTAATCACTGACAAGCGAATAATCAGGGGAAGCGATTATCTCTTTCATATATCCGAGGGCAGTCGGATACCGGGCGGTATCTTTCTGATACATGACTATTTCGGCGTAAAGCATATAGGCCATTGCGGTCGTGACACGTCCGAAAGTCGCGGCATCTCCTTTCCAGGGAAGTACATCGAGAGCTATTGCGTCCTCAAGGTCTTTGATCATGTAATTGTAGAGTTCATCGGCAGTGATCTGCGGAGAGATATAGTTTCCCGATAGATTTTTTTGATAATAAGGCACGTTGCCATAGAATTTCCAGAGCCAGTTGGCATAGAAAGCGCGGAGTACGTGAGCCTGCGCCTTCCAGGAGGCGATGTCCTTCTCGGTGGCGTCGTCGATGCCGTTTGCAATGCATTCAAACACATCGTTACAACGTTTGATGCCGCTGAAACCGTCGATCCAGATACTTGTGATTACCTTCAGGGGAGTCGCCTCGTAATTGGCCATGAGGTGCCAGTTCTGGTTGTCGTTCTTGTCGGAACCACCCACCCACATGTCATCGGCCATTATGTCGGACATGAGTGTGAAAGGCTCGTAGTTGCCCATGCTCCAGTCGGTCCAGTGCATAGGGTCATAAGCTGCGATCACAGCTTCCTCAAGGTGCTCTTTAGTGGAGAAATATTCCGAGACATCCTCCTGGGTCGGGGAGGTCACTGTGAGGAAATCGTCGCCGCAGGAGGTCATTGACACGGCGAGCAGGGCGATTCCCAATGATTTATATATAGTTTTCATTTTTTTTCGTGTAAATAGGTTTGAGAGGATATGTTAGAACTCGATGTTGAAGCCGATGGTCCATGTGCGGGCCTGAGGATATACTCCGAAGTCAACTCCGCTCGACTTTTCTGAACCGGATGAGATTTCAGGGTCGTATCCGTGGTATTTGGTCCATGTCGCCAGATTTTCAACTGCCACGAAAGCGCGGAATTTCTGGACTCCTATCCTGCGAGTAAGATTCTGGGGTATAGTGTAGCCGAGCTGCATGTTCTTGAGTCGGCAGAAGCTTCCGTCGTATACATAGAGGTCAGAACTCTGCCAGTTGTATCCGTCGCCGATCACGTAGCGAGGGATGCGGTTGGACGTGCCTTCGCCTGTCCAGCGGTTAAGCATCCAGGAAGGAAGATTTACTGAACGTGCATCGATTCGGCGAGTGGCATCATAGATATCGTTTCCGGCCACTCCCTGGAAGAAGATGTTGAAATCAAAACCTTTATATCCGAGAGTAATCGAAGCGCCGTAGGTCCAGTCGGGTGTGCCGCAACCGATGTTGGTACGGTCATCCTCGTTAATCGAGCCGTTGCCGTCGACATCGACGAATCTTACATCACCGGGTACGAGTGAAGTGCCATATTTTGTGTTATAGGCGTTTGCTTCAGCCATGTTTTGGATTATACCATCGGTCTTATAACCATAGAAGTAGGGGAATGGCAGACCGTTCTGCGCGCGCAGGATGGTTCCCACGCCCTGGAACGAATCGAGATTCTCCCAGCCCTGTTCGTTTCCGTATTCAATAAGTTTGTTGCGCAGATAAGAAGCGTTGATATTCACGCCCACATATAGGTCGTTGAAGAACGTCTGGCGGTAGCCGAGGTCGAATTCAAGACCCCAGTTGCGCATCTTGCCCACGTTGCCGAAAGGTATGGATTCTCCGACATATTGCGGTAACGACATTCTCATCAGCATTCCTTCGGTGTTTTTGAGGAACCAGTCGGCGGTGAAGGTGATGCGGTTGGAGAGGAAACCGAGGTCGATACCTACATCTGTCTGGTTCGATTCCTCCCAACGGAGGTCGGGGTTGGCGAGCTGCGAAGGCTTTGTCCCCACGGCAATCGATCCGGGATTTCCGAAAATGGCGTTGTTGTTGGTAGAGGTAAGAGCCACATACTGGAAGTTTCCGATATTTTCGTTACCGTTCTTACCCCAGGAGGCGCGGAGCTTGAAATTATTGAGCCAATCGGCTTTTTCCATGAATTTTTCGTTCATGATGTTCCATCCGGCCGAGACAGAAGGGAATGTGGCCCAGTGATTGTTGGCTCCGAATCTGCTTGAACCGTCGCGACGGATAGTGAATTGAATCATGTAGCGGGTGTCGAAGTCGTAGCTTGCACGGGCGAAATATGAAGCGAGCCTTGATTTGGCCTGCGGAGCGCCCCAGGTGCTCATGTCGCCGTCGGCGGCAAGACCGGTTGAAGCGTCAATCCAGGGGCGGTCGTAATTTATGATATGATTGCGGGATCCTCCGAGATAATAACCGCTGCTCTCTTTAGCAGACTGTCCGAGGATGATGTTGAATGAGTGGTCGCCTATTGTCTTGTCGTATGATAAGAGGTTCTCGATCTGCCATACAAGACCGCGTTCGCTTGTTGAAGTTGTCGATGAATGGTCGGAATATCCGCCATCGCGCAGATAATATATCGGAGTATAACCGTCATACCCCCAGAAAGAGAGGTCTGCGCCATAGCTTATGCGGTAGTGGAGGTTGTCCCAGATCTGGAGGTCGCCTGTGAAATTGCCTACGAATTTATGGCTCCAGTTTTTGTTGCCCGGCAGGGAAAGGTTGGCAATGGGGTTGCTCATTTCCTGAAAATTGCCGAAGGCCGTCGGAACCATCACGAGGCGTCCGTCGGGACCGTACATCGGCACGTAAGCTGCCTGATCCTTGAGATAATCAAGCTGAGCGGCTTCTTCAGCACTTCCCTTTTCAAGATAGGGGGGTGAGAATCGGCGACATGGCGAGCGCCGATCCGAGCGGAGAACCCCATGTGGAGTTAGTTTCGATTCCGCGGCTCTTTATGCGTGTATATGCGAGATTTGTCTGGATGGTTGCTTTGTTGAGCCAGGTGCGTTTCTCCGACATATCGAAAAGCGTTGCGCCTACGTTGGAGCGGAGAGTGAAGCGCTGATAATCGGAACGGTCGAAATTACCGCCTATGACACCTTCCTGATCATAATACCCTACGGAGAAGAGATAGTTGACACGGCTTGAACCTCCGCTGACCGATACCTGATGGTTCATCACGGGAGCATTGTTGTTGAACACCTCTTCCTGCCAATCGGTTCCGGTGCCGTAAGATGCGGGCTTGGTGTAAATGGGTGCGACGCCGGAGTTGATTGAACCTTCGTTCATCATCATTGCATATTCCGAAGCGTTCAGCACGTTACGTTTCTTGGCTACGCTTTGCCAGCCATAGCTGAAATCATAAGTGACTTTCGTCTTTCCCTCTTTTCCCTGTTTTGTCGTGACGAGTACGACGCCGTTGGCCGCGCGCGCACCGTAGACAGCACCCGATGCAGCGTCTTTCAACACTTCGATAGAGGCGATGTCGGCAGGGTTAAGATAATCGAGTCCACCTTCAATTGGCATTCCGTCAACAATATAGAGAGGATCGGAATTGTTGATTGTGCCTATACCGCGGATTCGAACGCGGGCAGCCGCACCGGGCTGACCGGATGCCGAGGTGACAGTGACGCCTGAGGCGAGTCCTTTAAGGGCGTTGTCTACACGCACCGGCGCCGTCATCTGAAGTTCGTCGGAGCCGACTTTGGAGATAGAGGCAGTCACAACGCTTTTTTTCTGAGTTCCGTAACCGATGGCCACCACCTCGTCAAGAGTATTGGCGGCGACATCAAGAACAACTTCCATTTTCGGAGCGGCTTTCATCACTTTCGGATTATAGCCGATATAGCTGAAACGGATGGTAGCTCCGTCGGCCACTGTGATGCGGAAGTTTCCGTCGATATCGGAAGACGTTCCTTTGGATGTGCCGTTTTCAAGCACTGTGACTCCCACGAGGGGCTCTCCGGTGGAATCTTTCACGGTTCCCGAAACGTTGATCTCCGCAAGAGCGCTGAGCGAACAAGGGAGCATCAGCATGAGAAAAACCGCAATGCTTTTGAGATTAAATTTTTCCATTATACATGATGTTAGATTGAAAGATTAACTGCCACAAAGTTATATAATTCTTCAATCGCCAAAATGGTGGTAAGGGCGACTGGTAAGTTCGAGATTTCATTAAGTTCTTGTAAATTAGAGAGTATGGAGTTGTTAAATATTGTGAATTGGTAAGGCCCAAATTTGCATCAGGGAGTATTTACAGACGTTTCGCAGCGCAGAATATTTCGTCTTTATTCACTTATTTTTTCCCAGAGCCATTACAGCGGCCGCGAATCCATCGCGCTCACCAATGGCTTTGTTTCTTGTGCGTTGCCGAGTATTGTATACGGTCTGCACAGAACAATGCAGGAACTTGGCTATTTTGACGCTGTCGTTCATGCCGAGACGCACGAGGGCATAAATCCGTAGTTCCGTATTCAGTTTGCCGGGGGTTTTGAGCGTGATTCTTTCCTCAGGCTTTAGCAGGGTGTTGAAGTCTTCCACAAAGTCAGGATAGATTTTGAGGAATATCTCGTCGAAAGTGGCGCATAGTTCCTTTATCTCGCTATATGATAGCTCCGGCGATTTTACGAGACGAAGTGCCTTGTCGAAATCCCGAGCTGTAAGCAGTTTGTTGATATTTGCCCTGAAATCCTCGAGTTTATTGATATAATTGGAACAAATGGTGAAGATATTGGCTATATAGGCCTCTTTAGATTCGTTTATTTCGGCAAGTTTACGCGCATTGTCGCTTTCGGTTTTATACATCCGTTGCAGTTTGGCATTTGAATGGTTCAGCTCTTCCCTGATACGTGAGAGTTCATCTACACGCCGGTTCAGTTCCCGGTTTGCATTGTCAAGTGTGGCGCGTGAACAGCGAAGTTTTTTGTTTTGCAGGATAATATATGAAATTGCGAAAAGGAGTATGGTCAGAATGGCAATCAGAATCCACAGATAAGTATGGTTTACTTTTATCTGGTGTTCGTTTCTTTTCTGGATGGCATTCAGAATCATATCCTGCAACTGGGAGAGTTTGCCGTTTCTCGGTCTGCTTTTGTATTCATTGGCATAGGCGATGCACCGGTTGATATATGCATTCGCTCTGTCGAGATCCCCGCGGTTGAATAGAATGGCGGCGAGTTCTTCAAGAGACGCTATTTCCTTATTGCATGCCCTGACATCGGCCATAGCCGACAGAATAAGATATTTCAGATGGTTGTGCTCGTCGCCTACGCGCTCATAAAGTTTGGAAAGCACCCATGCGTCCATTGCGTTTCCTCGTGTGGTATAGGCGGTGCGTTCCACAATATCCGTAAGCACAGGGATAGCCTCGCGGGCTTTGTCAGGAACATTCAGACTGCTCCAGCCGATAAGCCAGCCGTATTGAGGATGATCGGGAGTGATATGCCTTCGCATCGATTGCACAAGGCTGTCTACTTTTAGTGAGTATACTTCTGTTTTTCTGTTGACTCCGATATATTGGTCAATATGGGTGGAGAGGAAAATGGCGCGTTCGCAATATTTTGCAGCGAGATAATCGGGCAAAGTGTGTGGATTCAGACTGTCAAGGCAGTTTCCTGCCTCGTCGAAAAGACCGGTAGCTGAGAGAATGTAGATTCTGTTCAGTCTCATTTCGTTGGCAAGTGTGTCGCGCCCCATTCGGAGAGCCAGATTGAGCGCACGGTCGGCATAGAGCAATGCCGAATCGGAATCATATGCGCTGTATTCATCGTACAGTTCCGCAGTCAGCCAATATCGTCTCTCGTAATCTGTTGCGGTTCTCAAATTGTCGTGTAGCCGGGAGATGCGGTCCTCTTTCTCCCGTATGAAATAATCCGATTTGGCCAATAGAGAATCCAGACCGGTGAGCAATGCGTTGATTTCAGTGTTTCCCGGTTCAGAAGATTTGCTGACTCCGGTTTGTGCGTAAATCCGGAAGCTGAATCCGATATGGGATAACAGGAGAATTACCGGAAACAGGATTATGCAGATGCAAAGTGTTCGGGTGAGCTTTATCATGGACATATCGCGAATTTATAAAATTCGTGAAATTCCGCAAAATTTATTGTCGTAAATATCGTTTTACTGCGGATATAATGCGGGACTTCGCGATTTCCGGATTGCACGGTTCCGCAATCAAGGCATCAAACCCTTCGTTGATATCGATAAGGGATGCATATCCTCTGTCTTGAAGAATTTCTTTATCCTCATAGGCTCCTGCCAGCAGGACGACAGGCACATTTCTCACCGAAGCTCTCCTGAGGATACCCTGCGCTGCCTTGCCCTGAAGAGTCTGAGCATCGGCTTTACCTTCGCCGGTGATTACAAGAGAGGCGTTTTCAAGCAGTTTATCGAAAGATGCGACATCCAGAATAGTGTCAATGCCCTTCATCGGAGTGGCTTTTAGAAATGCGGCGAGAGCGGCGCCTGTTCCTCCGGCCGCTCCCGCTCCCGGGATGGAATCGGGCTGAATGCCGAAATGCGCAGTCAAAAGCGAGGCTATGTTCCTCATGCCGGCTTCGAGGAATTTCTGTTCAGCTAAAGAGGCTCCTTTCTGAGCCGAATACATCATGGTGGCGCCGTGAGGGCCGGTAAAGGGTATGTCGGCATCATAAAGGAATGAAAACGAGCATTCCGACAGGTTAGGCGACAGATGTGAAATATCAAAATCATCGATGAATGGCAAATCCGATCCTGTTACCGGTTTCGTCAGGAATCTTCCGTTTGCTGAAATCCGCAGGCCGAGAGCCTGCATAGCGCCGAGTCCCGCATCATTGGATGCGCTGCCCCCGAGCGCGCAGATTATCTTTCGGGCGCCTGCTTCGATTGCGCAATTTATAAGTTCTCCGAAACCGAAGGAAGTGGCTTTCATGGCGGATCGCTGCTTCTGATCGATCAGGGTCAGACCGGCGGCTTCGGCAAGTTCTATTACCGCCCGTTCTCCATCCGGCAACATATGAAACCGCGCTTCGACCTCATTCATAAGCGCATCGTGAGTCCGGCAAGTTTTGAACTCGCCACCAAGATAATGGTTTAATGTTTCGATAGTGCCCTCGCCACCGTCGGCCATAGGCAAAACAATAACATCGGAGTCCAACCCTGCTTGGCGGATACCTTCTCTTACGGCCAGAGCGGCATCCGGCGACTTGATGCATCCTTTGAAGGAATCCATCGCCACTATAATACTCTTTTTCATTCAGACGAATTGGATTACAGTCCATTGAAAGAACGAAGCAAGCGGGAATTAAATTATATTGAAATTCACTCCAAGTTTTTTTTCGATGGAATCAGACGGTGCGCCATGCTTTATAGCTCATGCGGTCGCGGATGGCGCGTTGCTCGGCCGCGATACGTCGCGAATCTATGGCTTTCAACAGAGCCCTGCGCAAAATCTGATCAATGCTGTAGCGTCCCGGACCGAGAAGTGCTGTAACGGCGCAAAGTGTGGCCGCCACTACCGAAGTCATCGCAGTGGTGTTATTTATGAACTCAACCGGCGTAAGAGAGACTATGGCAGGATAGAGCGTTATCATGAAAACGACGGAGGCCGTGAGGGCAGCCAACCGGGTAAAGATGCCCGGAATCATGATCAGTCCCGTGATTACTTCAATTTCGTGGATTCCGAAAGTCCGGAAAGATGCTCCTTCGGCAAATCCGTAAACTACAAGGAATATTGCTACAGCGGAACGTATGATCCATAATTTTGCCGACCATCCGGAAGTGACGGATTTGTTGATTCCGAATATGGAGCTGATGGTCAACCTTAAGATATCAAGCGGTTTAGCGGATACTTTTGTCCTGCAGCGTCGCGCTATTCTTTTGAGACCCTGTTCGTGTAGGATGCTTGTTACCGAAGCAGACGGGTTCACTGAGATAATGTTGATATCTTTCATAGAGGACTCCTTTCCGGCCAAATTCTTGCTCCGACAGCTTGTGAAGAAAGATAAGCCTTTGTAATATAACACTTAAAGATGTTGAAATGTTGCGTAAACAGCTTTCTGTATCAAAAAAACAATTGATATCAGGATTTGCCTGTAAATAAAATTAAACGGTTTCTTGGAGCGTTTCTAAAAGATTTTTGTATATTCGCAATATGAACAAGATTGGAAAGCTCTATTTCAGGTATGGCACAATGGGGTCGGCCAAGACCGCATTGTTGCTTACCACTGCATATAATTTCGAGGAAAGAGGCATGTCGTATCTATGTTTCAAGCCCTCGATAGATACACGTGAGAAAAAGAATGTGATCAGAAGCCGTATCGGCATAGAACGCGAATGCAGCTGGATCTACCGCGACACTGACATGTATGAGATGATCAGCACGATGGTGGCCGAACGGCGTCCGCATCCGGAATGGATTCTTGTTGACGAAGCCCAGTTTCTTACCGCCGATCAGGTAGATCAGCTTGCAAGAGTAGTGGATACGTTCGGTATCAACGTGATATGTTACGGACTACGCACAGACTTCCGCACCTGTCTTTTCGAAGGCTCGCGCCGTCTTTTCGAGATAGCCGATACCATAGACGAAATCAAGTCTACCTGTAATTGCGGGCGAAAGACGATTGTAAATGCCCGTATCGACGGAAGAGGCAATATCATCACCGAAGGAGAGCAGGTAGAGATAGGAGGCAATGACAGATACATGTCGGTATGCCGCAACTGTTGGCGCAACAAAAAGATAGAGCAGAGCCGCAACGGTCGGCTGCCTCTCTGAACGCTTTTAATTTATTCTTATTCTGAACCTGATGTCGTATGGAAAACTCTAAGATTGAATCGATAATAGGACTGATAAAGCGAGAAGTCGTGCCCGCCATCGGTTGCACCGAACCGATGGCAGTCTCTCTGTGTGTGGCTAAAGCTACAGAACTTCTCGGGAAATTGCCAGAGCACATCTCGCTTTCCCTGAGTGGAAACATCATAAAGAATGCGATGGGAGTGGGTATCCCCGGAACGGGAATGATCGGCCTTCCCATTGCCGTGTCACTCGGGGCGATAACGGGCCGTTCTGAATATGGTCTGGAGGTTCTAAAGGATGTAGATGAAAAGTCGATTGAGGAAGGCAAGAGGTTCATTGAAGAGGAGAGGATTTCAATTTCCCATTGTCAGGACGCCCCGTCAAATCTATACATCAGTGTAGAAGTAGAGTCGGGCGACGACAAGGCAAAAGCCGTTATTTCCGGGTCTCATCAGAATTTCATATATCTGAGTCGAAGCGGAGAGGTGCTTCTCGACAAAGGGAGTGACGCCGCGTCTGCCGCGTCTGCTGAGGAAGATATCCGTCTGGATGCGGCCACTGTATATGAATTCGCCACCACGGCTCCGCTCGATAAAATACGGTTCATCCTTGAGGCCAAGCGTCTTAACTGCGAGGCGGCCCGCATCGGCATGAGCGGACGTTACGGGCATTCGTTGGGCTTTACGATGATCCACAGCGGCAGTTCGCTGTTTGGCGATTCCAAAGCTGAGAAGATCATGGCCATGACCTCGGCCGCATGCGATGCCCGCATGGGAGGCGCGCCGATTGCCGTGATGTCGAATTCCGGCAGCGGGAATCAGGGAATCACGGCCACTATGCCGGTTGTATGCTATGCGGAAGATATCGGCGCTACCGAAGAGGAACTGATACGCGCTTTGATCTTGAGCCATCTTACGAGCATCTATATCAAGCAGAGTCTCGGACGCCTTTCGGCGTTATGCGGTTGTGTCGTGGCTTCGACCGGAGCTTCCGCAGGGATAGTATATCTTATGAAAGGGGGGTTCCCGGAAGTTTGCGCTGCAATCAAGAATATGGTGGCCAATCTGACGGGTATGATCTGCGATGGAGCCAAGCCGTCGTGCGCCATGAAAATTTCATCGGGTGTCTCCACCGCCGTGATGTCGGCCATGTTGGCAATGAACGGACGGTGTGTAAGCTCGAGCGAGGGTATCATCAGCGATGATATCGACAGGACAATACATAACCTGACATCCATCGGAAGAGAGGCGATGCTTGAGACCGACAGGCTCGTGCTCCGGATTATGGTGGACAAATGAAAATGAAAGCTACATGAAAAAACTTAAAAAGACAATCTTTGCCATGGCGCTTCCTATAATTCTCCTCTCAGGATGTGGAGACAGGAGTGCCCATATAGAGATGAACTTTCCCGACCGTTATGAGGGGAAGACCGTTGAACTCATGAATTTCGCGGACTCCACGCTGATTGCAACGGCAGTGGTATCGGATGGCAAAGCCGAGTTCGAATGCGCTGAAGGGGATTCGTTGCGGTTCCCGCTCTTCACGCAGATTGCTGTCGATGGCCGGATAAGAGCCTATTATGTGCTTGAAAGTGGAAATGCGATTCTTGCCGACTCTCTGAGCGTTCCTACGGGAACAGCCCTCAACGACAAACTGTCGAAGATGATGGCGACTCTCGATTCGATCGATAATCTCGATGATATGAAACTCTACGCAGAGAGGGTAGAGAGAAATTACAATGATAATAAGGATAATGCCCTCGGCGCCTATTTCGGCGTGGAATGGCTCAAATATGCCGACCCGGCGAAAGTCGACAGTTTTCTGAACGCCGCTCCCGCCGCCCTGCGCGAATCGCGCAGAGTGAAGCATTACGAGATGTTCGCACGACATCGCGCAATGACAGCTCCCGGCATGAAATATGTCGACTTCAAGGGGGAGACTGCCAATGGCAAGGCCATTGATTTCTCTAAATATGTGGAACCGGGGAAATATACGCTTGTTGATTTCTGGGCCAGCTGGTGTCCCTACTGTATAAAAGAACTTCCGGAGCTTACGGTTCTTTATGGTGATTTCCATGATTCGGGCCTTAACATAGTGGGCGTTGCTGTGCGCGACAAACCGGCCGATACGAAGGCGATGGTGAAGAAGCATAGTCTTGCGTGGCCGATTCTCTATAATACGCAAAAAGTGCCCTATGATATCTATGGTTTTTCCGGAATTCCGCATCACATTCTTCTCGATCCGGAGGGCGTGATAGTCTGCCGCGGAGAAAATGTGGCGCAGATCCGCGAACGACTTGAAACCCTGTTGCGTTAAATAATCATAGTAAATACCTTTTTTAACACACTTTCCCCAATTTTATCCGCATTGCGAGGAATATCGCAATTTTTCCGCCGGAATCGGGAAACAGACTTTTTTAAATAAATGGAAGATAAACAACATTCCCTTAATGCCCTGATTGAGGATTCAATCAAGAAAAACTGGGACAGCATGGCCCTCTCGGATATGGGAGGCATCAATTATCAATATAAAGATGTTGCGGAGACTGTAGCTAAACTGCACATCATGTTTCGTGCCGCCGGCCTGAAAGAGGGCGATCGCGTGGCCATATGCGGGAAGAATTCCTCGAACTGGGTGGTAGTGCTGATCGCTTGTCTCACATCAGGAGTGGTGGCTGTGCCTATTCTTCATGAATTCAAGGCTGATACGGTGAGCCATCTTGTGAGACACAGCGGCTCGAAGCTTCTCTTTGTGGATGCCGCCATCTGGGAGAACCTTGACGAGAATGATCTCCCCGATCTTATAGGCGCCATTTACATCAGCGAGTTCGGTATGCCGTTGTGCCGCAATGAGAAACTCAAGGAGACCCGAAACAACATCAATGAATATTTCGGTAAGGAGTATCCCTATAGTTTCACGCGAGAAAGCGTGAAATATTACCACGATCAACCGGAGCAACTTGCCGTGCTGAATTATACGAGTGGTTCCACCGGTATGTCGAAGGGTGTGATGCTCCCTTACAGGTCGATATGGAGCAATATCAGATATTGCCTCGACAATATCGATTATCTTCATGCCGGCGACGGGATAGTGAACATGCTTCCTTTAGCACATCTCTATGGAATGGTAATCGAGACATTACATCCTTTCTGTCAGGGGTGTCATCTGAATTTCCTGACGCGTTTGCCTTCGCCGAAGATTATCCTCAATGCGTTTGCCGAAGTGAGGCCGAAACTTATCATTACGGTGCCCTTGATTCTGGAGAAGATAATCCGCAACAAGGTGTTCCCGCTTCTCGAAAAACCGATGATGAAGATTCTGCTGAGGATTCCATACGTGGATGACCGTCTGCTTGCCAAAATCAAGGATAACCTGCTGCAGGCGTTCGGAGGCAATCTCCATGAGCTTATTGTGGGAGGCGCTCCGCTGAATCCGGAGGTTGAGAAATTCCTTTACCGTATAGATTTCCCGGTGACTGTAGGCTATGGCATGACCGAATGCGGGCCGCTACTGACTTATGCGCCTGCCACGGAATCGAAACCGCACACCGTGGGGCGCCTTATGGACAGAATGGAATGCCGAATAGATTCTCCCGATCCGCGCACCATCCCCGGCAATATCTGGGTGAAGGGTATGAACGTGATGCAGGGATACTATAAAAATAAAAAAGCGACTGAAGAGGTGTTCCCCGACAAATCGGGCTGGATGAATACCGGCGATATGGGAATAATCGATGAAGACGGATTCATCACCATTCTCGGACGGTCGAAGACGATGATTCTCGGTCCGTCGGGACAGAATATCTATCCCGAGGAGATCGAGAATAAGCTCAATAATCTTCCGTATGTAGCAGAATCGCTTGTTATCGACAATAAGGGAGAGCTGGAGGCTTTGATTTATCCCGACTACGACGCATTGGCCCACGAGAAAGTGGATCGCGATGATGTAGAGAAGATAATGAATCAGAATATAGACACTTTGAACCAGGAGTTGCCCGGCTACAGTAAGGTGAAGAAGATGAAACTGATGAGCGAGGAATTCGAGAAGACGCCGAAGCGTTCGATCAAGAGGTTCCTCTATCAACCCTGATCTTCAGCAGTAAATATGAATCCCTTCCCACAGATGTTCCTGAAGTGGGAAGGGATTTTTTTGTGCTTTCTATTAAAGAGATAAACCTACAGCCATTTGTCGGAGAGGACCTTCTTTTTTGCGTCGAGCTCGAAAACCCATGGTGAGCCCGTGGGTATTTCGAGTTTCATGACCTCGTCGGGCGAGAGGTGACGGAGCATCATTGCCAATCCTCGTAGGGAGTTGCCGTGAGCCACGACGAGCAACGTGTCGAAGTGTTCCAATGCCGGGGCGATCACCTCCTCCCAGCAGGGGCGTACTCGACCGATGGCGTCGCGCAGGGATTCGGTGAGCGGCAGTTCATCGGACGAAAGCGAGGCATACATTTCATCTTTGCCGGGAAAACGCGGATCGTCGGCCGTAAGGGCAGGTGGCTCCACATCGTAGCTTCTGCGCCAGATGTGGACTTGTTCATCTCCGAACTTTTGCGCGGTGTCGGCCTTGTTCAGGCCCTGTAAGGCGCCATAGTGGCGCTCGTTGAGATGCCAGTCCTTGATATCGGGAATCCATTCGCGGCGCATCTCAGCCGCTGCCAGTTGCATGGTGTGGATAGCCCGTCGGAGATAAGAGGTGACGTATAATTCCGGTTTGAGTCCGGCTGCGGCAATCTTGCGCCCCGCTTCGCGCGCTTCCTCAATACCTTTTTGAGACAGGTCGACATCGGTCCAGCCCGTGAAACGGTTTTCGAGGTTCCATTGGCTCTGGCCGTGACGCAGCAGAATCAGTTTGGACATAACAGTGGATAGTGATTTTAGACATAACAGAGTCTTAGACTTCACTGTTAAAACGGCGCAGCGCCGCCTTTGGTTCCGGACAGAGGGTAACCGAGGTCTAAAAAAAGAGGGGTGTCCCGGGACATCCCTCTTGGGTGCGCACGAAGGGACTCGAACCCCCACGTCGTTAGACACTAGATCCTAAGTCTAGCGCGGCTACCAATTACGCCACGTGCGCGTTTGCGGATGCAAAGATAATCAAAAATCGCGTAAATGCAAAAATTAGACTCTGTTCCTTAAAATTACGGAGTCGTAGGGGTCGCAGGCTTGGAGCGTATTTTGACACTTGCTGAAAGGAGCATACCGAGGTATGTGACTGGAAGCAAGGGGCAAAAGACGCCCAAGGATGCGAGACAGCAGATAATTTCAATATTGTAGGCACCGCCGGAAGTGTTAAAATAGGAAAGATTCGGATATCTGAAATCCGGATTTCTTCTCAAAATTGAATCATCTTTGATAATTAATTAAAACAATAAACATATTTCCTTAATCGGGTAATAAAATTACCGTAAGCCCGGCGCTTTTTGGCATCTTTCGCGAGATCTCTCCGGTCACGATGCCCGCATCGCTCCCTCCGAGACTCGCAAAACCTGCTCAAAAATCGCCGCCCCTACGGCCCCGAAATTTTAAGGAACAGAGTCTAATCCGGAACGGGGATTTCGCAATGTCCTCGTTCCGGATTTTTAGAAACTAATGATCAGAAGCCTTCTCCCTCGTTAACATCCGATAGGATAGGACTATAAAAGGTTTCTTAGATTGAAGCGATGGTGTCCCAGACGAAGGCGCGGAGGCCGAGGAGGGGCTTGGCTTCATCGAGGGCTTTGAGCTGACGGAGCACGGGATCCACGCGGTCGTCTTCGACAAACGTAATGATAGCCGAGGCGAGCGAGGGCCATGCGTGAGAACCGTAATGCGGGTCGCCCGTCTTGCTCCCGCGTCCCTGAACTTCGCCGAAGGATGTGAATCCGCGGCACGACAGGCGGGTGAGAACATCGATGATGTTCTCATGGTGCGCCTGATCGTATGATATGAATATTGCTTTCATTATTTTTCTGTTTTGACGGTGTTGTGCGCTTTGCGCAGTTTCTTACGGGTGTTCCTGATGCCGTTGCCTGCGAAGACGCAGTAGAGCACAGGTACGAAGAGAAGTGTAAGGATGGTCGAGAACGTCAGACCACCGATCACGGCCGTACCCATAGGACGCCACATCTCGGCTCCCTGTCCGGTACCGACTGCCATAGGCACCATACCGAGGATGGTAGTGAGAGTAGTCATGACTACCGGGCGGAGACGTGAGCGACCGCCATCGATAACGGCCCGGCGTATCGACATTCCGCGCTCTCGGTTGAGCGTGATATAGTCGATAAGCACAATACCGTTTTTCACAACTATACCGATAAGCATGATGGCACCGATCATCGACATCACGTTGAGCGTATGGCCCGTGATCCAGAGGATGAGGAACACACCCGAGAACGCGAAGAGGAGCGAGGTCATGATGATGCCGGGATAAGTGAGCGACTCGAACTGGGCTGCCATCACGATGTACACAAGTATGATGATGAGCACGCCGAGCATGAGGAGGTCGCTGAAGGAATCCTGCTGGTCCTCGTAGCTACCGGCAATCTGGATGTTTACACCCGAGGGAATGTCGAGGGTCTCGATCTCGGCCTGAGCCGAGGCAACGACCTCACTCATAGGAGCGCCGTCGACAACGGCAGAGACGGTAATTATACGTTCACGGTCCTTACGTTCGATAGTAGGGGGCGTGAAACGCTCCACAACCGTGCCGAGTTCCTTGAGACGGATTCCCTTACCTTCGGAAGAATATATGAGTATATTCTCTATATCCTGGATACTCGTGCGATGTTCGGGATCGTACATCACCTTTATGTCGTATTCCTCGCCGTCCTCGCGGAATTGGGAAGCCGTAGAGCCGTTGATACGGTTTCGTAGATAGTATGCTGCAGTCTGAAGACTGATGCCATACATAGAGAGTTTCTCGCGGTCGAAATCCACCTGATATTCCGGCTGATAGTCGGAGCGGGAAATGGTCACGTCGGCCGTTCCCTCAATGCCCTCGAGGATCTGCTTCACGTCGGCAGCCACGCTGTCGGTCTCATTGAAATCATAACCGTAGATTTCGAAATCGACAGTGCTCTGGCCGCCCATTCCCTGACCGCGGCCCCCGCCGATGTTGACCTGTGCCTTCTTGAATTCCGGGAATTCGCGGGTGAGATCGGCACGCATATCCTCGGCGATCTCGCTGATGCCGCGTTTGCGGTCGCCCGGGTCGAGAAGACGGATATTCATGGAGATGATATGCGGGCCGTTGTCGGAGAGGGATGCGAACGTGTTGTCCGTACCGGCTGGGCCGACGGTATAGTTCATCACCATTATTTCGGGATATTTCGCTCTCCAAAGGGAATCGAGTCTTGCCGTGACTTCCTGAGCCTCCTCGACGCGAGCGCCGATGGGGAGCTCGAGGCTTACGCCGAGACGTCCGTTATCCTGCGTGGGGAAGAACTCCGTGCCGACATTCTTCATTAGGAATATCGAGCCGACAAAGATAGCGAGACACGCTATTATCGTCAGGGCGCGGTGGGTCACAACCTTGCCGAGCAACGAAGCGTATGCCGCATCGAACCTGTCGAGTCCCTTCTCTATATAGGAATAGAAATTCTTGCGGCCGCCGCTTGTGGCTTTCCCTTTGAGGCGGAGCCACTGCGAGCAGAGCATCGGGGTGAGCGAAAGGGCGCAGGTGGTGGAGATGATCATCATGATGGTCACCATCCATCCGAGCTGGCGGAAGAGCACACCGGTCATGCCCGTGACGAGCGTAAGCGGGAAGAACACCGCGATAAGGGTGAGGGTAGAAGCGATAACCGAAATGGCCACCTCGTTAGTGCCGTGGACGGCCGCCTGTTTCGGGTCAGCTCCGCGCTCGATGTGGGTTGTTACGTTCTCAAGCACCACAATGGCATCGTCGACCACCATACCGATCGAGATCGAAAGAGCCGAGAGCGAAACGATGTTGAGAGTATTGCCCGTGGCGAACAGATAGATGAAAGAAGCGATCAGCGACACAGGAATCGTGATGACGATAATCATGGTGGCTCGCCAGCGTCCGAGGAATATGAACACCACGATCATCACGAAGAGGAGGGCATAGAGCACTGTCTCCACGAGAGCCGAGATGGTGTTGCGGATATTGTCGGAGGTGTCGACGATGACTCCGATCTTGACATCGGAGGGGAGGTTTTTCTGCAGCGAGGGGAGCATCTTCATCACCTTGTCGGAAATCTCGACAGAGTTGGCACCTGACTGCTTCTGAATGATAATCATGGCACCCTCCTTGCCATCGTTGAAGGTATGCTGGGTGCGCTCCTCAAGGCTATCCTCGATGCGGGCGACATCGCTCAGATAGATGATTCTCCCCTGAAAACTGCCCACCGGGATGCGGGCCATCTGCGATGTTTCCTCGAACTCACCCTGCACGCGGAGCGCATAAGTGTTCGAACCTATATCGAACGAGCCGCCCGGCACGTTGCGGTTTTCCGCACCGATCACCTGAGCGATCTGCTCCACAGAGAGGTTGTAGGCCTCGAGCCTGTTGGGATCCACATAGACATGTATCTCACGTTTCGGCGCACCGGAAATCGACACCGAACCGACACCGTCGACGCGGGCCAGAGGGTTGGCCACATTGTCATCGAGGATTTTATAAAGGCCGGCCATGCTCTCATTTGCCTGAACGGAAAGGAGGCAGATAGGAATCATGTCGGTGGAGAACTTGAAGATTATAGGATTCTCCGAATCGTCGGGCAGCTGCGAGGCCACCATGTCGAGCTTGTCGCGGACGTCGTTGGTGAGCACATCGATATCATAGCCGTATTCGAATTCAAGAGTGATCACAGACGTGTTCTCACGCGATGTGGATGTGATATGCTTGAGATGCTCCACTGAGTTGAGGGTATTCTCAAGCGGTTTTGTCACATTCTGCTCGATATCCTTTGCCGAAGCACCCGGATACATGGTGATAACCATGATTGAGTTGGTGTCGATGTCCGGGTAAAGGTCGATCGGCAGTTTGGCAAGAGAGAACAGGCCGAGTATTATGACGGTGACGAAGCAGAGCGTCGTCATAATAGGCCGTTTTACTGCTGAACTATATAATGACATTGTATACTCTTAGAGGTTTGTTATTTATTTTGCTACCTTGACTTTTGCACCGTTCGAGAGGCGGGTCTGGCCGGAAACCACCACGGAGGATCCGGGCTCTACGCCGGAGATAAGCTCGTAGGAGTCGCCGAGACGCTGGCCGAGCTGCACCTGGCTGTAGGTGACGGTTCCGTCGGGATTATAGACATATACGAAGTGGTTTCCGGAGCCGGGCTGTTTCACGATCGATTTGTCGGGCACCACGACGTGGCGCGCCGTTCCAAGGCTGAGCTGCACGCGACCGAACATGCCGGGGAGTACGCGATTGTCGCTGTTGTTGATGGTTACCTCTACGCCGAATGTGCGGCTTGCCTGATCCACGGTGGGGGAGACGAGGGTCACCGTGCCGTTGAAGATTTCATCGCCATAGGTGTCGAAGGTCACAATCGCCGGCATGCCGCGACGGATCTTGGAGAGCTCCCCTTCCGACACGTTGATAACTATCTTGACCGGCTGAGTGCGGGCCACGGTGAGGATAGGCAGATTGCCGGTCATGTCGCCCGGGTCGTAATTGCGGGCAGTCACCACTCCCGAGATAGGAGATGTGAGCACAGTGTTCTCACGCACATTGCGTAGAGTGCGCTCTGCCGAAGCGAGAGCGTTTCTGGCATTGATGAGCTGGATCTCCATCTGATCCACCTGCTGTTTTGTGCCACCTCCGATTTTGAATAGCTCGAGAGCGCGGTTGTAGTTCACCTCCACATTGCGGAGGTTGGCCTTGGCGTTGTCGACCTGAAGCTCGTAGCTTGAGGTGTTCACGTCGTCCATCACTACGAGTTTCTGGCCTGCCGAAACGCGCATGCCTTCATCTACAAGGATCTGACGGATGCGGTTTGGTGCCGAAGAGGAGATGTTGTTGATGAGTTCCGGCTCGACAGTAGCTGTGTAATTGCCGATCTGGTTGACTTCCCGGTCGTTGACCTGTTCAATCTTTACGACGGGAGTTTCCTCTTTTTTTGAATCTTTTTCATTCGACTTGTCTCCGGAACAGGAAGCGGCGAGAATCAGGGCCGCGGAGACAGAAGTAAGCAATATCTTATTCATGACGAAGGTAGTTTTATCGTGTAACGGAAGATGTGCCGGCGTAGTCGCGACCAAGGAGCAGGTCGAGCTCGCTTGTCGACACGAGATAATTATAGATAGACTGGAGCCATGCGAGCTGGGCCTGAGTGTTGGCAAGTTCGCTGTCGCGCAGGTCGAGATAGCTTGCGGCGCCGATCTCGAAGCTCTTTTGCATGATGTCGTAGGCCTTGGCAGCCTGCTTCACGCCCTCCTCGCTTGTGGCGATCTGGCGCACCTGGCGGTTGATATTGTCGATGGCGAGGTCAACCTGCATGTTGAGCGCATTCACAAGGTTCTCTCTCTGGAATTCCATCTCCTTGAGCTGCACCTGCGCCTGCTTGACGCCGTAATATTTCGAGCCGCCCGAAAAGATGGGCACCGAGAGGGAGAGGGCAACATTGCTGTAGGGGTTGAATTGCTGGTTCTTCATGGCGTTGCCGTTGCTCATGGAGTTCCAGTTCATATTGTATGAAACGCCGATGGAGGGAATCCATGCGAATTTCTTGAGCGTGACGTTCTGACGGGCGAGATTGGTCTGGATGTCGAGAGAGCGGAGCGAGGAGTTGTCGGCAATCGAACGGTTGATATTGGCCGTTACGCCGAACATATCTTTCTGCATCTGCTCGAGGGTGATGTCGGGCATTATCTCTACGGCGGCATCCATTCCCATGAGCACTTTCAGTTGCAGCGAGCATTGCTTCACGGCGATATCGGCCTGAAGAAGTTCCGGCTCTACATTTTTTACCTGTACTGAAGAGCGGAGCACATCGTATTCTGAAGCGGTGCCCTGCTCGAACTGTTTCTGATATATGTCGGCATTCAGTTTTGCTATCTCATAGTTCTGGCGTATCACTTCGCGGGAGGCAATGGCGAGAAGAAGGCTATAGTAAGCCTGATTCACGTTGTTTACCATGTCGAGGCGCGAGGCGCGAGCCTGCTCGAGTGTGTTGAGAATCTGTGTGTCGCTGATTTTGATCGATTTCCAGAGGGTGGCGTTTACAAGCGGCATGGTGGCGGTGAAACCGGTGTTCCAGTTGTTGTCCATACCCATCTTGATCTTTGTGGACTCTCCCCCGAAGTTCATGTTCATCTGCTGCAATTCGATAGTCCTTTGATAAGCCAGCGAAAAATCGATGGCGGGGAAGAGGGCAGCCTGAATCTCCTTTTTAGAATAGTCCATACGTTTCACCTCAAGATCCGCCACGCGGATTGTGGGGTTGTCCTGAAGGGCGATTTCCACGCATTTCTCTCGTGAGAGTCTGAGCGTATCGGCGGGAGCGGCAGTCTGTTGGGCAGACGCCGTAAAGCCGACCGCAGCCGTGGTTAAAACTGCTAATTTCAGAAATTTCATGATTATATTAGTCGATAAGTTTTTTTATTCGAAGATATAAATGTGGAAGCAACGGCATCTAACCTGAGTCATTCCTCTCCTTGCTCAAGGCAACTTACCCTCAGTTTGCCGGGAGGCTCTTCGGCCCTCATTCGGTCGAGGATGGCGATACCTTCCGCCGTAGCGATGGTCCGGAGGAATCCGACACTGATGGCGTCGAAAGCCTCTGCCATTGTGATGTCGGAGGGGAAAAACTCTTCCATACGTTTGAGCGATTCCATCTGAAGCCTCGTGAGTCGGATTGTGACAGGATAGTTCACGTCTTTGCGGAATACCCCCTGCTTCATTCCCATGCGCAGAATAGTCACTATGTCGTTATTCCAGTTCTTCTGCTCTTCGTCGTAGATATGACGCAGGCTTTTGTAATTCTCATCCATATCGCGGAAGAAATCCGGATGGCCCTGCTGCATAACTTGCTGGTGCATCTGCAGGATTCGGTAGATCGCCTCTATCACCGACCCGGCTTCGTTGAAAATCTCTACAGCCCGATTGTGGAATTGCCTGTGAAAGTAGGATATAACAGCCACCAACATACCTTTCTTGCTTTCGAAGATTTCGTAGAGTGTGCGCTTTGACATGGAAAGCTGCGCCGCCACGCTGTCCATGGTGGTGGCTTTCATGCCTTTCCTGAGAATTATTGGAAAAATTGACTTTACGAGGGCTTCGTATGCTTCTTCTGATATTGCGCGTTGTTCCATTCTGACACAAAGTTAGAATGAAAAAACCGAAAACGCAAAATGCGTTTTCGGTTTTTTGTCAATTTAACATTTATTAGCGTTTGTCTCTCTCTCAGAAGGGCAAAATACTATTCATTCAGAGTTTAGAGAAGTTTCTTTTCGAGGTTAACGAGCATGTCGCGTGTCATCGAATCGAGGTCGTATTCCGGTTTCCAGCCCCATTCTTCGCGGGCGCAGGTATCGTCGAGCGAATCGGGCCAGGAATCGGCTATGCTCTGGCGCAGGGGGTCGAGTTCGTATGTCATCTTGAACTCCGGACGATATTCCTTGATCTTATTATAGATGATTTCCGGATCGAAGCTCATGGAAGCGATGTTGAAAGAATTCCTATGGACGAGTTTGTCGGGATTGGCCTCCATGATTTCGATGGCGGCTCTCAGAGCATCCGGCATATACATCATATCCATGAAAGTTCCCGGCTTGAGCGGACATTTGAATTCCTCGCCCTTTACGGCCGAATAATAGATGTCGACGGCATAGTCGGTTGTGCCGCCTCCGGGAGGAGTCACGTAAGAGATCAGGCCGGGGAATCGCACCGAGCGGGTGTCGACACCGAACCGGCGGGCGTAATAGTCGGCGAGCATCTCGCCCGTGACCTTAGTGACGCCATATATTGTTTCGGGACGCTGGATGGTGTCCTGCGGAGTCTTGACATGGGGAGTGGACGGACCGAAAGAGCCGATGCTGCTCGGGGTGAAAAGGGCGCATCCCTTCTCGCGCGAAATCTCGAGGCAGTTGTAGAGACCGCCGACACCGATTTTCCATGCCAGCTGCGGACGGGCCTCGGCCACAGCAGAGAGAAGGGCGGCAAGATTATAGATTGTATCGATTTTATATTTGTCGACCGCTTCGGCAATCTGCGCCGGATTGGTGATGTCTACAATCATCGAGGGGCCGCTTTCGGCCAGCTCACCTTTGGGCTCGGCTCCCGGGATATAGCCTGCCACCACGTTTCCTCCCGGATATTCTCTGCGGAGACGCATTGTGAGCTCCGATCCGATCTGGCCGGTAGCACCGATTATAAGGATATTCTTCATGACTTGTTGTTAAAGGTTAGATTTACGTGCAAAAATAGCGAAAAATCATAAATAATCGTTATCTTTGATTAAATTTTTAGCGATGGGGAATCAACGCTTCTTTCCCCTGAGAGAAATGAAATAATTCAGACCTAAACTTTATAATATCATGTACACGAAATTTCAGGAACATCTCCGCAAGGAACTCAGCGAAATCAAGGAAGCCGGTCTTTATAAGAACGAGCGTATCATCGTGACTCCGCAGAGCTCCGATATCGAAGTGGAGAATGTAAAGGGCGAGGTTCTTAACTTCTGCGCCAACAATTATCTTGGCCTTGCCGACAACAGTCGGCTGATCGAGGCCGCCAAGAAAGCGATGGACCGCCGCGGCTACGGCATGTCGTCGGTTCGCTTCATCTGCGGCACACAGGATCTCCACAAAGAGCTCGAGGCCGCTATCAGCGATTATTTCAAGACAGAGGATACCATTCTCTATGCTGCCTGCTTCGATGCAAACGGCGGACTTTTCGAGCCGTTGTTCGGTGATGAGGACGCAATCATCAGCGATTCGCTGAACCACGCTTCAATCATCGATGGCGTGCGTCTCTGCAAGGCAAAACGTTTCCGCTATAAGAATGCCGACATGGAGGATCTGGAGCGTTGTCTCAAAGAGGCCGCCGACTGCCGTTTCCGCATCATCGCCACCGACGGAGTGTTCTCGATGGACGGCAACGTGGCTCCTATGGACAAGATCTGCGAGCTTGCAGAGAAATATGATGCCTTAGTGATGGTTGACGAGAGCCATTCGGCCGGAGTGGTCGGCGAGACCGGACACGGAGTTGCCGAGAAATTCAACTGCTATGGCAAGATCGATATATTCACCGGCACGCTCGGCAAATCGTTCGGAGGCGCCATGGGCGGTTTCACCACCGGAAAGAAAGAGATAATCGACATGCTTCGCCAGCGTTCGCGTCCCTATCTCTTCTCGAACTCCGTTGCTCCCTCGATAGTAGGCGCCAGCATCGAGATGTTCAAGATGCTCAAAGAGAGCAATGACCTGCACACCACGCTGATGGAGAACGTGAAATATTTCCGCGAGAAGATGCTGGCCGCCGGCTTCGACATCAAGCCGACGCAGAGCGCCATCTGCGCCGTGATGCTCTACGATGCCAAACTGTCGCAGGACTTCGCCGCCGAGATGCAGAAAGAGGGCATCTACGTCACCGGCTTCTACTATCCGGTAGTTCCCAAAGACCAGGCGCGCATCCGCGTGCAGCTCTCCGCCGCCCACACCCGCGAGCAGCTCGACAAAGCCATCGCCGCCTTCATCACCGTCGGCAAGCGCCTCGGCGTCCTGAAATAAATCGGATACATTTGCTCCGACTAATCATCGGAGTCCCTACTTAATAAAGCATCGGCTACAACTGGAGAAAGTTGTAGCCGATGTGTTTATAATGGTAATATTTTTTACGTTCAAATTTAGACACCATATACCTTTGAACGTTCTTTTGGGGGCTTTAAATATATCAGTTCATATCGTTCTTATTCCCTCAAGTACGACTCGATTATCTTGTCGAATTACCATGTGACTATTTTGTCAACAATGGCTTGCTGCTCGGTTGAGGTGCGCCTGAGGTAGATGCGTGTTGTCTCGATGCTCTCGTGACCCATGAGGTCGGCAAGCAAGGATAGATCATTGAACTTCTCAAGAAAGTTCTTTGCATAACGATGACGGAACGAGTGAGGATAGACCACTTTGGGATTCATGCCGAATTTAACAGCATATTGTTTCAACTGTTGAGCGATTCCTCGTGGAGTAATCGGTTCTCCGAATCTGTTGAGGAATAGATAACCAGATGTACGGCGCTGGTTTGTGAGCCATTCCGTAGCCTCGGCGCGGAGAGACTTTGGGATGAAGATACGCCGTATCTTTCCCCCTTTGGTGTAGAGGTCGAAGTAGCCGACGGTAACGTGTTCGACCTTAAATTGCACCAATTCGCTGACACGGGCGCCGGTAGCAGCGAGAAAGCGAACCACAAAATACCACACGCGATTGTCCTCTCTTTTGAGTTTGTTCTTGAAGAATGTGTAATCGGCATTGCTGATTACATTTTCAAGGAATGAACGATTTTGTACCTTTACCGATTTCAAGCGCAGTCTCGGACGTTTGATAAAGTCGAGATACTTGTTGATGGCTTGGATACGCAGGTTCACCGTTTTAGGGCTGAACTTCTCAATGAGATGCGTTTTGTAGAGCAAGAGATTTGTCTTGCTCACAGTTTTGTAGAGGGTTAAGAACTCGTTAACAGCATAGCAATATGCTTTCACGGTGTTCTTCGCCATGTTGCCCTCTACAAGATGATTTTCAAATTGTTTTGTCATTTCTATTTTATGAATTGGTTGACATAAAGATAGACTGCAAAACAACGCCCTCTAATTCCTATTATAGGATGTTGTGCCGCCTCGCAATAAGAATTGCGTGATGGATGAACTAACCAAAAAACTTAATAATCTTCTGAAAGAGAGAGCGGAATTAGACTTAAACCTTTACGACCGTCTATATAAGTCTATTCTTCAAGAGGCAATTCAAGGACGTTTAGTCCCTCAAATCGAATCCGAGGGAACAGCCGAGGAATTGCTTACTGAAATCCGAGCCGAAAAGATGCGGCTTGTTAAAGAAGGAAAGTTGAAGAAGTCAGCACTTGCCAAAGAAAGCCGCATCTTCCGAGGTGGCGATAACAGGTATTACTTGAAGAATGGAATGGAAACAAATTGTATTGATGATTACTTATTCGATATTCCTATCACATGGCAATGGATAACACTTGGAGAATTGGTCGTTGATACAACTGGTCTTTCATATAAAAAGGAGACTTTAACGGATAGAAGCGAACCTTTTATTAGAGTACTTCGTGGCGGCAATATAGAGGACGGAATTATGAAATTCCGAGACGATGATGTGTTCATATCAGCAAAATATGTGCCTACGAATTTGTCCTTAACAAAGGGAATGTATATCAGTCCAGCGGTGTCGTCACTTGAAAAAATAGGAAAAACCGCAATCGTAGATAGAAGCTATACAGACACCGTTGTAGGCGGATTTGTACTAATGCTTACACCTACATTCGATGATCCCGAATTAGGAAGATACCTATACTATTTCTTTCAAAGCGGTTTCTATCAAAATTATTGTCGCAAAATAACGAAGAAATCTGGTCATGCATTTTACAACTTGTCCCGCAAAAAACTCGTTATATGCCCTGTACCTATTCCTCCAAAGGCCGAATTAAAGCGCATACTATCTACACTTGATAAGGTTGTAGCAGGTATTATGAGCAGATAGGCTCAAATATAACTATAATAGAGCCTCCTTTTGAAATTCCCACATCATGGTCTTGGGTTAGACTTCCCTATATTGGGACAAGTGAACTTGGTAAAACTATGGATAAAGGTAAAGATTTTGGTGAGCTTTCACCTTATCTTTGCTCGATAAATGTTTATTGGAGTGGTGTGAATTTAGATGTAATCAAACAAGCCCCTTTCAATCCCCACGAACGTGAAAAATACAAATTGAAATATGGAGACTTATTAATCTGCGAAGGCGGAGATGTGGGGAGGTGTGCAGTCTGGGAGCAAAACGCAGATATGTGGTTCCAAAATGCCTTACACAGAGTTCAGCTTTGGGGCGGTATATCACCACACTTTGTTAAATTCATTATTGAGTATTACAAAAGCATTGGTGAAATTGATAAAAAGTGTAAAGGGGTGACAATAAAACATTTCACCCAAACTTTACTCTATGCACTTTTCCTTCCATTACCTCCAATCCAAGAACAGGAAAGGATCGTTGAGAGGATGAGAGAGTTATTTCATCTTTTGAAGTGATTCTGATAATTCATGCACAATCCTATTTTGTTCGGCTATTGGTGGTAAAGGGAATAAGGTGTTCAATAATACATCTCTCGAAATCCCCGGGATCATACTCTTTGCCTGTTTTTGCAGGGTATTCATCATGGATTCAAGAAAAAATTTAAGATATCGCAAATTAATTCTGTTGCCACTTATCGCCATTATTTGACGAGCAACATGAATTTCCCCTATAGTGTTAAATGCCATTTGCCCGATTGTTCCTTTGCAGGTGATAAGCAAATCTCCTTTTGTCGATATTGTTACAGGTTTTTCAGTCCAACGGTTGACAATCAATTTTTCATCGGAGAAATTGCTTGCCCCCGTCATATATGGTAAACCTTTATGTGTATCGTTGTATTCGTTGGGTTCTAAATCTCGCCCAGATAATAATTGAATTACAGTTGAAAGTCGACACCATCTCCAATTCTCGGGAATGTCGAACAATAGTAAATCAGTTATATCTATGGTATTTGAGCCTATCTGCTCATAATACCTGTTATCCTCACCTCGGAAGATGCGGCTCTCGCTTGCGAGGGCAGACTTTTTTAGTTTGCCCTCTTTTACAAGTCGTTCTTTCTCGGCTTGAATTTCAGCGAGCAATTGTTCGGCAGTTCCTTCGGATTCTATCTGAGGGACAAGCCTTCCTTGAATTGCTTCTTGAAGAATTGATTTCTTCAATAAATCGTATATTTCTTTATTTATAGAGGTATATTTATTGTATAATTCTTCATATTTCGCTACATTCGGTTCTATTCTGTCTACAACCGATTTTATTCTTTCCTGTTCCGATAATGGAGGAAAGGGCAACAATATATTGTGTAGTGCTCCCGAAGATAAGCCTTGTATTCCAATACCTTTTCCACCGATGACACCAGATCCTTTGTAAAGTAGGAACACCAAGTAAAAAAATGCCGTACATATTGGACAATATGCTCTTAATCTATGGAGATGATTTTGGATACAGATTTCGTAATCATAACACCATATAGCTGCACGTCCTATATCGCCACCTTCGCAAACGAGTAAATCTCCTTTGGAAATTGAACATTTTTTTAGTTCCTCATTGGAGAAGTTCATAGTTTTAACTTTTGACAAATCAAAACTGTTCCAATATACGTTTGATGTGGTTAAGTAAGGATGAGGCTCACCTGCGCCGCCATTGCCATTTAATGCTTTACCGGAATTGTGAGCAAAAATTGAACCTAACCTTACCCACCCCCACGAGTCGGGGATGTCGAAAGGTATCTCCGAGTCGATGCAGCGGACGGTGCCGTCGGCCATCTTCTCATAATAGGAATTGTCCTCACCTCGGAAGATTATTGATTCGTTTTTATCCTTTTTGATTTTCTTCTCTTTAACGAGACGAGCTTTTTCTGTACGGATGCGTTCAAGAAGAACACTCGCGGGTTCGTCATTGGGATCTTGGGGTACAAGCTTACCTTGAATGGCCCACTGAAGGATACTATTACGGAGTTGTTTGCCTATCATGGATCAGTCAATTTCAATTTTGAAGCCGAGAATATCTTGTATTTCTTGAAGCGTTTTGTCTATTTGGTGTTCGAGCGACTTACGCTTTTTGTAGTATTCTTCAAGAAGTTCTTTGGGCGGCAGAATTTCTTCCTCCCCCTTGGGAAATTTGCAGCGGTCGAAGTCGCAGTCGCTTGCCATTAGTTCCTCAACGGAGAAGCAACGGCTCTTTTCATCGCCGGTTTCCTCGTCAACAATTTCAACACGGTTATTCCACCAGTCGCAAATTGGTTTGGCGTGAGCCACTTGCATAGGCTTTGTTTTAGAGAAATGTTTATACCCTTCGGGCATATCCATACGATAAAACCATGTTTCTTTGGTGGCATATTCTTCGGGAGCGTCTATTGCCCGGTCGTTATCGAAGAATAGTATGTTGGTTGCGATTGAAGTATAAGGAGCAAAAATGCTTCCCGGCAATCGAATTATAGTGTGAAGATTAAAGTTGCGTAGCAGATGCTGTTTGATTGCAAGTTTGGAGCCATCTGTGCCAAAAAGAAAACCATCGGGTACGATAACGCCGGCGCGTCCGTTCTTGGCAAGACGGGTCATAATCAATACCATGAACAAGTCTGCTGTTTCCGAAGAACGAAACTCAGCCTTAAAATTCTGTTTGACGCTTGCCTCCGTGCTACCTCCATAAGGGGGATTCATTGCTATGACATCAACCTTTGAGTCTGGAGAATTATAGTCAGACATCGGGTGACCGAGCGAGTCGGTATGATGTAGGTCTGGATGTTCGACTCCATGGAGCAAAAGATTGGTTACGGCCAACAGGTAAGGGAACGGTTTCCATTCCTGACCGACTACGGTATTCTGGAATTTGCGGACATCGTCTTCGGTACGCTGTTGAGATTTAAGATGTTCAAGAGCGGAAACGAGGAATCCGCCTGTACCCATAGCGAAGTCGCCTACGCGCTCGCCGAGGCGAGGGTTAAGGCGGTCAATGATAAAATCGGTGAGCGCACGTGGAGTGTAGAACTCTCCGGCGCGCCCAGCACCTTGTAGATCTTTGAGCAGACTTTCGTAAATATCGCCGAAAGTATGCGACTCTGCGGAGTCCATGAAGTCAATCTCGTCTACTACGTCAATCATCTGACGGAGAAGAACACCGTTCTTCATATACTGGTTGACTTCGGAGAAAACCTCCTGCACAATGGCTTTGCCTCGCGGAGTTTCATGTGTAACGACAATTCCAGGGATTGTGCCGTCAGTAGATTTTTGGCCTTTGAGCACCGGGAATAGTTTGTCATTGATAAATGACAGAAGTTTCTCGCCCGTTAGAGCATCGCCCTTCATGCGGCCTTCTTCATCTTTGGATGGCGCCCAGTTACGCCATCGCAATTCTTCGGGTATAATGCTTTTGAAATCGTCGCCGTTTTCGGCACATTCCCATATCTCTTCCTGTGCGTCGTAGACTTTGAGGAAGAATATCCAAACCATCTGTTCAATGCGCTGGGCATCTCCGTTAACACCGGCGTCCTGGCGCATGATATTCTGTAATCTTTTGACGAGATTGTTTATTGCCATTGTTCTGCTTTATGCTGATTGGAGATAAAGTTGTTCTTCAAGCTCGGCAATCATCTTATTGTATGCCTCGCGACCTCCGAAAAGCTTCATGATCTTCGGAGTTTTGCCAAACTCATTGAAGGGGTATATCGAGAGAATATTGATGCTCTCAATATCCAGTACTCCAGTTTCTGTGTACTTATCCATAAGCGCCTCAATAATTTTGAGCGCCTCGCCCTTATATTTGTTAAGGTAGCCGCGTTTGCGGACACCTTCGACGCGCTCGCTGCGAGTGAGCGGTTTCCCGTCAAATGCAACATGGCAGATGATGTCGAACTCATCCTTATCGGCAAGGGCGGGATTTTCTTCACGAACAGCCTCGATTAAAGCCTCGATGTCGTCCATCTCTTGTAGAAATTCTTTTTTCTTGCGGGCCTGACGCCATGCTCCGCTGAAGCTGTCAAGTGTAGGATAATGCTGCTTGATTGCTTTTCGGGTGTAGTCGGTAACACTCTCGGTACAGAGAGTCTTGCCGTCTTCGCCGAGATACTGTACGACTTCATGGACAATCCTAATGTTCCGTCCGGTAACATATAGTTTCCTCGGTTCAGAAGCCACGTCGTTTGGAGGATCTTGCGGTAGATAAGGTTTGGGCGTATGAGTAGGCGGATTGTCCGGATCACTTTCGGGTGGTTCGGGGTCGCCATCGAAGTCCGGATCACTGAAAAGGGTCGTAACATTGCGGAAGTCAAGGATGTCGAAATTCATCTTGCCTGTTCGCTCGTAAATTCGAGTACCACGCCCAACCATCTGTTTGAAGGTTGTCATACTGTTAACTTCCTTGTCAATGACAATAAGACCACAAGTCTTGCAATCAACGCCTGTAGACAGCAATTCGCTTGTGGTGGCAACAACGGGGTAGTCGGAATCAGGATCGATGAAATCGTCGAGTAATGATTTGCCGACTCTATCGTCGCTTGTTATGCGAACTATGTACTTGGGGTTTTTGCGGACCTTGGCTTGATGCATCTCTATAAGCAAATCGCGCATAACCTGCGCCTCCTCTTGGTCGGGGCAAAAAACGATTGTTTTCACCATACCTCCCATAGATTTGAGCATTTCGGTGATACGCTTGGCGACAATGACCTGTCGCTTTGTAATATGGATGCCTCGCCCGATAAGATTCCGGGTATATATTTGGTCGCCCAGTGGATGATTGTAGATGTCAACCTCATCCTTGCGAGGTTCATATCCTTCCAAATCAACATTGAGGAAAGACTTGGTAATTCGATATGGTGCAAGGAAACCATCCTCTATACCTTGTCGCAATGAATATGTGAATACGGGTTTCCCAAAGTATTCGATATTATTGGCTCCGTCAACGGCTTTAGGTGTGGCGGTCAAACCGATTTGCGTGGCAGAGGAGAAATAATCAAGTATGGCGCGCCACTCGGAATCTTCCTTGACACTTGACCGGTGGCACTCGTCTACGATGATAAGGTCAAAGAAATCCGGCGCCATGTATTCGTAAGGCTGTTTTTCACCCTCAGGCAAGTCATATCTTACCCATTGACCGTAAAGAGACATGTAGATTTCATATCCGCTGGCGGGATTCTTTTGCTGTACCTTGGTCATTATGCGTTGAAAGGGCTTGAAATCCTGACGCATGGTTTGGTCGATAAGAATATTCCGGTCGGCAAGATAAAGGATTTTCTTCTTCATTCCCGAAGCGTGTAAACGGTGGATGATTTGGAAGGCAGTATAAGTTTTGCCTGTACCGGTCGCCATTACGAGCAATATGCGGTTTTGACCATTAGCTACAGCTTCGACCGTACGATTTATTGCGATACGCTGATAATACCGTGGAGGAAACGTTTCAGCGCTGGAATAATATGGTACGTCAATTATCTGTTCAGCCTCTGCTGATAGTTGCAAGCCTTGTTTGAGCCTTTCTTTAAGTTCTAACGCGGTTGGAAAAGCGTCCATTGACAAAGTGCGCTGTTTGCCTGTAATCAAATCATGTTCGACAAATTGACGTCCGTTAGTGCTGTAAGCAAACTTGATGTCAAGGATCGTTGCATAGTCTATAGCCTGCTGTATACCATCCGCAGGAGCATGGCTTGACGATTTTGCCTCTACAACGGCGATAGGATAATTTTCGGCTGTATGAAGGAGATAGTCGGCCTTTTTACCCTGTTTTCTTTTCTTCATAGAACCACGCACGACAATTCTTCCTGCCGTAAAAGAGTATTCCATGCGGATAAGATTCTTATCCCATATACTTTCTAATGCGGGAGTAATATAAAGACGTTTGGTGTCTTCTTCACTGAGGTTTGTGTTGAATGTCTGGTCCATTCGATATACCGATAATAAAGTATTATCAGAAGTAGGTTTTTGTAAAGTTAATAAATTATTCCGAGATGGAGGGTATGAATGGACAATAATTCGGTGCGTTATTTTGTTGAATAAAACCTGTCTTTGCCCCAGCTACTTATGTTGTTGTCGATATATTGTGCGATCAGATCGTATTCGCGTTGATTGCGGATTATATGATCGTGGAAATTCGCTTGCCATCGAAATTCCATGTTCAGTAGGTGAGCTTGTTTTGTCACGGCAGACTTTAGCCCACCCACTGCTCGTGACAATAATGAGTTGAAATGGGAACGTGCATTGAAATCATCGTCTTGTTCAGGGTGATGTGGGGGACGAAGACAACCCATATTGAGGGGTGGATTTGCGGGGACGACGGGGACGGCGGGGGCGGAGGAGGCCGCGGCATGCCGCGACCCTACGGAGGCGGCGTGCGTATAAACCGCGGGATGGACGGTAATGATGGCGTGGAAATGATTGGGCATCACGACGTATCGGGCGATTGAGACGTACGGATAATGTTGGCTTAATTGCTCTATTGCCCGGCAGAGATATGCGCCTATTTCGGTATGGGTGATTTCACCGTTGCGGATTTCGCCAAAATAGTGGAAACGGTTGTGTGTACAGACTGTGACGAAGTAGATACCGGAATTATAGTCGTGCCATTGTGCACGTGGATATTTACGATTCATCTCAGTCCTGCTGTTAGTTGGCGAAGTCGATGGAGAGGCCGAAGCGGAGCTGGCGGGGGTCGATGGGGTAGTGGGGCATGGAGAAGTAGTTACTGCCGAAGAGGCCCTGGTTGACGTGGCTCCAGAGCACGAAGAAACGGACTTTGTAGAGCTTGGCTGTGATGTAGGCGTTGGCGAGCGCGAAGTTGCCTACCCATATCGGATTCTCCCCTTGCACGTGGAATGACATCGTGGCGGGCTGATAGTCCATGCCGCGGTATTTGGTGTAGTAGTCACAGTCGACGCCGATCTGCATGTGCAATACCTTAAAGGCGGTGAAGCCGAGGAACATGTTGCTGTAGACGCTGAGTGCGGGCAGTGGAAGCACATCCTGGTTGGAAGAAGCCTGATATGTGACGGTGTTGTTCCAGTTCCAGATGCCGAATTTCAATTTTTGCTCGAGTGAGGCTGAAAATATCTGTATGCTTCCGCCGTTCTGCTCGGGTTTAGAAGCAGAATTGAAATAGACGTAGTTCTGGATGTTTTCCACTCCGACGCGTATGTCGGTCTTTGTCCATGGAATATGAAGGTGGCCGCCTACGCGGAAGGAGCGCGTCTTTCCGAAATCATTGTTCCATACGAAGTGGTTGGAGATGTAATGCCTCAGTAGATACGAGGGCGTCTGGTTGCGGAAGAATCCTTCGGCAGCTATCCTCACGGTGTCGCGGCCGAGTTTGAAATTGGTTTCGACATTTCCATCTATATCGAGGTCGCCCGCTGCATCTCCGAGTATGCCGAATTTGGCATTTACGGCATATTTCAGTAGGCTTCCTTTCATCTTCTCAAGGCGTCCGCCGATCCAGAGTCTGTTGCGGCGTTTGCGCGGCTCCATGGTGAATCCTTCAGGGAGGGGGGAGAGCCCTTCGGGGGTCTGATCGGGCTCAACAGGTACGCCGTCAGGGTCGCCGGGAGTGTCGGGCGTCGGGTTTTGCGTGGCGGGGAGCAGCCATGACTGCTTGAAATCATCGATTTCGTAGGTGGCATAGGCGGAGAGGCCGAACTTGGCCCATCGCTGGAATCCTTCGATCATGGAGATTCCCAAGGTGTTGGAAACCGACCAGTAATGGGTTTCATCGTAGGTTTGCGAAGGGTTGAAGTAGGTGTTTTGCCAGAATTCGGATGCCTCCGAAGCTACGGAGTTCTTGAAAGAATGGTGGTTGTATTTATAATCGAAGGCGTAGATGAATTTGGTGACGGGCACCAGAGTACGCCTTTCCACGGTGTCGCCCTCCTGCGTGTCGTCGCGCCAGAAGCCGATTTTGTAGGCGTGCGACATATAGATCTCGGCACCGACAAGTCGGTTCTGGGCGCCGTTGAGACGGGTGGGGATTGATTTTGGCTCTATCTTGTCGACACCTCCCTGAAGCAGGGCCGGATCGGTGATATAAAGATCATCGGTGATACCGCCGTTTTCCTGATTCATGGAGTTGTAATGGTTCATGAATGCCTGCATCTCGTAGTGATCGCCGGTATAATATCCCTGCAGCCCGTAAATGAGGTTTTTGGCTGCGTCGCTGTTGTAGGCTCCTTTTGTATAGATATAATCGATATTGGCGCCGATGCCTATGCGGCGGTTTACATTTCCGGCGAATATGCCCTTGAGGCGGTCGGAATGGTTGTCGCGGTTTCCTCCGAAGTTATATGAGAGGAGCGTCATCGGGATGTACACATTATAGAATTTCTCTTTTCTGAAAGTAGGGAGATAATGGTCGAGTGCGTCTTCGAAGAATACCTGAGACGGTTTTGGCATTTGGAAATAGAGCATGTTGAGCCCTTCTGCGCCAAGCGAGCCTGTGGTGGCCCATGCATCGCTGTTCATGGCGGGGATGAACTGGCGCTGGTAGTTGTAGAGGAGGGTGTCGAGGGTTGACTGCTCGTGGGTGCCTAATGGATAGGAGAGAGTCCAGGCGTTGCCCGGCTTGTAGGTCTCCTTTTTGCCCGCGTTGCCGTCGGCGAATTGAGATTGGTCGCCTCGGCCGGAGCCCGTAGGCTTCTGAGCCGTAGCCGGCGAGGAGCACATGGCGAGGCAGAGGAATAATAAAAATAGGGAATATATGTATTTATTGCTGATATTCATAATCGATTAATCCGGGAAGGCGCATAGTTGCGGATGATCCGGATTGGATGCAAATTTACGAAAAAGCGGTGATATAATAAAAACTGAGTTGAAGTTTCACAACTTCAACTCAGTTTCAAGCATTAAAAATTTCTTTTAATACCATGAATAAAACACAGTGCAAATACAATAATCGTACAAATATAACAAAGGGGGAAGAGAAAAAGTTTTGAGAAATAATGGAAATAGAAAGAAATTTTTAAAATTTGATTCAAAATTTGCAGGATTGAAAAAAATGATATAACTTTGCATCGCTTTAGAGAAAGCAGAGATGGTGAGATTAGCTCAGTTGGTTAGAGCGTCGGATTGTGGTTCCGAAGGTCGTG
>ERZ838577.221-NODE-221-length-99751-cov-4.765527_pt1 | contig 99751 bp, 120 predicted proteins | sample MGYA00519682_ERZ838577 | MGnify/ENA primary metagenome ERZ838577 (study PRJEB31850, sample SAMEA3708838) | human gut metagenome | biome: human gut; feature: human-associated habitat; material: faeces | place: China | collected 2014 ... | reverse complement strand
TGATGAATGGAGAGAACGGCACCTGTGAAGGCCCCGTTCTTTTTTTGCATCCTACCGAACATCAGCGCGTTAAGGTTGTAACTAATGGCGGAAACGCCCCCTTGAAATACCCTAAATTCAGCCGTTTGTGGCTGCTTTGTCGACTGCTCTACAAGCCCCACAGCGCGTTAATTTTTGCAAATATTCATCGCTATTGTCTCGGGGATTGTTTCGGAAATCGGGGTTTATTCACAGCGCATAAACCAATTACGCCAAAATTTTAACATTATTTTAACACATCTCTTGCATAAAATGGCCTCGTTCAGCCTCAGAATATTCACTCATCACGAAAAAAAATCAGACAAATATATGGTCCGTCTCGCCGTCGCGCACAATGGCGATACTCGCTACGTCAGTACCGGTGTGCAGGTAGACAACACCATGCAATTCCGCAACGGCCGAGTTACCAACCGTCCCGACGCCAACATACTCAACACCCGCCTGCAGGGGTTTATCGCCAAATACGAAACTGCACTCTCGGAACTGCAATACACTGAATGCCTCTCATGCACTCAGCTGCTCTCGGCTCTGCGCGATATTGTCAACCGCAAATCTCGCAATGCAGGTTTAGAAGCCACTTTTAAGGAGTTCATTGAAAATTCGCGCCTCGTAGATAGCTCGAAATCCGTACTTACCTCCGGTATGCGCCACGCGCTTAAAGTCCTCGGCGATATTCCAATCGGGACGCTCTGCTATCAGAAAATCGTAAGACTGGAGAGCGAGCTGCGTAAGAAACGGCTATCAAACTCCACAATAGTCCTCGTGATGGCGGCATTGCGGCGCACTGTTACCTACGCCCGCCGCTGCGGGTATGTTCCTGAAGAGTTCCAGCCTTTCCGCGACTACACCGAACCGCAACCAGATATACGAGATTCTTGGCTGACACCGGAACAGCTCATCAAACTGCGCGATGCAAAACTGTACGGCGCCATGCAACAGACCACACGCGATTATATCATGCTTTCGTTTTACCTCGGCGGCATCAACATCGCCGACCTACTGAGTATAAATTTCAAAGCACTCCGCCACAAACGGCGGCTGAAATACATCAGAAACAAAACAAAGTCGCAACAGAAGGCCAACAAATACGTCGAGTTCGATATCCCAGACGAGGCGATGCCCTACATTGAAAAGTATATGCGCCCAGATGGTTATCTCGGCACGAAGTATCAGCGCAAGGATATGTTACACTCTTATTTTTCGCAGTCGATAAAATCGCTGAGAGAACAGACCGGCCTCCATAACCTCATCTACTACTCGGCACGGAAAACATTCGCCCAAATCGCCTTTAACCTCGGCATACCTACTGGCGTAATTGACTTCATACTCGGCCACAAACTCAATAAGCAGGGACGCACGCTCTACAACTATATCTATGTCAGCCCGGAAAAAGCGACGGATGCAATCCGTCGGGTATTGGATTTTCTGAAATAATAGCTATCTTTGCAGTATCGGTAAGTCCACCCATCAATGGATTTATTGGTTTGACTTTTGGCGAGGGGTGGTTCCCTCGCCATTTTTTTTCTTTCAGTTATGTACGTCGCCCCCTCCCCTCCTGAATCTTTCGACAAATACGACGAGCCGCGCCTGCACATGGAGCGGCTGTTGCGCACACGACTCATAGAATTCGACCTCCCTCCGCGCTCGGTTTTTCCGCTCGACGACGCGGGAATCCGTACTCTCGGCGACCTCATCGGCCATACACGCGAGGAACTGCTTGCTGTCAGAGGGTTCGGTGCAATTAGGCTGGCACCGGTTGAGCAGCTACTTGATCGCCTCGCGCTATCGCTCAAAAAATAAAGGCTGCCAACCGACAGCCTTTTTGCGCCTCCATCATCAAAAAAATCACATCATCTCAGGCGCTCGGATATGGTTACAAGTTCGAGCGGCTTTTGTTCGCTACAAAAAATCAAACGCGCTGTAGTAAGCTGAACACATAGCTCATAACAGAAAGCGCCCCCGGGGATAGGCCGGGGGCGCGGGGCCGCTCAAAGATGAAATTTGTTGAACAACCTTAGAGCGATACGGTGCGGAGTTCGGCGGCAAAACGATGGATGCCGTCGTTGATGCGGTCAATCTGTTTGCGGCGCGGTTCGGCGCGGCCATTGAGATAGGTGGAGAGCTGTTTGGGGTTAATACCAGTCATGCGGCCGAGGCCGGCAAGCGAAAAGAAGCGAGAATAGTAGCGCAGAAAGCTCACCGGATCGAGTCGATAGGTAAGGGTGTATTCACCCTTAATGGCTTCGGGCCAGCGTTCCTCGGGGAGATTCTCTTTAATTAAAGCGATGGCATTTTTGGCATCGACCATTACGGCTTCGATAGAATCGCCCGCGCAATAGATTCCGTCCACATTATCGGAATAGCCCGAGTAGAAGTCGGAGGTTTTTTCGATTACGATGTTGATTGTTTCCATATATTCTAAGGTTATTGGCATAATATACTGGGAAGATATGGGCTTAAAGCCCATATCTTTTGATAAGCTTTTGTGCAAGCCCCCGACCAATTTCTTTAGCGCCATGGTAGGGAATTGGCTCTGATAGCTCGCCATCTTTTATATAAAAGTAATGGCTCCCTTCAGCATGGTGGAATTTCCACCCTTTGCTAATGAATTTTCTGTGAAGTTCAGTGTATTTCATCTTTGCGGGTTTGGGTTGTTCAACAATACAAAGATAGCCATTTTTCTATTAATAACAAACTTTTCGGCGAAAAAGATAGCCAAACGGCTATTTTTCTTTAAGGCAATTCCGGATGCAACAAAAAGCGCCCCCGCCGGGATGGCGGAGGCGCGGGAGGCCGGGAGTTGCGAACGTTGACCGACGAAGATTTATTTATGGTAAATCTTAACGCAACTCGTCGGCTAAATCCTGTAATTCCAATGCTATTGTGTGTAGCGCATCGCTCAGTGTCTTGATTTCCTCTGGAGTAAATTCACAAGGCTTCCCATTCTTTATGTTGTTGTTCAGCTTCTGGCTGAACCAGCTGCCGGACTTGCCGAAGAAGCGCTCGGCGATATAGGCACCGTTCAGCACCCGGAGCAGGTCGCCACGCTCCATGAATTTAATCTTAGAGAGTACCGCATCCGGTTTTTCGTTCATTTTCGGATTCATAATAATTTGAGTTTTTTTAAAGGCCCTCCCCCTGGGGGGAGGGCTGTGAGTCAGTCAGAGAGCAGGAGCCTCAATTGATTTCGGATTTCAAATTTAAGCCATCGTTTTCGGCCTCTGTCGTTGATTCTGCGTAGGATGTTGAGCATGTCAACCAGGTCTTGAACCTCCTTTTTAAATTCTTCGTCGGTCATTGTTGAAGATTTTAATGTTAAACAATTTAATGGTCTCTTGTTCTTTCGAACAATACAAAGGTAGTAAACATTTCGTTACTAACCAAATTTTCAAGCTAATATTTTCGATATTTTTTGAAAAGAATCGCCCCCGCCGGGATGGCGGAGGCGCAGTTAAAAATAGTTCTTTAATTATGAAGTCGACGCGTCACGCGCAGAATATCTTAGAATGCAGCCGCAAGCATCTCGTTGGCGAGAGACTGAACGGCGGCATGGAGTTTATCATATTGTTTACGTCCGGCACGAGCGACGCCTGATGTGTACTTGCGCATCAGGGATGGGTTAATCCCGGCTCGCTCGGCAATCTTCGACTGATTCAGGAAATTGAATCTGTTGAAGAAGGACGGCATATCATAATGGACGACAAATTCGAGGTCCGGCAGAGATTTGCCCTCTTCCTTAAGCTCCGCCTTCATATGATTGTAGAAATCCTGAAGGCTATTGATGGCTTCTTCCGAAGAAGAACCGTAACCCAGAAGTCCTACATATGGTATTTCCTCTTCAACGAAGCAGGAGAAATCGCCATCCTGTGTCTGCTCAACTATGATATTGGCAATCATGATGTATATTGATAGTGTTGACAGAAATTCTCTTAAAAACGAGGCGAGAAGCCTCGTTGTATTGATAACAATTAAAGTGCCTTATAAGATGAAGCACGAGGGCAGGGGCTAAGCCCCTGCCTGTGCGACTGAATGCGGAATCAGCGGATTCCGGCATTCATCCGGATGTATCTCTCTGTGGAGGGTGGCACTTCCCGGGAACCGTGAGATGGGACCGGGAAACGCTTGCCGGTAATCGGCGAGAACCATATTTCATGATTCCCTCCACGTCGTATCGGATAACATCCGGCAGCGGATAATTCCGCTTTTAGTTGTCCGTACTTCATAATGTAAAAGAACTATTGTTGTTATCAACAACACAAAGGTAGCAATTTTGCTCCATTTTACCAAATGAAATTTCAATTATTTTCAAAAAAATACCCGCCACTACCCTCGCGGGCGGTGCCGGGCACACATTTAAAAGAATCCAAAATCTATTAACAAAAAAGCTACAAAGATTGAAATGGTCAGTTCTCAGCTATAGTTACTTACGAATACAGCGTAGCAGCAGCCAAAGCGCTCCTCCGGCCACCGCTCCCACGAGGGCCCACCATGCGCCCCTTCCAAATCGCAGATAAAACCGCTCGGAGCGCGTCAGCTCCGCTGGAACGGGGTATGGCATCGGGCGCTCTATCTCTACCTCGATGGTGTCGGCCGATAGCGGCACGGCCACCGGGATAGGCTTAGGTTTCTGCTCCAGCGAGTGGAACAGCGAGCCGTCGGGCAGTATGGCCGCGTCGCTGACGGCGGCGTCGGTCTCCAGATGCGAGGTGCTGTCGGGGGTGTGCCGCTCGGCGCGTTGCTCCGGCAAGCTCACGTGCAGCGTGTCAATCCACGTTGTGTGTATCTCGCGGGTGGTATGCGTCTCGATGGGCGGCACGTCGAGACTATACCGCGGCGCGGGCCGCTGGCACCGGCATCCGCACAGCGCCCACGCTACCATCGCCCAGAAGGCTACGGTAACCACTGCCACAATCACCCGCCCCAGCCATCTCCACGCCATCACCTGCCGTGTCGTCATCTTAGCGGGATGCATAGCGTCGCGCCTCCTCCGCTCTGCGTTTTATCAGTCCCGGAAGCTTCACCTTGCGGCCCCTCTGAGTGCCGTACACCCAGCGCGAGAACTCCGCCGGAATGCTCGCGTCGTCGGCATTCGCCTGCACCTTGCGCCACAATGTCGACGCCAGCAGCGACCGCACTCCAACGTTATAGGCGAAGCTCAGTAGAGCATCATACTGCCCCTGCCGCAACCCCAGATGGCCGACAGCCGCGCCCAGCTCAGCCTCGAACCTTGCCAGGTCGGCCTCAAATAGCCGTTCGGCCTCCGCCTTGCTGATCTGCTTGCCCGGCGTCACATCGGTCCCCGTGTGGCCGTAGCCTACGGTCCACACCCCGGAGGGACACCGGTACGCCGTCAGCCTCAGCCCCTCGCATTGCTTTATAAAAGCTTTAATGGATTCACTCGCTTTCATCGCTCCTCGGGTTTAAGTTCGTCAAGGTCAATGTCGAAATGCCGCGAGGTCTTGTCAACCAGGATGAGCTGCAGTAGCTTGGCCCAGCGCGCGCCGTTGCAGCTGCTCTCATTCTCCAGTATCGACCACGCCTGCCAGAAGCAAATCGCCCCGGCAGCTATCTTCGTGAGGTCAACAGGCATCCCGTCGGTAATATGCCGCTGAATAAGAAAAGCCATCACAATCAGCGCGTAGGCTTTGAGCAGTGTAAGCAGAACCTCCCCGAAATGGTGGCTCTTAAACTTCGCCCCCTCCTCGCTCACCCTGGCTGGGTGCGCCTTGCGCGCACGGCGTGAGAGCGCCCACGCCGTGTAGCAGTCGGCAAGTATCATCAGCGTGCAGATAAGGATGTAGGGCAACGTAGGCTCCAGAATGGCTATAACGCCGCCGAGCGCGGCACACAGCCATCTGAGCGTATCCGATAACAATTGGTTAGGGTGCATAGTGTCTATTTTTTTTGAGGTGATATAAATGTTGGTCCGTTAAAATAGTGAAGAGGCGATTTTCTCCGAATTTATTTGGCGGTTAAACAATTAGTTGCTATATTTGCATTGGAATACCGCCTAACTTCTGGTACGTCAATGCTACTGCATGTAATCCTGGAGTGGGCGGCTTTTCTTTTATCCCAGTCGCCGAAGAGCTCTTATTCGATATTCTTTCTCGCCATCGGCGCCAACGCGGGTTTCCCATCGTACAGAATAGTAATGCCATTCTGATGCCATGAAATTGCGATGGGCGTAGGATGGACTTTTAACGCGTTCTCCTGTATCTGGGTTGTCAGTTGTGCGGTTGTACCGTTGGCCGTGCGTTCGGCGCACGCGGAAAACCGTACCCCTATTCTTTTTATACGACCAGAAATGGTATTTTTTAGTAGCTTCCGTAGCCGGCACGCCCTTAGGCCTCACAGCCCTGCTGCGGAACTGGATCTGAATATATTTGTTCGCTCGTGGAGGGTAGCGATGCAAAAGTACTGCTACTACCTCCGCATATGTCGGAGGCGCGAGCCTATCAATGGCAAAACCTCCAGCGCGATACGGAACATTGCAGCCTACCCATCCGCGCACTTCGTCATATCGCACAATTAACCTGCCGTCGGAAGTTTGCGGACCGAAGCCGGAAGGGTCCTTGTATACTGCCATATCGGCAAAAAGACCATAGGGCCACAGAGATATACTGCCAAGCGTTTTCTTTGTGATTGTCGCCACACCATTCTCGACGGAGATGTTTACCGGCGAAATCGAAGGAGCAATATCATTCTTTGGGTCGCCGGGAGCTAAAGAAAGATATACTCGCAGCAGCCCGACAGCCTCGATGGTGAAAGGCTCGGTAGCGTTTTCGTCACCAAGCCAGGTATTGAAAGCATTCGTTGTCAGACTGACAGGAATCCATGAGCCGTCGCAGTATTGCAAGATCGGCGTCAGGTAATAGTTATGGGTGCCATTGCTGCCGATTCTCGGCAGACGGCCCACGATTACGCGTGGCCGGACTGCATTTGTAAGCCCACCGAGCTTATCACGAGTCACATTTATTTTTTCCTCCGCTATCCCTAAGCCTGCCGAAATCACCAATATCTCACCGGCAATCTTCTCCAGCTCCGCCCACTTGTTCAGCAGGGGATAGAACTTGACATACCAGTAGTTGGTTGACGGACGTGTGACGTAGAAGATGCCCGGCGCGGTGATGGTCTCGGCATTCTTGGGAGTTGCGCTCGTCATTTTGCCGAAGCGGGCGGCACCCACTACTACGAGATATGGCACGTTCTGAATTTTTCCCGTGCCAACAATTGTGCCTTCGGCGTAGTTGGCGGAGGCCTGGTCGGCCGGATCGTCAGAAGCCTCGGAGGGAGGGCAGCCGTAGGGTACCAACGTGGGCGTGCGGAAAGTATCGCCAATTTTAAATTCAATTGGCTGGGCGGCAGAGCCAGTTCCGTAATAACGCCACTCCGAGGGTCGCTCGCCTAAATCTCCCCAATTGGGGATTGCGCCGTACTGCCAGGAACTACCGCCTGCTGATGCGGAAAGCTTCGATGGGTCCGGTTCGACGAGCGGAAGCAACACAATTGCCACGTTATCATTGCCGATGCAAAAATTGTACACAATACCGTCATCGGCAGAATCCATCGATGCAAACACATGGTAAAATGTGCCATCGGATGCGTCATCCCGTAGTACGGTTGTAACCGTCAGATGGCATGCCGATATACCGAAAGCAGATGACGCATCCAGCCGGTCGCCGGTCTTAATATCCGCCAAAGAAGCCTTCAATCTCGCGGGAGTGGGAAACTGCATAAGTACCATCCCGTCCTGCTCCTCCTCGGTGACGGAGTCCAGGTCGTCGGGGGTCAAATCCCACGTACGCGGAGTGGCTGCGCCTATTCCGGCGGCCAGAACCCGGGCAGCTTCCTCGCCGACATATTTCTTATTCGTGCTCATAATTGATGTAGTCGTTAGGGTTATACACTTCTTTGGGTTTGAAAACAGAGCGCCCGCGCATTTCACGGAGGCGTGTCCGGAAGCGCTCCAGCGCGTCGCTTGTGGCCGCCCGATCGCCAGCCTCGGCATCGAGCTCCAGAGTGGCAATCTGGGATTCGTCGGCAGGGAGCAGCGCGGCAATCTCCTCGGCGGTCAGCTCGACGACAGGCACAAGTTTCTTCAATGCGGCAACATCCTCGATGGTTGCCAGACGCGCCCAGTTCTCGGGGTTAGCGATGTTGGCATCATGCTTTACTGCCGGTGGTGCGATGGTTGGAGCCGATGCCGGAACCGCCTGCACGCCCTCCGCAGATTGCGCCGAAATCTCGATCTCATCGTTGAAATACACGTACTGGTATACACCCCAGCACTCATCTACGCAGCCCAGCAGCAGTGCGCCCGGTTTGATGGGCTTGGTGGAGATGGCATATGTGCCGGCGGCAGTGAACAGCGCCTTCTCCGTGGCGAAGTTGTCCGGGAGATAGTGGAGCTCGCGGCGATGTTCGGCGATTTGCTCCTGGAGCTCGGAATCGGCGACCTGCGCGGTATTGAGGGCGTCGGCGATGGCGCTCTGGCGGTCGGCGGCCTCGGAGGTGATAAGAGCTTTTATCTCGGTGAGCTTTGCCAGGAGAGTTTCATCATCCTTGCATCCCTCGAGGAATGCAAGGATTTCGCGGAAGCTCTCGATGGCCTCGGTGGCATTGTCGTGATCGATGGCGTCGAGGTCAGCCCGGAGAGAGGCAATCATCGACTGCATGCTGGCCTTGTCAGTTGCGTGGTCTGTTGCCAGCTGATTGATTCGGCCGCTTAGAATTGTATCAATACGTTCCAGGTCAGCAAAAGCATCCTCGACAATCTTTCTAATCACTCCAAACTTCACATATTTTCCACCGCTAAGTTCGATGAGGTCGGTATCAGCGGGGTTGTCGGTAGGTGTAAGTTGCGAGATATCGGCGCCGTTGGTTTTCAACGCTGCTATAACCTGGCTTACGATATTTGTAGTGTTTTCTGCCATAATTATATAGTTCTTAATTTTTCGGTAACAATGCGGCTCACGGTGCCTACTGGGGCATATCCGCTTACCCGGCGTATGAGTTTCTGATTCTCGGCTTCGATAGCGGGGTTTATCATCCGAACCTTTTGCAGCGTCTGGAGATAAGTCATGCTATCACACCCCTCCACTATCTGCGTGCCCTCTGGCGCCGCGCCATCGGCACGGCAATACCGCTCGCCGTCAATGTAGACGTAAGAGCAACTGAGAATACGGTTAAACAGTTCGGCATGCCACACTGGTACACCCTCGCAATCGCCGAGGATGAAACGTTTTTGTGTTGTCTCCATCCCGTAGAGCTGAATCAGATCACCTTTATCGGTGGTGAATGTTTCGCATGTGGCGGCGAATGTGTAGTTGCCGTCGGTAAACCCTCCCGCCACGCGGAAATCGAAGAACCTCTGCATTCCGTCGATTACGAATACGGCGTCAGTGCGATTGCGGTTGGTTCCCATGGAATATTGAATCAGCGAGGTATTTGCGAGTATGCGCGGGTTATCCGTTACCCGAAAACACCTGCTGAGGATGTCGCCAACAGCCAAAGCATAGTGGCCCACGCCAAAAGCCAGCGTAGCGAAAGCAAGTTTTGTTTCGTCGTTGATCTCCCATATCTGAGGAGTTATTGTACCAATCTCGGCATCTGTATCGGCGTTATATAGTCTGATAGCAGGCACATCTTCATCGGCCCCCAATATAACTTCAAGCAGGGGGCGGTCTGTAACGGCAAACGTCTGCTCGTATCGGCTTGGACGTCCCCCACTCCGATGTTCCAGGTTGAAAAATATCGGTGTAAAAGGTGATATTATCATAATTGGTCAACTTTCCGGATTAACATTTTATAGGATGCCGCGCCGTTCATGGCATATTTGATGCCGAGGTCCATAATGTAGCCCATGTATGCCACACCTTCAAAATTGACCACAATTGGCCGGGAGAGGTCAGTGGTGAGGCTATCGGCATCGACGATAGAATCGAACTCAGCTTCCATGGCCATAGCTATGCGGTTGGAGATGGTGATGTTGTCAGTACCGCCCTTACCGTCAATGGTGATCTCGGCATTCCCCTCGGAAGATGCGAACGTCAGAGTAAGGTTCTCCTCGTTACCCATGATACCGAGATATTCCTTATTGGCGTTGACACACGCCATCGGCGAAAACATGCGATTAAATACCCGCTGGGATTTAACGCCGGTAATCTCGCCGGAGTAGTCGGGGTGTACACCTTCGGTCAAATCTTCAGTTATGGCAATGAAAAACAAATCCTTGTCGGCCTTGTCGTCTGTGGTATTGTCAGAGGTGTTGCGGATGGTAAACTCAACGCCGTAGCTATCGGCACGGTACGGGCTTATCATCGAGAGCGTTTTGTCAGAGTATGTGCATCCGGTGGTATAGGTGGAATTAAAATTGAACTCATCACGCCCGCTGGGGCGGTCGTAATTCTGCTTTTTATAGCCAATGTTGATGGAGGCAAAGACAACATCCTTGTAGACCGAGACGTTGAACTCACTGCCGCACTCAACCTCCAGAGGTTCGGCATCTCCGAACAGCTCGCTACGATGGAGGAAATGCACGTTGTAGCGAGGATGCTGCTGAAAATCCTCCTCGTTATAAGTATATTTTACGAGATTGTGCAACCGCTTGATTGCGGCCGTAGACCCGTCAATACTTTCCTCCGGTTCATCGTCCATGCGAATATAAAGTTGGTTGTTGTCGGAGGTATCCTTATAAACCATATCCTCGCGCACGCCGCTGGGGAATGTGTTATAATTGCCGACGTTTGTAAAGCCGAGATAGGCGTCGGTGTCGGTCGGCATATAAGCGAACTGCTTTTTGTCGGTCAGAAATACCAACCGGTTAGGATTGACAACACCCTCCCATCGGTCGAGCGGGCCATGAACGGTTATGGCCGAGTGGTCGATGCTGAGTAGCGTGGTATCGACGAAGCCGTGAAATGGGTGGATGCCGCCGAACTTGGGCGGTGCAACGTCCTCTTTGGTCTGATAGGTGTAGCCGAAAACGACCTCCATCCACTCGGTAAAGTTTTTAAAGGAGGAATAGAGTTTGCCCTTGGGAATCTCGCGCAACCCCTCGGCGGGGAAGAGATATGTTTTGGCGAGGCGCGTATCGTGGGCTGACATGGTTACCGACACTACCGGATGCCGCTCCCCTGCCATCTTTTCGACTATCCCCTTGCAAACTTTGGCCGGGGATATGCCACGTATCTGCTTGCGCTCGTAGGCCGCAGTCTGCCATGTAAATTTCATCGACTGCCCATATAGGATGGCTTTGCCCATCCATGGGTAATAGATATTGTCAAAGTTTATCGCGTTGATGCCGATATACTCCGAGTTTTCCATGGTAAACGTTACCTTGCCTGAGTACTCTTTTGAATAGTAGTCATCGGACTCCTTGACGCCCGTATTTTGCCAATAGTAGGATATTTTGGGCGGGTTTGTTGAGCCGGGGAGAGGCAGTGACAACCTCTCCTGGGAAATCCACACGTAACCATTTACAACGCACACAAGCCCCTTGCTCTTAGGCTCGGGAACTTCCGATGCAGAGTTGTAGTCGGCTACGCTGAAGCCTGGGCCATCATCTTCGGTGCTCGGAGTCGGGAATGTTCCCCCGGGAGTAATTCCCGAGGGGAAATCAGACTTGGGGATAAGCGTTACTATAGTCTGCTTCGCGCCACCACTTGCCCATTTTTGCAATACGACATCGGCAGTATGATAAGAGCGCAGCTTTGACACTCGGAGAGTATATTCAAGGGTCACTTCGACAGGATTGCCACGTAACAACTGCATGATGTGCCAGCAGGAGTTGTCGGGTTCGTCCTCGCCGGCCGTATTCGGGTGCTGATTCTTACACACCTTCATCACGCCAACGTTTTCAATTTCCCCGTCGCCTATGCGCCCAACCCACGGCACGCTACCGATGGGGAATCTTACACATATACTGCCGTCCTTGTGGGTATTCGAATGCATCTCCTTGGTAAACTGAAACTCAGCTGATTCAAGCAGGGGAATGCGCGGGAGGTTGGAAACAATGTCGTAATCCAATTCTTCATCAAGCAGGAACTCGTATGTAGTGGACTTATTAGCCTTGATGAGAGCAGCGAGGCTATCGTCAACGCAACCGATAGAGAAAATACCATTGGGCTTGATTTTGGCTGTGGTGAAATCGAAATCAGCAATAAATACCGACTCCCACCCCCAGCGCTCTGTAATGCGGGCAAATTCAATGGACGCTTTGGCCAAAACTCCCTGCTTGATAAAAAGAGATGTCAACCGGGAAGCCGTGTAACCGGCGAACTCAAACTCCGAAGAGAACGAACGAACCACGCCACCGAGCGAGGCCCGAGAAAACGAGCACTCTATATCCTCCCAGTTCGTGAAGTCGGAATCGGGAATTACAAATGTATCTGTACCTATGTTGAGCGTATATCTTAAGAGCATGGCCGTTTCGTTGAGCAAAAATAACCAACGAATACGGCCATTGCTTACATATGCCAGGATTTTTGGAAAATCAGAAACGCCGAATTTGCCACCTAACTATCTGAACGGCATATAAGTTATGAAGATACGCGCCAAAATATGAACTTTATCCGAGCCTTATGCCCTCTCTTGAAAAAATCTTTTCAATCGGCTAATTATATAGCCGCATATTTTGTTATTAATAAATTTATTATTATATTTGTAGTGTAATCAATAACCAAAAAGAAAGGAGGTGTACAATGAAATGAGTTACAAAGAAAGGTTGATTTACCGAATCTTCGATCTACTTGCACTAATCGAAAATCGGAGAAATCAACCTATTGTCAATCAAATCAAAGGCTTACTTTATCAGCTTTTAGATGACGAAACCGATGTTTAACAGTTTTTGCCCCGTGTGACAGACGGGGCAAATTTAAACAAAATAACATGAACAATAAAATCTCTTTTGAACAACTTAACGACGCCAAGTTCAGACGTGCCGAACAAATGAAAATCAAATCTGAGGCCACATGGGTAGCATTCCTTGAATTGAATGGCATAATTAATATTACCAAATTTGCCCGTGCCTACTTCAACAAATCTCAGAGTTGGTTTGCACAAAAGTTGGCGGGTATGAGCGTCTGCAATAAAACTCGCGCCTTCACCGAAAACGAATATGCCACCATTGCAAATGGGTTGCGAGACCTCGCCAAGCGACTCAACGACTATGCAGATGCCATCGAAAAGGCGAATATGGAATAGATTCACACCAAAGCTTCGGCAAGCAGTTTTCTTCCGGCGTTTACCCGGCTCTTCACCGTACCGAGGGGGATGCCCAAGGTACCAGATATTTCTTCATACGTGTAGCCTTTGGCGAATAGGACAACGCACTCGACACACCGGGAATCTCGGGCACACTTGCGGATGATGGAGAACACCTGCCGCAAAGCCACTGATTGGTCGGCGCTGATGTTACTCTCGCAATCATATTCGCCAAGCGAGGTAAAAAGCACCCTACGACGCCGGTTGTACCAATTGACGTATATGCTCTGCATCACGCTGAGGGCCCACGGACGAAAAGCCTCGCCGATATGGAAATTGTCAGCATATACAAGTAATTTGCATATGGTGTCGCACATCAGGTCTTCAGCGTCCTCTCTGACGCCACAGAAATAATTGGCCTTGAGCTTCATCCAGTGCATATCCTCAACAATCAAGGCCTCGACATCCCGTCTCATCGCATCTTTCCGAGGATGCGCAAAGCATTCTCACGCTCTTTGATTGATTGACGATGCAGGGCGTTGGCGGTTCGCTTCATCCGGGCCAGTATGCGGTCCACCTTAATGTCGGCATCCTTGCGTCGGCGCGTTTCGCGCATTTCGAGTGTAAGCACGTCGAGCTTCCGCTCTATTCTGCGGATGGCCCGATTTAAAATTTGTATTTGCACGCTAATTTTATCCATTGCGATTTAATTAAAGTTACGCAATGGGTTACAAATAATAATGTAGCAGGTTCGGCGACACATATAAAAATAGCGGCAATCCCTTTCGGACACCGCTATTTTGCGATTCTTGCGCCTGGCTGAAATGATTAATACCCCCTTCGGCCTTTAAGTCGAGCGAGAATAGCCTTGACCTGGGCATTATACTGGCAGACGAGATTAGCATATACACTCGCTTTCATAGTGTGCGTATCAATCTGAAATTTAAAATGGGCCATAATAGCGGCAGTCTGGGAGTCAAACATCTCGCGGATGCTCTCTCCGCGGACCTCGGAGTCGCCTACTTCGTCCTGCTCATCATCAGATTCCAATCTCTTGAGCGTATCGCGGGCCTTTGCGAGTTTGAGGCGTATTGCGCTCCGCACACGCTCGGGGGGCATTCTATCGGTATAGATACCCAACTCGGCAAGCGTATCTTTCACGGCGTCCGTCTTGCCAAACCTCATGATATTTTCGCAAATAGTAAGGACCCGTTCCTCCAGTTGTGCTTTCAGTTTGCGCTCATTGCGGCATAGATAACGGTTCATGCCGAGCGGATCGGCGATGCTTTTATACTCGAGGGCCAGCTTCCGGGCAATGGCTTTTGCTTTTTTGGGGGAAATGGGTACATCGCCACGCAGAAGTGTACTGATGTCGCCCTCCATTATAGCAACAAACTGGTCGACGGTGATCTGAGATAGGTTCTTTATCATAGTTTTGACTGTTTGTAAAGTTCGTAACGCGCTTTGTAGTCAGCCTTGCGCTGCGCCTTAATCTGAGCCTGTATCATTGCGGCGATGCGATTGAAGCCGCGCTCATTCGACGCTTTCAATTCGCTATAATCATTGACAACGATAGTATTGATTCCATCAGTAGGCACGCTTGCAGCAGTATTCTCGGCGATAAACCGCTCAATCGACGGCACAACCTCGGCGCCTTGCGGGAGGTCTACGAGTGTAGGTTTGTCAGGAGTAAGCCACGTCATATCGCCAACCCTCACGACCTCCTGGCGCCCACCGTCGCCTACGACGGCGAGTCCACCGGGATGCGAGTCGGTACCCTTTGCGTATTTGGGCAGAGGTTGGGCGGCGATGGTGGCTATCTGCAACGCGCCCATAGTGGCGGCCATAGCGGCAAATACCAAATTGAGCGGAAATGAAGCCGAGTGTAAGGCGGTCACAATAGCCAGTGAGGTCGAGATGGTAGCCTGCGCGAGGTCGGACGCCTTTTTGAACTTTGCGGCCTTCATCTGCAGGGCGGCCTTCTCCTCTTCAAATTTCTTGTTTTTGGCAGCAGTTTCGGCCTCGGCGGCCTGCTTGCGGGCCTCCCCTTCTTCCTCGGTGATAACGTTGCTATCTACGAGTTCCTGGATGCGTTCCTGCTCGGCATCACCGGCCTCCGTGTTGGCCTCTATCTGCTCGTCCATCTTGTCGATTTGCGCATCGTACATGTTAGAAACGAAATCGGTAATGGAAGCAAATACTTCCTGAGCGCGTTGCGCCCAGTCGTTCAAAGCTTTCAACCGCTTCGCCTTGGCAGCGGCCTCCTCGTCGGCAGTTTTTTTGATGTTAGCAACCTCCTCGTCGGTAGTTGCCTCCGAGAGCTTGATTTTGGCCTCTGCGAGTTGCTTGGCGTATGCCTCTCGCTGCTCGGCCGTTAGTTTGTCGGAGTCGAGGATGGCTTCAAGGTATGTGATGGACGCCTGTGCGGTTCGCTTGGCATAGTCGGTCTGCAGTTTCTCAGATTCATCGTTCAGCTCCTTCTCGGCAGCTTCACGCTCTTCGGCGGTCTTGGCAACTTTGAGGCGTTCAGCATATTTCTGACGGAGGGCGGCCAGCTCTTCGAGCATCTGATTATTACGCTTGTCCTGCTCGTTGGCGAAATTGTCATCCATCTCCTTGAGCTGGGCTTCGTTGTAGGCTTTCTCAATTTCAAGCCGCTTAGCGGCATATTTCTCAGCGATGATGTTTTTGTCAGCGCCGTTTTTGTCAGCCTCGGCAAGTTCTTCCTCTTCCTGCCGGCGAAGCTGGGCGAGTTTGAGGATGCGTTCCTCGTTACTCCCCTTCTTGACGTACTCGAGGCGGTTGGCGAGGTTGGTTTCCGATATTTTTTTCTGAAAATCAGCCTCGCACTTTGCAAGTTCGGCATTCATCTGGTCGATGAGCTGCACACGGAGCGCCTTTTCAGTCTCCCCGTCACCGGTTATCTGGTCAAGTTTCTTTTTTATATTGAGACGAATCTGCGCCATATCCTTTTCATGGCCGTCGGCCATAATCGCGATTTTGGACTCCTCCAATGCCTCAAGCTTTTTCAGCTCTTCCTTCATCTCCTTCTCACGCTCCTTGGCAGCTTTTTTCGCTTCCTTGTCTTTCTTTTTCTTTTCGTCCTCATCTTCGGGGGCTACGTAGTCAGATGAATCGATGGTTTTGTTAAGATTGCCGGATGGTGCTTCTGCGGATGAGGTATCGGGCAATTTAAACTCCTTCAAATTACCACCTTCCGCAATCTCGTTATAAGCATCGACGGCGTTCTGGGCAATATTCTTCATCGCATTGGCCACGTTGTCGCCAAAACTCTGCAAGCCTTTTTGGTAATCCTCCTTTATCTTGGAGAAATTGCCCGTGAAAATATCCTCTATGATGGCGCCGAGGGATTTGAAACCATTAATGAGGTTGTTGAACAGCATCTTGCCGACCTCCCAAAGATTTTTGAAAGTCAGGATGGTCTTCATCAAGCCAGCCCGCACCATAGCGGAATTATTGTAGATACGGATAGCCCAATTGGCAATATCAATACAGCCTTTTATAATCGTAGTCAAACCCTGCGCAACATAGGTTTTGGCTTTGGTTGTCATCACTTCAAACGACGTGCCATTGGCCTTGAACAGAGCGGCGGTCATAGCGGACAACTCGGCTTGCGCATTCATCTGCTCATCGTTGGCCTTGCCGAGTTCTCCCATACGCTCTTTGGCCACCTGCAGGTTGTCGTTTACGTCAGAGATGGATTTTAAGAATCCGCTACCCATCTGCCCTGCGGCACGGCCGAATACATTCTTCATGATTTCTCCGGCTTCCTGCGAGTTCACTGGCAACTCCTTCAGTTTGTCGGTTATCATCTTAATAGCATCCATCATCGAGATGTTGCCGCTGGCCACATCCTCCTGCATCTTTTTGGCGTCGATTCCGACGTTGTTAAGAGCCTTTTCGGTTGCATCGGTCATCGCACGCAACCTATTCCCGGCAACCGAAATCGACTGGAGAGCCTTTTCGTCAAATAGGCCGTTGCGGGTTTCAGCCAATATGGCCATAAACTGCTCTGCCGAAACACCTGCATCCTTAAACGCTCCGGCGAACTGAGAGATATTGTCAGTAAGGTTGCCGCTCATGTCGGCACCTGCTACGATACCATCCTGCATCAGTTGCATGGCCTCATCCCATGTGATGCCGAAATGCTGCACAAGTTGATTGGCCGCGCCGATAGTATCGGAGTAGCTTTTGCCCATCTTATCGCCGAGTGCCTGCATGCGCGTGGTCACGGCGTCAGCAGCCTCACCGGTCTTGCCGGTAAAGTTTTCAGTCAGTCGGGAGGCTTCAATAAGCCCCTTGTTATAATCATACCACCATTTGAATGCCGCGGCAGTTCCGGCGATGCCGAGGAATGCAAGCACCCACGGGTTTGCAAGCATACCTATGAGGGTTTTGCTGAATGCTTCAGTTTTAATTCGCAGCCCGTCGAGAAAATTACCTCCCTTACCCAGCCCCTCGAACGACTTGCCAAAATTGGTGTTTACTCCGACAAGGCTTAAAAGTCTTTCAGCAAACCCTTCATTCGCCCCTGTCGCCTCGTCAATAACCTTTTTATTCTCTTTAATACGCTCGTTGATGGCTTCAATCTGCCGTTTCCCCTCCGCCGTTCTGACGGAAATGTGTTTTATGGCTTCGGCAAAGCGTTTGTTCTGCGCCTCTGCCTCCGAAATAGTCTTGGCCTCCTTACCCATAATGTCGCTCACGTCGGATAATTTGCGCTTGTTCTCGGCGAGTTTGGCATTGGCGGCATCAAGCGTTTTTTGATAGTTGGCATCTTTGCGGTCGAGCATCGTAATACTCTCCTCTATCAGTTTGGTTTGGTCGGCGAGGTCTTTGAAAGTCACGGCCTCCTGCTGGATGCAATCTGTCAGTGACTGAGTGGTAACAACTCCATTCTGACATGCAATCGCATAGTTGCCAACGTTGCGATGGAAATCTCCCATCCTGGCACCCATATCTTTAACGTGGGCATCGAGATTTTGGGCAACCTCTTCAAGCTCTTTGCCAAAGTCGGAATTGCGTCCTTCCTCGCCCAACTGATTCCATGCCTTTTTGAGCAGGTCAACCTGCAGTGATAACCGACGCGTGCTATCTTCCTGTTCCTGATTGGCCTTCTCCTCGGCCTTCATAATCTGGTCGAGGGTACGTTTCTCGGTGGCGAGGGCGCGATATTGAGCAGTTAGCTCAGCTTGCTTGGCAAGATACTGCTCCATGGTCACTTTCCCCTCGGTGAGCGCTTTTTCGTTATCCTTCTGCGCCTTTTTGTTGTTTCTAAGCTGGTTGTCCAGCTGCCCAAGCCGCTTTATCTGCTCGTCGTAGGTGTCGTAGTACTGCTCAAGCAACCGCTTGACCCTATCATATTCGGTGTAAGCTTCGCGCTGGGTTTTATTGACGCGCTCCTGCTCCATGAGCTGGCGCGAGATGGTGTTTGTAGTGTTGGCAATTACAGTCTGCTGTTGCGCCATAACCTCCGAGAGTTTGCGCTGTGCTTCGGCCGCCTCCCGGCTTTTCTCGGCCAGCAGTGCTTCGAGACGTTCGAGGTCTGCGATGCCCCGGACATCTATATTCAGCCCGCGGGCCATACTGCGGGCAACCTCCAGATATATCTCCAGCGCACTGCGCAGTTCGCGGTCGAGTGTTTTAAGCTGCTCTATCGCCGAGGGGTCGACAAGGTCGGTTATCTTGGTCATTGGTAAGGTGTGATTAGTTCGATGGTTGATTTGTCGCCGATAGTGTCGGCGGTTGTAAAACCGTATGTCTGGTCTGCATTGCGGTAAATGGCAACGTGCTTGCCCTCAATCACGGCCAGAGCCTTTGCGAGTCGACGTATGCGCTCACGATCTTCGGCAAATTTTTTATTAAGGCATGCGCAACTCATAGTTATGCTGATGTATATCCGCACTTGGCGAAATAGTCCTCAATCCACGGCATCAGGAAAGTGGCATTGAAATAGCCTATCCCTCGCTCTCCCATATCGAAGATGGCGTTGCCGTATTTGTCGGCAATCGCCGGGCCATTGCCCTTAGACGAGTAGACTTCGAGTTCTTTCCCGGTCATTCTCGCTTCAATACCGCTGTAGAATGTGCCGTCGATGAATAGATTCGGAATGTTATCAGGACGCGGAGGCAATGCCAGGATTGTCATGGACGACGGAGGTGTAATCTGCCTTTTCCATTCCTTGTAATCGGCATTACGCTTGTACCAATAGCCCGGCTCGTTGAAAAACGGGTCGTTGTCGTAATTTGGCGAAAGGTGTTTACCGGTTCCGTCGACGCCGCTCCATAGCTGTTCTTGTACGACATCAACGACCGCACCTCTGTTGACTTCGAGGCATTCTGCCACTGACCGCTCGAATCCATCGGCAATCGCGGAGATTATCAACTGCATCTGCTCTATCGTCATGGCGACTAATTGTTAAGGGGAGGCGGGCAGACCCCACCTCCCCTCGGGTTGTTATTTGACGGACTTGGAAGCCCTTTTGGGTGGAGGCGGCACAATCATGTCGTACACCTCTGAGAGCATCTTGCGGCGCGTTTCCGGCTTTTTGTCAAGCCAAAACACATCCTCGTGGGCCGCGATAAAATCCTCTTTCGTCATTTTCGCCACGTTGGCGTTGACAAAAGACACAGATTCATAGCGCGTAATCATAACTGCTCGATACCTTTAATGCCCTTCTCAAAGAGATCAGCGGCAGGTTTGAGCCTTGGAGTTGCGCCGGCAGATGTGGTCAGCGTCATCACCTTGGAGGTGTCGTCATAGGTCACGGCGGTTGCGCCGTCAACGAGCGTGGCGTTTTCAGCAAGTACCGGGCCATAAATCTCAGTGAGGTCGTAGCCCCCGACAGCCTCAACGAGCTTATACTTGTTGTCAACTGTCTTTTCAAGCACCACGGGAGTCAGACCAATGGCGGCACGGCGCACGTCGAAATCAAGCTGGATGAAGTCGAGTTTTTCAAATGCAGCGCGGGCATCCTCGTAGGAGAACGAAACCGTAAGCGAAGCCTGAGCGGACGATGTCGGATGGGGAACAGCGGTCGGGTAGATGGTGCTCATCGGGAATCCGGCGAGCGTATCGGTGCCATCGTTGATGCCGTAAAGCAGGCGTTTGTCGTCAAAGAAATAGACGTCGTACGGCTGGTTCATGCACTTGGAAAGCGATGCGTTCAGGGCGACATCGAACTCATCCATGGTAAAGGTGTCGGTACGGGCGGAGACGTCGGTCACCTTCATGCCGCCGTAACCATTGGCGTTAGCCTGAGGTTCGCCCCCATCTTTGGCGTATTCCACGAAGCCAACGATGGCGTTGACTCGGCCGGAGCGTGATGCATGACACAGCTCCTCGAGTTTCTCAGCCGTCAGGTCGGCGGGAAGTTTTGTACCTGCAGGCACGATGAGAGCGCCACGGATTTTGCCGAAATCGATGGTGCATTTGCTCTTGCCAGTGTTGAGCATGGCGGAGACGCAAGTTCTAATCTTTCTCATTATCTACAAGATGGTTTAGTAATTTTTAATTCGAGATTGGCAATGTTTATGGCGTCTATGGGTTCGCTCACCGCCTTGCCATCCGGTGCGTACGCGCCATAACGCCCATAAGAGTAGTTTTCAGAGTATTCGTGCCGGATGCGCTCGTCGTAACCGAAATCTATGCGACCGTCAGCTCTCAAAGCTTCGAGGAATGCCGAGTAAATCGGGCGGAGGATGTTGATGAAAGAGTTTGTTAGCCTCTCCTCGTTGCTCCACTGCTGGCGCGTAGAACACGCTATGAGAATGTTAACCTTTGCCTCGGTGTAGTAGTCGGCGCTTGTACGCTTTTCGTTGACCGGGCATTGCAACGCTATCATCGGCAATTTGGCCTCATTCCCGGCCTCTGTTAGGCTAAGTTCGTCGAGTCTGTCCTTGATGTACTGCGCGTTGCCGAAAACGAAATTGATAGGCGGGCATGGGATCTCCAACGCCGCGCCTTGGGAATTGTACACCGTCAGCGTACAATGCGTTGCGGCTTCGGCAACCACATCCCCAATAACCTCGATTATTTCTCTGCTTCTTCTCATAGATTCAAAGCGTTGATTTTCGTGGTGATGTTGGCGTCGACAGATATTCCTTTCAGAGCGCACTCGTCGGTTGCGCTCCATGCGGCGAACTCTCTCATCCTATCGACCATGCTATTCCACGCCATGACCTGCCGCTGAACGGGCGAGGCATATTCGTTGACGCTCTTCAACTTGACAAGCCCCGTTATTGTAGCCTGAGTGTTGGAGGCGCGGAGGATGCGATAAAAGGCATAATCTGCAAAAGCTTCTCTAAGCTTGTCACATACCTTCTCTATGGCGTCGTTGCGGATTTTGTCGCCCTCATCGCGGCACACAAGGTAGGTGTGCACCTTGTTCCCCACGTGCTGGCCGAGTGCGAACGTCAGAAAACGCTCCTGCTCGTCATCGATATAAGCCTCTATCGCCCCCACGACCTCGGCGGCATTGGGATTTGGCCGAGTGCCGAGCGAGGCGTTTTGAATGTGGCGGAAGCCATGCGTGAAATATGTATGGTCAATTAACATGATTACTCTGATTTTTTAGAGCGGGATTTCTTGGGAGTGGGAGCCGGAGCTTCTTTGATGTCAGTCTCCTCGGCATCCTTGACATCATCGAGGTTGACCTCGGTCATATCTTCGGCTTCCACAATCTTGTTATCTTCCACGGTTTCGGGTTCGTTGGGAACGGTTTCGGGTACACTTTCACCGGCATTATCGGCGGTCTCGGGTTCGTTGGGAACGATTTCGGCGATTTTGGGAACGGCGAAACCGAACTTGGAAAGACGGGCAGCAAGATCATCGGCAATGGCAATACCTCCATCTGCGGTTACAGCAACAAGTTCACGTATGATGGATGCGAGTTCTACCTGCGAAGCGGCCATTTCCATGCACGCTGTTGTCTTGGCCTCCAAGTCTTCCCGGAGCGTGGCTATGCTGTCGGCATCAAGAGCCGAGTCCTGCTGACAGGGCGTGAACGCAATCACGCCTCTGTCAACACGGATACGGTTTTCCTGGATCACCTTTGCAACCTCTTTCGGGTCGCCATCAAGGATGTACCTCATGGTTACGATTTTTTGATGGCGGTTTTGAGAGCGCTGATGGAGCCGTAGGCAAATGCCCACGGGCAGAACACGGGAACGATTTCCTCTGCCTGGGCGAGCAGGACGACCTGATTTTTGAGCTTGGTGTTCACATCATCAGCCCACTCGGCGGTCAGAGGAGTGTAGTCGATAATCTGAGCGCCACGCTGCATATCGCCGAGGAAATACTTGCCAACGGGGATGCCACTGTAGGGCACGACGCGGAGGCCACCGATTACGGGGTTACCGTTGATATCTTTGACAACTTCGAGGCGGTTGCCGTCGGTTGCCTTCTCGCAACGGATGGCGTTGATGGTAATCGGGTTCAGAACGAGGACGGTGGGAACGAACTGAGCATAGGTCATTACCGAGATGGCGGTTTCGAGGGCGTCGATGCTGTTGGGAGATTCGATACTCTGATAAGCACCGTTCTTGAAAGTCAGCTTCAGGGCGGCTACATCGGCGGCAAGCAGCGCGTCAGTGTTGGCTGCTGCCAGTGTCGCGCCCTCCAGGAAGATGCGGCGGTCGTTGACCTTGATGACATCGTATGTCTTGTTAAGGTCGGTGTTGGTCACTGCGGCCGAGCCTGAGACTTTCAGACCTTCGATGAGCAGATCGTTGGGCTCTTTGAGTTCGAGGATGAGGCCGTTGTCGGCTTTCTCGATTGACTGCACGCCACCTGCGGCGACGGTGAAAATGCTGTCGCTGATGATGGTTTCGACGGGCAAAACACCATCGTAACGGGTGATGCCTTTGAGGTTGTCGCCGGTGCCGTCGCCGAAGAGGATTGCGAAGTCCTCGGCATCGCGGACGCCGGAAATGAGGCAGTTCATGACGTAGCCACGGAGATAGGTCTTGCACTTGAGCGCGCGCTTCGACAGCTTGAAGTGGTGGCCGACGCGGGAAACCTGGGCGGTTTCTTCCTTGATGCTGAGGCTCGACTCGGGCAGCATACCGTTCTCGGGTACATAGCGGGCGTTGCGGTCGACCTTGTAAATCTGCTGGAAAGCGAAGATGGGGAATTCGGGGTCGCCGGGAAGAACGGTGGAGAAATTGCGAATGTGGAGTTTTTTGTCGGTGGCCTGAGATACGACGCGGTCGCTCTGCTGTGTCATGGTGACAGCTCCGCCGGTAACGACATTTCCGGTGAGGGAGATGTCCTTGAAAGCGAACACGCCGGATGACTTTTCGCGGTCGTTGATGAAATCCTGGAACTTGGGAGAATTGTACATCTCCTCGAAGCGCTCGTTGTATTTGCTGATGAAATCAAGGCCGATGCCGCGATTCTTCATCTTGTCAAGCGCCTCGGCAAGGTTCTTGACCTGCGTAACGAGTTCCTTGTTTTCCTTGGAGAGCGTTTCGATGGTTACACCATCTGCGCTTTTAAACGGTTTCAGCGCCTCTTTGAGGGCGGCGCTGTCGAGATAACCATCGATAGATTTGTTGATGGCGTCGGTAAAGGCGCCGATGAGCGCGCTGACGAACTCCTTCTGCTCGTCAGGGAGGGATTTCGTCTTGATGCCGACGATTTCCTCGACTTCTTTTTTTGTCAGTTTTGCCATAATGCACTATGAAATTTTAATGGTTGATGATTACTTGTTTGCGGCGGCTTTGAGCGATGCCCAGAACGAGAGCGATGGGTCCAGCTCAGTATCTCCCTTCTTCTTTTTACCCTCTTCCTTGTCGTCGGGTTTCTTCTCCTCGCCCTCGGGCTTTGCGCCATCGGCGGGTTTCTCTGGCTTGGTGGATTCGCCATCGCCGGGCTTTTTGGCCTCCTCATCTTCGGGCTTCTTGGCTTTCTGCTCAGATGGTTCCTCGGCGAGGATGTTGTTGGTACGGTACACACGCGCCCAGCAGTGCGGGCAACGCACATAGGCAAATGCATCGGTGATGCTCTTTGTCGTAAGCTGTTTTTTTGTAGCGGCCAGCCCGTCAATTATCGAGATGACGGCGGCCTGAATCTCAGGACGGTAACGCTCTATCTGTCGGTGCGCCTCGTTGCGGGCGATAGCCGAAACGAACTCCGAAGCTGCATCCTGCACCTCCTGAGAGAAAGTGTGCTCGGGCTCGGATTCATAGTCGAACTGATTGCCGCAACATGGACACGTCACAACCGTTCCGCCTCCGAGGGATTTGAGTAACAGGTTCAGTTCCATATCGTAAGATTTAAGTCGCTCGTCAGAGTATCCGCGCTGCTTGAAGGCCATGCGGATAAGTTCGACGGCATCTCTGAGCTGGTCGGGCGTGGCGCTCTTCAACCCGACGAGGAACGTCTGCGGGTTGGCGCCCCAACCGGTAAGGGTAGAGTATTCAAGCATCTTCCACTCCTTGACCTTGCGGCGGTCAGCTTCATCGCGGGCGAGTGCTTTGACGCCGATGGAGTGTTCAAGCGTTCTCCCAGCCTCGTGGAATAGCTTGTAGTCCTCGAACACATCGCGGCAAACCTGCTTGTTGAGGTTCATCTGCCCCGTCATCACAAGGTTGCCGTCCTTCTCCTCGCCGGAGAGAGGCACACCCAAAAGGATGCGCGTGTCGTGGTTGAGAAACCATCGCATCTTGCGGATGTCGTTGTTGAGCGTGTTCGCAAACGACCCGGGCATCGAGATGTCGTGCTGTGCGTCCTCGATGCCTATCCCGTTCACTGCAACAGTGACGATACCCTTCTCAGTGACATCCAGCGCTTTTGTTTCGTACTGGATATTAATCATCTGTTCTTTCATTACTTTCTCCTTTCGAGGGTTTATTAAATGGTTGATTGTTGTCAGGGTCCTTTTCTCCGGCGTGGCCGGTGTTGATCTGAATCGGAGAGGTTTGAGCCTTGATGATGCTATCCACTTTGGCAATCTCCTCCGGGGTCATTTCGAACTTGGTTTTATCGAAAATCTCCCCTTCCAGCGCATCCTCATGTATCTGGGCGCGCCAGTCATTGATGGAAATCAGGCCGTTATTAAACTGGCTAAGGCAACGCTCGTTGGTGAGCTTCTTCACTTCCTCGGCCTCTTTTAAGCCGACCTGCAAGCAGTCCACGTCGGAGAAATCGCAGTCGAGGTAAAGTCCCTTTTGGTCAAGCCCGAGGAACGTGGTCAGTGCCTCGCAGAAACGTTTGGCCGCAGGGATGATTACCGAGGTGTACACGCTCTTTTCGGCGTCGCCCTGATTGCTGAACGTGGACTGGTCTTTACGCGGAATGAGCACGGGCGGGATGCCGAACACCGAGGCTATTTTGATGGCATCCTCCAACGTTTCATCGAAAGGTTGCATCTCTGCGATGGTAGCACTCGTCTTGATGAAGTTCACAGGAATGTCGGTAATGACGTAGGGGGATTTTCCCTCGGCTACTCCGTACTTGCTGTTAAACTCCTCGCGCAGTTCCCTCTTCTCCTCCGGCTCAAGCGCAACGGTGCCCGTGACGTCTTGTTTCTGCGACACGATGAATCCGAGTGCGCCGCGCTTGACGTAGATCACATTGCGGGCTTCATATACCGCAATGAGGTTGGCAATGGGCTTCTTCACAGCAAGCAATCGGCTCGGTGCTTTGAGATAGTCAGCCGACCTCAGCATCTCAGGGATGCCATCTCGGTCGTGCCATATCTGATGGCTCGGTATTGTCATCGCAGAATGCTGGCCGTCCATAAGCGCGTAGCCCCTTATCAAATCATCGACCTCGGCTATGCCAAACATGGGCAGTGCACTGTTGTATGCGGCGGGGATTATCTGTATCAGTTGCGACGGCAATACCCAGTAGTTGTTGCACCATTGGAATTTGGTCGCATCGGGCGAGATGGTGTCCGGCATTGCGGCACGGAAATAGGCGTTGCCCGTGGCGAGCTTATAGACGAAATGCTGGTAGACGAGTTCTCGCCACGTCATCAGGGGGTTCGGCCGTTTGAGGATGGCATCAGCGCCGAGGCGGTTACACCAAACAAGGCTGTCATCTTTGGCACGTTTCAAATCGAAATGCGCCTCCGAGATGCGTTTGGCGATGAAATCAATCGGCCAAAACACCTCCGGCACGGTCTTGAATAGTTCGAGGAAATTGTTGCCCACGACAGTCGGATGCACAAGTCCGTCCATCATTGACAATATCTGCTGATAACGCCATGCGTCAACAACATACACGCTCAGGTTCCCCTGATGGTCAACCTGAGGTACGACGTCTGCACGGACGGCTACTGCCTCCGTGGTTTCCTTTTTGGCATATTTGCGCTTAAAGAAATTCATGCGTTCTCTTTTGCCACAAAGATGCGCACGAAATCACCTCAATTCTCCGAAGTGGCCTAAATATTGGAATTTACCGCCCTTCAATAATCGCGGTTAACTTGCTGATTATATTTTCGTTGAGGACGTTTCAGCCTCAAAACTGAACTTTACGACGAACTGCACGAAACCGCTCAGGACCGCACTCGCCTCGTAGTTCTCGCCGGTACTCTTGTTGTAGTCGAGCAGGGTTGTCATGAAGCGGGCATACTCGATATTGTCGTTAATCGCGGCTTCGTTAAAAAGTAAATGATTCTTAACAAAATCAGCCGTAGCTGCGATGCGCCGGGCTACATCGGCAGCTTCATTCATTGCCCTGACGTTCGGAATGCGCTTGCGGAGGTCTCGTACGAACCGGAAATACGCCGGGGCGCACTCTATGATTGTCTGCTCCGCTCCCGCCTTGACGAGCATTTCGGCAATCTCATCAGTAGATGAAGTATCGCACAATGTCAAGTTTGTGATATGCCACTTATTCCCGCAAAGTTTGCCGTGCACAAGGGCAAACTTGCCGTTGACGTTAGGCATCGCGTAGACGATATCCTTGCTATAGCGGCATTGTGTTGCCGGGTTGTAGAAATGTATCACGCCATCGCGGGCGTAGAGGTTGCGCTTGCGGCGGTTGGAGAATGCGAGGAACTGCTCGCGCAGAGTATCGGCGATGATATAGCGTAGAGTGTCCGAGATGTGGCCGTGTGCCTCGTAGGTCTGCTTTGTTGTCGGATTTTTGACCTTGGTCTTGAGAATGGCGCCGTTGACATCTTTCTGCACACTCTGATAGTCCTCGATAGATACCTTGCACACATCGCTGATAATGATGTTCAAGCCGGGGAGGATGCCGTCGAAGATGGCGTTGATAAATTCCCCCGACATCGGCACGCTCGGGTTGCGGTTGCTGACCTTATCCTCTACATCCATCCCGCACTTTTGCAGGGTGTCGATGAATAGGTCGTGGAAGGAGCGCTTTTCATCGTCGATATTGTTTGCCGCTTTGGTTGAGGCGTCGCCATGGAGGATTACGCGGTCAACTCCCATTTCATGCAGCTGCTTTGCTACAAGCTTGGCCGCTTTGCGCACGGTGTTATTTGGGCTTTCGGCACACGTCTCCCCTATCTGCCTAACCTCATAACGGTTGCCATCGACGGCAACCTGCCAGTAGGTGCAGGTAATGTAGGGCAATACGTTGGAGTCGACGCTCAGGTGTACTGGTAGTGTCGGGTCGTATGCGACCTCGGCAGTGTGCTTGCTTCGGGCGAACGAACCGAAGAACTCCGAACCGGTGCGAATGACTCCCCACTCGCCGAGGGCATAGACGTTATAATAATCGGGGTCGTTGATGCGGTCTTTTTCAAAGTCGGCAATACACTGCTCGTCATAGTAGCCGTATGTGCCGTCGGGCGAGCCGACCACCCAAAAGTTATTGAGGTAGGTGGACTGGATGATTACCGTGTCGGGCGCGTGTTCCTCAACCTCCTTTGTGCGCGGGTTGAGGATATATTTGGCCTCGTTCATTCTGATGGACTTCACGGCGGTTAATTCGGGGGGAACCTTACGCCCTCCGATTACAATATCCATCGACACATCATGCCACTGCTCCCTATCGAAGACTTCCTTCTTAATCCAGTGCGTTTCGTTGATTGGATTAAAGGTCGTTATTATCTGCTGGCCGACCTTACCACGCAGACGCTTGCGCACCTGCTTAAAATCCTCGCTCTCAAATTCGCTCCACTCGTCGAGCACGAGGCGTTTATAGTTTGATATACCCTTGATTTTTTCAGGGTCATCGAGTCCGCCGAAATCTATCTTGGCGCCATTGGATAGGCAGACTATCTGATGGATACCATCTTTAAATTTAAAGAGATGGTAGATGCCGAGTTGCTTGGCGGCGACCTTGAAATCCTCATAGATGGTTTTACCGATAGACGCGCCGACCTTGCGCATTATCAGTGAGTTTTCGCCATCCCATAGCGTCATTATCAAAATCAACTGAGCCACGCTATACGACTTGCCCGACGAGGAGCCGCCGAACAAAATAATAAGTCGTATCGCAGTATCCTGCATCAGCTTCAGGAGGTGGAAGCCGAGCGGGTTCAGTTTTTTGAAATTGATTCGCATGAAAACTTACTTTTTGTAAGCATATTTGGCCGTTTCGCTTTCAGACGTTTCTGTTTTCCCGAAGTTTTTCTGAGCGCTATTGGAAATTTGTAAGCGAATATGGCGATTTCGCTTACATTGCGTTATCCTCGTCATCATCGAAGCCAATCAGTATCTCCCCGCGCATTGTGCCGTTGGTATTGACGTTTACATCCTTGGCCGATGCGTAACCGAGTACTTCTATCAGCCTACGCTTGGCGGCATCCTTATCCACGTCGGGGATTAGGCGTTTGCCGCTACGGGTAAACCTGAGCAGCTTGCGCGTGGCTCGGGGGATTTCGTGGAGGTAGCGCATTCGCCATAGGTGGGTTTTCTCGTCCTCAATCCAAAGGTCGAGCGGATCGAGGTCGAGGATTTTGACGTCGTCGGAGATGATGCGCTCGCGGCTGATGGTGGCGAGTCTCGCACGCTCTTCTTTTAGCTGCTCAACTCTTGCTATTATCTTGCTATTATCCATCAGCCTTGAAGCGTTGGCGTAATGCGTATTCGCCTGCGCTCCGTTTTTGCAGTTGTACGCCTTTCGGTAAGCGGTGACGAGTACGCCTTTGGTGTCAGTGCCGTAGGCGTCTACGACGTACTGGCAAAACATCTCCTGCTGTGGCGTCAGTCCGTTCTTGTCTATCTTGCGTGCCATAGTGCGGTGTTAGTTTGATGGTTGATTCGTCGGTATTTATTGGCATTTGTCGGTGGTTGTATGCTCTCACGACAATAGCCATAAGAATAATAGATAAAATGGGTTGGCGTTGTTGATATCCATAGGAGTTATTTGGATTTCTCCCGCCGTTGGGGCGGATTTTATGGAGGTGGCGATTTTGGGATGCGTGGGGTGTATACGCGCCACATGTTCCGTCGCATTGGGTCGGCCGTGGTGGGGATTGAGCGGGAACCACTGCCCGGGATATGGCGATTATGCGCTAATATGCGCATTCCCGCGGGAGGGGAAATCTCTATCGCGGGAATGTGCGTCGTTACACGGGTTATAACCCTCTACATCTATCCGTTCATGGATTGAATACCCTGCGAATTCCCTCGGCAACGGATGTATAGTGCAAAGGTACGTTAAACAGTGTGTCATCCACCGACTGCGTGAAAATATCAAAATCGCGTTTTTCTGTAAGTAACGATAAATCAACGCCATTATAACTTTTTACAATGGATGCGAACTTGTAGACGCTCATACTTTCGGGGTTGGCTATGTTGATTAGCTGACGTTTGCAACCATAGGCGTAAATCAACCCCTCTATTATGTCATCGATGTAGGTAAAATGGCGGATGTGGCGCCCGTTGCTTACAAGTTCAACCCGCTTTTGCGTCATCAAATGCCAGAGAAGAGTACCTTGACGCGGATTTGGACCGTAAACGTTATGAAGCCTTACGCCAGTTGCCTGCGGGTTGTAACATCGGGCATATTCCTCGTCGAAACGCTTGGAGATGCCGTAAAGCGATGTCGTATTGGGACTGTTGGCAGTGGAAGATGAGGCATACACCATCTTTACGCCGGCACGCTTGCAGGCGTCACATACGGCCATGAATGTTTCGATATTGTCATGCAGGATCTGCGCATGGTTGGTGTTAAACACTGACGTCTGCGCGGCCAGATGATACACGCAGTCGGCATCATGGAGATTTGGAACGGTATTGAAGAAGTCTTTGGCTTCGATGCCCTTTGTGCGGTCTATGATTATGACCTCTACTCCCCGCCTGGAGAGAGCTGCGGCGAGAGCCTTGCCAATAAAGCCCTCGCCGCCGGTGATTACAACTTTCATGTCTTATTGTTCGTTGAGTTTGTCTAACAGTTCTTCTGCTTCTCTCCGGGCAAAATCCGGATCTTCTTCATCTCTGAACGATTTTACACCAATCCAGATTCCTGATATAACATGAACCTGGACTATGTATGTCGGACAATATAAATGCCTTTTTTCTGTGCGGACCCACTTACAGGTCCTTTTGATACGATACTTTTTTCTCATTTCTTTTATTATGTATGATTTAAAGCAGTTTGTATGAAATATTTGTTGTAACTTTGTTAATGACTCGGAGATGTGGGACCGGAACGAGCCGCCGCCCACCTTGTGAGGAATCTGCCGTTGGCATACTTCGTGGCCGGGAGAAATTCCCGTGTAGGAAACCGAGAGAGCTGGTAAGTTCGTGAGTCCAGCAAAAACAAATCAAGAGTACGTTCGCCGGAGGGGATTGCCACTCATCGACACTGGCGTGTAAGGAAATTGAGATGTTGGCCGTACAGGTGTGGCTGTACGGTCTTTTTATTTGTTATGCTTGTGTTTATGCATGCGTCCGTCTTTGGTCACTACGATAATCTGCCGAAAGCGATAACTATTATGCTCTTCATATTTTCTTATGCCCGCTTCCACGCTTGTTTTACTATGACCAGCATTTTTCATAAAAACGACGGCCATATCAGCGCCTTTAAGTTTAGCGTGCTCAAGGCATTTATTGAAATTCTGTGCAGAATCTCCAAATGGAGTCCGTTGCTCAAAAGAGGTGTTAAATTTTTTTCCATCTGGAGATTTCACTCTATCACCATTCCCAGCTTCATCAGTTAAGGTAACACAATACCCCTTATCGGCCATGAATCTTGCAGCTTCAATCTCTTCCGGCTTATGGCTCGCGGAACTATTCTCAATAAGGTAATAGCCGCCACCTTTTTTGCTGAAATAGCCATCGGAATATCGCCCGGAGTGCATGAGTTGATTAAACTCGACCTCTCGGCGGCCATATTCGCGGCTCCCACCGGTCAGGGTGCGAGAACCGCCGGACAATTTAACCATTGGCGACCCCTTTCTCTGTCATGAAGTCATGGATATACACAAGAGTGTTTTGATTGCAGAAGTCGTGTATCTCTTGGCCGCCACCATATACGATGAGATTTGGGATTGTCTCGCCGGAGATTTCGCGTGCGATCTTCAGTTCTGTTTCTAACTCGGCGAGGTGTCCGCGTGTGCCGCGTGTGGCAAAGGCGTTGTAACCGGCTGGAATGCCAAGGCGGTTGACATCGTAAAACTTGCTGCTCACATTCAGATCAGCATAGACATTCAGCCCACACTCCTGAAAGTATCTGGCAATCCATCTCTTTTTGTAGATAAGGTCAAGGCCCTGCGCAAGCGGTGTTGTATCAAAGAGTGAAAAGTTAGGCTCTACCACGGCCCGGGCGCAAGTGTTCAACACTTTTGCAGGATTTTTCCATACACTTGCAAAACGATAATCTTCCACATAAAAATGGATCGTTTGAGCCGATTTTGTCTTTCTGCCGGCACCATACGGCGCGAATGGGAGCAACAGATGTCCTCCCTGCCTATCACTCCGCAAACACGGAATGTCGTACTTGTTGTCGCTGGGGTATAGGCAGTCCTCTGCGACATTCAATTCAGTTGCGTTCATATTGTGATGATGTGATGTGATGATTTATGAACTTTGCCGTTAGAATGGTGGTTTGGATTTTGCGTAAATGGGGCATCTATCCCGGTAGGCGCATTGTCCGGTCTTTGCCTGTGCGAAACGCTCATGCCATAGAACCTCATAGAACTCTGTACCCATTTCGGCCTCTTCGTTGAGAGATGATACGAGCTTCATGCAGAAGAACCCGATGTCGCTCTCTTTGTCATCGTGGAGCGCCACTATGCCGTTACTGTTCGGTCTTGCCATAACTGATTTATGATTGGTTCGCTACTATGATTAATTTTGTCCCGTCGGGATAGGTCATAGCCTTTTTGAATAACTTATGGCACCTCGCCGGAATATTGCGATACCGCAGATGCCATTCATTCCATAGGATGCAGTGACCGCGCTTGACACCAGGGTTGAGATGGGTTGCCCCCGTGTTCAGACAGGGGCAACTACCACAACTCCCAGGCTCATCGTAGAACTTGTAACCGTTAATCTCAATCATACCGCTACCGATTTGCGTTTGCTCTCACTGATAGCCTGACACAGCACCGGGCACCATGCTTTCGGGATGCTGGTATGGACTGCGTTGCCGATGAACTTCTTTTGGTCACTCTGATTACCCAGCAGCACATAGTCATCGGGAAAACCTTGTATGCGTTTCAATTCTACGACTTTGAGCATACGCATATAGATGTCGGCCAGACCATACTTAGCCATAAATTCCTTTATTTTAATCATCATGGGAGAGTCCGTTTCATAAACCTCTATGGCTATCTCCCCGCTCTCCGTGGTCACAAGGCAGGGTGGTCGCTTGTCCATTCTTGCAATCAAAGTGAAACACGGCTCATCAATAGACCTGCCGGCCGAATTGAATTGAGGATTCACAAGGAAATGCTTTCGGACTGTCACAAGGCTGTGTTTGGGATTTGTGGTAACACAGCCGCAAGGCTCATCAATGGATGTGGCAGTGCTTGTGCCATAGAACATGGTCAAGAACTGGGCACTGACAAGAGCGTGATGATCCACGCAGGTGATTGCTCCTGCCGGCCCGTCGATAGATATGTTCTTATCCTCCGGGGTGCCGCTGAACTGCTTGGAGAGAAATGCGACTTGGGCCACACCGAGGCGGTTCTGAACCGCTACTGTGGGGCATGGCTCATCAATGGAAGGCGGTACATACTTTCCTCGCTGGCTCATGCTGTTGAACTTGACCATAAATGCGTCGCTGCCATCGGACACAAATTTTACAAGTCCGGCATAAATGCGTTTGAGGGTGTTCTCCGCCAGCGGCTTTTTCCGTGTAAAAATAGACTGTCCAATCTCTTCGAGGTTTAGTACATATCGCACGGCTCGCCATCGCTCCAGATTGCCCGTGGGCCGACGGCTGTGGGTTGGTGTGGGGAACACTATCGGCAGACCTTTTTTGGCGAACATCCCGAAATAACGCTTTCGTGTGGTCCGGGCACCATAGTCGGCCGAGTTCAATATGCGATAGTCGTAGTTGTAACCGTACCCTTTGACATTCTTAATCCATCGGACATAATCGCGGCCTCTGTCCATTGATAGCGGGCGGCCACTCTTATCAAGTGGCCCCCAGGACATGAACTCCTCGACATTCTCTATCTGGATAAAATCCGGGTTGATTGTTTCTATATAGCGATAGAGGTGTTCCGCCAAAGTCCTACTATCGGGATCGCGAGGCTGACCGCCTTTGGCGCGGCTGAAATTGGTACACTCCAGAGAGGCCCATAAAACAATCAAGGCCTGCGGATATGCTTTCCTGCAAGCCTTGATATGCTTCATTAGCGGCGTTAGGTTGAGCGTTCTGATGTCCTCTATAAAGTGTAGCGCGTCGGGGTGATTTGCAGCGTGGGAGGCTATGGCTGTCGGATCGTGATTTACACAAGCGATAACTCTTGCACACTGTTCATCATACAGCCGGGCATCATTGACTCCAGTTGAGGTCCCGCCTGCACCGCAGAATAGGTCAATGTATAGTAGGTGTATCATTATCTTTTTTCTGATTGGTTTTGAACCCGATTTTGACTCTCGGCGGTCTGCTGGCCACTCCGTCCTGATACCCCTTGCGATAACCTATATCCTCAATCTTGCCGATAAGTAGGTAGGCGAGGAATATCAGAACTACATTGATAAGATATTCGGTCATGTTAGTCAGCATTGAACATATCTTTACCGAATATGTCTTTTAAACTTTCGAGAGCATCGTACACACAGTCCTCATGGCACATGCTGAGTCCTTCTCTAAGATTGTTGTAGAGGTGCCTAACTTTGTTGCGCTCTTCTACCGTCATGCGCTCAGAGAGGTTGTCTGTGAAATCTTTGGTGTTGCCAAATTCCACTGAAACTCTAAGTGTGATGTTACTTTCCTTGAGATATTTTTCGGGTAAACCGATTGCGCTCTCAAAGGTTTCTTTTGCTATCGCTGCCGCGTTCTTGGCAACGTGTTCTGACATATCAGGTATAGCCTGAGGATTGTTATTGAACTCGTTGAGAATTGTAGGGTACAATTCGCAACTTGATTCTGTTTTGATTATCATAGTCTTTCGCCTAATTTAATGATGAATACTTCTTCTTCGGGCGCACCCCATGCAGGGTTGCCGAAACCTATGTGCATACTCTTAATTTCAAAGAGCATCGTTGTTGATGTGTAGCCACGGTGGATACGGACATGGGTGTATTCCTGCCACACTTGGTTTGTTGGAAGCGAGGAAAGATAATTTAAGGCACCTTTTCGACCACTGTTAAGGCGAAGGAACCGCTTAACCCAATGGTCGGAGAGGGCGCGGTATTCTTCTGGCTTTTCGCCGGAATCTTCCATGTCGTACCATTTGTGCTTTACGACCAAATCAAGTATTTTCATTGCTGATTGTCTTTTAATAGTTCTAATAGTTCGGGATCATCGTATCGATTACCTATAACTTTCACATTGGGATTGGCATAGCCGTACTCATGTCCAAATATGCACAGAGGTACATGTGAGCAATCCTCTTCTTTGAGATACTCTCTGATATGGCTCTCAGCCTTATAGACACTCAAGGACCATTGGAGTGAGTCATTGTCAAATTCAACGACACCATAGCATATACAGTCGTTATCGGGATCAACGGCTCCATTTGCGGTGACAATGTCATATTTGTAGTCAGCCTCCAAGATGTCGCCCTCAAATACTTCTCGGCCTTCTTCGTCAGTAATGCCGGTGAATTGCCCTACGGTATCGGGGGCAATTCTAAGGCATCCACGCTCGGGAGTGCAAATATGCGTGCGTCCACGGTCATCCTCCGCATAAAGATTGCCGTAAAACCACTCGCGCGTAACCTTGTCTTTGCCGCGAAATTTAATTGTTCTCATTGAAATATTCTTTGAATGGTTCCAGAACCTTAGATATGCCAGCAGAAAGTGCACCTTCAAAGGTCCTATAAGTTTTGTTGTCTATCACATCTGTCCGCTGTGACCATCGCCAAAAGTAGCCGATGCGGTCGCCGGTATTGCTATTAAACTTTGGGCTGACAACAAGGTCAACGCCGTGTTCTTCTCGCAAAAACTTCGCGGCATCACAGACTGTAGGTGCAGAGGTTGCAATCCTTGTTTCGTTGTGATTTTTGAAAATCACAGTCGTAGATAATCGGTTTCTAATATAAAACCGATAACACTTGAAATTGTAACCCAATTTTTTAAGCGTTTGCGCTTGCTTATAGGAGCATAGATATTCATTCATTATCTGTCGTTGTGTTGTTTTTGGGTTCATGTAGAGGACAAGTGCCGGTCTTTTCATCGTACATCGGCATGGTCCATGTAAGGGTCTCTTTCACTTCGGTGCAGAAGGGTATGTGCCTTTTGCAGTTCTGGCAGAGTGCCGGGCCGCCGAAGTAGTTAGGGCCGACACAATAGGCGTAGTCTTTATTCATGGCAGGGGCTGTTCTTTTAAGGCTTTGATTAAAGCGTTTGCCTCTCGGACGCAGTCGTTGGCAGTCATATCCAATTCTCGTGCGCAGAAGGCTCTCATATCGCCGTCCTCACTTGAAAGGCAACGAGCGAATATCTCTTTGGCTATCTCGTATCGACGCTGCTCCCAATCATTCTGATTGACATCTTTGGCCTTGCGATTGATTGATATAATCGCAGTCATTGTCTGCTTTTCTAACTCGGTCATCATGTCAATACCAATTTAGAACTACATAGTCATTGCGAGGGTCGCCGAGAGCCATCCATTTGGCGATTATACCAATGATGGTATCAAGTGACTCTTCTATCTGATTTTTCTCTCGCCAAATCTCGAACTCTCGGCGGTTATAGACAATTTTTGCTATGAGATTGGCAAGATCGTATCGATAGACTTCAAGATGTTCAGAACACTCTACGTCCTCGCCTTGCCAACTTAAATCCGGACATTCCTTATAGAGAAGGCGATTGATTACTTCTTGTTTGTTGCTGAAATCGTCGAAGGTGTGGTGTTTAACCTGATACACCTCGGCGACATGGATTTTAGTTGCCATTTTGATGTGGTCTTATTGGTTTGACTTGGTTATCTCGTTCACGAAGCGGAGGGTCCAATGGTTGATGTAGGCTTGCCAACATCCCATCGAAGGCGCCCATCGGAAACCGCTCCGCTTTAGGTTCTCTCGCATCTCATCGTCGGGCTTGCCGGGGAAATAGATGCGGACGCGGTTCTCGGAGTAACACTCTTCAATGGTTATGTCATCGATGGTGTACTCTCGATCTTCTTTTGACGCTATTGCCTCGGCCTTTGCGAGCTGTTTTCTCGCGGCACTGATTTTGGCATTATTGTTGGTAAGTGCATAGCCGGGGAAGATGATTTGCGCCCCGACCATCTTATTTGCTTGCGGTCTCGATATTCCAAGATTGACAAGTGCATCAATCTTTTCTGTATCGCTTAGACTCTTGGCACGGATAATCTTGTTCGCACCTTTCATCTGTTCCTGAAGTGCTGTGAGTTCGGCAATCTTCTTTTTCAGACGCTCTATCGCGTCATCATCGCCGAGATAGATATTGTCGTTGTTCTCGGCGGCCTCGGACTTCTGTCGATAGTAGGCCGCTTTCTCGCTCTCATGCACACTCCGCATCATGGCGCCATTGGAACGTTCCAGAACGCGACGGTGGGCTTTCTCGGAGTGATGGCCGACGAGGATAGGCTGACCGAGAGGAATGTTTGCCACGGCATCATTGCTCGCATTGAAAGCGGCTGTGGTTCTCTTGGCGGCGTTCTGGGCATATTCGCGGTACCGCTCTGCCCGGGCCGCTTGTCTTTCTTTCCGTGTCATGCATTCTCAATTCTTAGGAGTTCTACACGAGTAATAGAGTGATGCTCACATCTAATTTCACACTCGGCCTCTTGGCGGCTATTTGCTCTGACCCACGCATTGAAACCATCATCGGGGTCATAGGTCGTATAGACCCGAAAAACATACTTTTTCACTTTTGTTGGTTTTATTGGTTTGACTTCATTAAGCTGCGAGAATGGCATTCACTTTCGCTTGTAGTTCATTCTTTCGCGACTCTTTCTCTTTATGATCTTCTGCCGTCCACATGGGCTGAAAGCATCTCTGCCACTCGCGGGTGGCCATCCAGAGATTGCGCAAAAGGTTGCGCACATCTGCAGGAAGCGTGTTAGTAACTCTTACAAATCGCCTCATGGATTCACGGGATTTCTGCTCGGCTGACTTATAGTTGCTATCGGCCGTAAAGTAGTGAAAATCGTGATTGTTGAGGATCGAGAGTGCTTGCTCGATGGTTGATGACGTTGACATTGCTATTGGGCTCATTGGTTTGACTATTGATACTTGTTGGATGTAAATATCTTGATATTTAACAAGTTGTGCAATCAGATTGACCGCCATTTTCCCACCTTAACGTTAGTCAATAAGTGTCAATGCTTCGCCGCATTCTGAGGCATCCTCATCTGCCATAATATCGTCAACTATGCTTCGGCATCGGTTAACCAGCACCTTGACACATAGCGCCATATTTTCGGTTATCTGCATCTTGTAGCCGAACGTCTCAGCGATGTCCATGCACAGCACAGATACGAGGTAGCTATATGGCTCGCGCTTGCGACTGCAGGGCATCTGTAATCTTTCGCCGATGAGTTTGTCCATATTGCGCTCAAAGTCCTCGACGAACGTGAGTAACATCCGGACAAATGCCACGCGGGCCGGAATGTCCTTGTGCGGATGGCCGATGAATTGGCGGGAGGCTTCATTAGTGTACGTGCACCAGCATTGGAAAAGGTCTATCCGTATCATATCGCGGAAGCGGTTCAGGTACGTTTCGTATGACTTCCAAGCATGCCTGCCGTAACTCCTCTGCAACTCGTAGTTGTACTCGGTGATACATCTGCGCATTTCCCGATTGTGACGCTTGTAGGCAGTTATCTTGTTGTCGGCGCAATACTTGATAAAATCCTCGGCTTGTTCTAAGGCTATTGCAGTCAGCATCTGAGGGATAAAATTCATAAGCACGGCCTCACGGGTGCCGAATAGGTCGATGCACTCCTGAGCGGTGAGCGATTCGGATTGCCGGAGTTTCTCCTGCCGGAACTCAATGCCGAAATTGTCGGTTGGCGCCGATGGGATGGGTACCGCATCTGATGCGATACCCAACTCTGCCAGCGCTCTTTTGTCTAAGGGTGGTAAGTCCATTTTGTGATAAATTTAAAGCGGCTCGGAGCTGTTATCCGAACCGCCGAACAAGTTAGTTGGATGTTGTGGCACAAGGTCGTCGAACAGGCCAGGAACCCTCGGTCGCAACGCCTCGTACTCCTCACGAAAGAACTCCTCTTTTGTTCTCCCGTACTTTTTACCCTTGCGGGTGTGCACATCGAATGTGTAGGATGGTATCTCTATCGGATACGCTCTCACATCTTCTATCCATCGGTCTACGTCAATGTCGTGGCGGTCGTAGACCATATTTTGCAGGTGGTCGGCATCACGGCATTTGCGACACTCGCAGAGCAGTAGCACGGCCTTACTTACAAAGATGCGACCTTTCGGCTCGGTCTTGTTTTTGTTAACAAGCTCGTATCCTTGCCAAAGCGCCTCAACCTCTTTCGTGATGATGCCGTAGCAGTCCTCGGCCGAGATAGTAAACAGTCGCTTCCAAACGTAATCGCGATAACCACTATGCCAAAGTTCGAGGGCAAAGAAACCCGCCACCGCGGCATCTGCCCGACGGATAGCTTTCTGCATCGCCGAACTCACCTCAAAAAAATCATAACCAAGGATTGTTCTTATAACCATATCTTGCTGATTTAAGTTGTTTTTAATCAATTAAATATAGCCAATATTGACGAGATGTGCAATCAGATTGAGCACCATTTTTACGCCATTTATCGGCCAAGCAAGATTAGAATTTGAACTTGCAGGTTATGTTGTACTGGACGAGTTGCTTTGTCTTGTCCTTGCCATTGTTGGTTGCGCCTTTAAGCCCGATGCTATCTCCAAAGTGCTTTTTGATAAATAGTATCGAACGGCGCTCCTCCTCTTGGTTTCTTATAGCGGCCAGTCCGCCGGCGTTGACAAACGTCCCTTTTTGCGCGAAATTGTAGCGGAGATCGGTAAGGATTTTGCGCTCCTTGTATTTCATGTAGCAGCTTATCCAAAAATCCTCCTTGAGGCGGATTTCTTCATTCCACCAAACATTTTTGTCGTATCTCACTCCGTAGGCGCAACCGGTTATCATCTTGGAGAGGGAGTAGTAACCCCACTCGTTATACATGACAGGGGATATGGCCGACGTAAACCCGAAAAGGTGGACGTCGAGCATGCATGCCAACTCATAGAGCGAGTTGATAATCTGAGTAATCTTGACAGGGTCACGCAGCACGCTGCATTCTCCTTTTTCGCAATAAAGATTTTTGACGGCATGAACGTCATCGTCGAGCATCATAAGCTCGCCGAAGTGCTTTGCCATCCAGTTGCGTTTCGGAATTAGCCCTATCACGTCGTCAGGGTGCGTTACAATCTCACATTCGGGATTGTGTTGTCGGTATAGGTCTGACTGGCTTTCGGCCACGCAGATGATTGGATCTACGACGAGCTTTTTGGCGAGCACCATATCATGGCGCTTATGGGATGGAATTACGATTTTCAGGCTCATACCCTCTCGCCCTCCAGCGCGATTCTGACATCTTTCACGTCAATGACGTTGCTTTTACCGACCTTACCGGTCTTGTACGATTTCATCCGCTGCATTCCGAGCCGCTCGCGGAGCCAATTACTATCTACTTCGTTGCCCGATTGGATGATGAAAAGTTCATGCTTCTCATCAAACTTAGGCACGAGCGGATAAACAGCCGTTTCGTCGGTTATGGCATCGAACCGCTCCTTAAACTCGTCGATTGGTTTCTCGGGCGCAAACTCTACGCCCCATCCTGCCAACTCTCCCCTATCCCAGTCGTTGGTCATGGAGTCGAGGTCGTTTTCGCCAAAATTTACGTTGTCCTTCGTGGCGTATTCCCTCAGTTTCCTGACGTCGGTATCGACATCAAGGACTTTGCACGGCAACTCGGTATAGCCAAGTTCCTTGCACGCTCGAAACCTCAGGTTGCCACAAACGACAACGTAACGGCCCTCTGGGTAAGGGTACACGATAATTTCACGCAGTTGAAGCATCTCGGGCGATTCCTCGATACTCCTCTTCATCGCCTCATAGCGATAGTCCCTGAAAAACCTCGGATTTTTAGGGAGCCCTTTTAGCTGCCCCCGATTAAAGTCAAGCAGAGACACTGCTATATTGGTATTTGTTGTCATAGCTATTACTCTCCATCTTAAATTATTCTACATCTAAATAGCTTTACTCAACACATCTCACTTTATCTGCGAAGCTCGACGCTCAATGGCATCTTTGATAAGCTGCTCTATATCTTTGCACCCGATGTGTCGCAGATACAGCACGGCCGAAACTATCATATCTCCGACAGCACTTTCCTTCTCGCTCCACGGAGGAAGCGCAGAGTCTGGAAATGTAGTCGAATCAAGTACAGACCGCCAGTGCCGGGAAACGTCATAGAGCAGCATCGTCGGCGACGTGGTGCCGGTTATTCTGCCAAAGGTCACCGCCTTTTTGAAATATCGTTCTGCCAATCTGTTCAAAGTGATTGCCATATTGGTATAGATAAGGTTAGTGACTGTTTGCGTTATTTCCCTAATATCTGTAGGGAGGAGACTTGTTGTTTTTCATAGCATTGTCAATTTGCGAGTTGTTCGGGTAGGTCTGACTCCAATTCGCGCAGTTCTTCTTCAAGAAAACCAAACAGCGAGGGAGACTTTTTCTTTTGGACTGCCTGAGCACAATATTGAGCGCCATCGAGGAAATATACCGGCGAGAGTTCTATGCCCCAACCCTGGCGCCCCTTGTTGAGCGCACAATAGGGAACGGTCATAAGACCTCCGAAAGGGTCCAGCACAATATCGCCGGGGTTGCTCATCTGGTCAATCACTCGGTTCACAATGTCGAGTTGCAGGGGGCATAAGTGTTGCTCTTTGCCCTTGACTGACTGAATGGTGTTGAGAGTGCGCATACGTGCTATGTCTGACCATACATTATCAGTCCAACTTCCGGGTTGAAGTAACATGAATCCAGTAGGGAGTTTGCCGTGCAGCTCCAGTTCTTCAGCAATTTTCACCACATAGTCATAATCCCATACCTCGTTGAGTGAGTATTTTTTGAAGAAACGAAAGATTGCTTTGTGATCCATCTTTGCTATCTCCTCTGGCGTAATGAGTCGGTCGCCAGATGAACGAGTATAACCGTGCGCATCCATCTGCCAGCGGGCGCGGCTGTATCCGTCAGGATTGTCCCACTGCCGCGTCTGCTCGTTCCACCACTTCTTCTCCTTGACAACAGGGATATCCGCATAGGCGTTGGTGCGGTCGGTGGCAGGTTTGCGGAAGATGAGAAGATACTCAGGCATACCGACACCCATCTTGGTGCCGTCCTTGCACTGCTCCGTCCATCCGAGGCGGTAGGTCTGATTGTTCTCCCGGACCACATCAGTTACGATGGTTTTCATACCCATGTATGCAAAGCCGTGTTTGGTATAATGGGCGATACAGTCGCAGTGGAATGGATAGACCGTCTGACACCCCATACCGCTGAGGCCCATCGGCACAATGCGGTCTTTTACATGGATAATGGCCATACGTCCTGGCTGGAGCACTCGGTAAAGATTTGGCGTGAGGTAATCCATCTGCCGGAAAAACTCCTCGTTGCTCTCCGAGTGCCCGAAGTCGGCATAATTGGGAGAATACTCGTATTGGGTCGCAAATGGAATAGATGTTACGATGAGGCCCACGGAATTGTCGGGATAAAGTTCGGTGTTCTGTAATTCCAGAACATTGTCATTGTTGGCTATGCGGTAGCCCTCGCCAGCAACTTCCACTCGGTCAACGCCCATTTTTCGGGTGAGATGAGCTGCCATGCCTTTATGGGATAATCCGTATTTCTTTATAATTTCAGTCATGTTGTGAACGAGTTTATTGTGGTTCTGCCACTTGGTTTCAAGTGCCTTGCGAACTCCTCTTTCGGCCTCGGTATAGATGAGGTCAACTCTTACTACTTTCGTCTGAAGGAATCGTTGCAGGCGGTGGATTGATTGGATAAAGTCGTTAAACTTATAGCCAATGCCAAGGTATATGGCCCATGAGCAATGCCGCTGAAAGTTGCAGCCAGAACCGGCAATAACCGGTTTTGCTGCCAGCTCCTGAATACGGCCATAGGAGAAGTCAAGAATGTTTCTCTCTCGTGTCTCATAGTTCTGGGAGCCGTAGATTAATTTGACTGTCGGAATCGCTTTCTCAATAGCGTGGCGTTCACTTTCAAGGTCGTGCCAGATGATGCGATGCGCCTCGGGATCTTCGGCCCTCAACTCCATCATCTTTTCTATTCGGGCCGGTAGACTTTCACGTTTTTCCCGTGCCGACGCTTGCAGGCCCATAACCTCTGTTGCGAAAAGAACTGGATTGCCGTATTTGTCAACGCCGGGTTTAGAGTAGTCCGTTGGTATCTCATGCCAGCGTAAGTCTAACTCTGGCAGTATATAGCCCGTGTCATCCACTGCATCGCCGGTAAGATCCGAGGGTTTGCTCACGAATAAGGCCCATGATGAGACCCACAACCAGAACTCTTCTTCCTTGTGAGGGTATAGGGTCAGATTGTCGGCATGGGTAGAATCTCGCTTAAAGAAGCGTGTTTTAGCCTGCGACACATCCATTATGCCGAGGAAATCGGCATAGGCAAGCAGCTCTATATAGTCGTTGGGTGAGGGTGTAGCGGTTGCTACATAGCGGAACTTGATACGCTCGGACTGTCGGCGCACCTGCATTGGGCCGCCGTCGCCGGTAAACAAGCGCATAAACTCTCGGAAGGTCTTGGAACCACCGAGCCCTCGTAAAACCGATGCCTCATCAAGACTGGCTACAATGAACAGCTCCGGATCTAACTTGCCGTCGCGTATGCTTTCGTAATTTGTCAGATAGATACCGTCCCCGTCCATCTCTTCCGGACGGCGTATGAATCTGGGCGGCTTATCCCATCCGAGAATGTTTTTGGAGTCCTCAACAAACTCCTGCCTAACCGACAGAGGGCATACAATCAGCCCAGAGCCATGTCCTACTTTTGCAAGAGTAAGCCTAACAGCTTCCAACTGGGTGACGGTCTTGTGGAGGCCGAAAGATGCGAAACAGGCTCTCTTACCACCCTCGACAAGCCATTTTACCATAATCTTGTTGTGTGGCTTGAGCTTCGGGTTGATTTCGCTCATTTCCACCTTGTAGCCGTAATCCTCGGAGATTTTTATTTTTGATTTGAGAAAATCTTGATAATCCATAGTAAAATAAGCGGCACCACTCGAGAAATGAGCTGCACCGCGTTTATGGTTGATGATGTAATTTAATAGATTAACTCAATTCTCGGAGGGCTCAAGTTGCTCGCAGATAGCCACTCTATATCCGGCTTTTATCAGCGTGGGCACATGAGCGTCAAGATCTGATTTCGGGAATTTCACGAAATCAGTGTTACCCTTGCTTTGCAATTTGAGACCGAGGGTAATTGCAGCTATGCTGGCATCCTGTTCAATACACCCATATTCATCGCCGAGCCGGAAGATGATGATTGCCTCTGAGTGCTGTTTCTTCATGGCCTCGTACTGCTCTTTGAGTTGCGCTACTGTAGGAGTAGTGTCGGCTGGCTTTTCCGGCAGTTTGTTACCCTCAAGGTCATAACCGAGGTCTGCAAGTTGTTTTGTGATTTTGGCCACGCTCTTGTCAAACTTGGCCTGCGCTTTACCTTTAGCCCTCTGGTATTCTTCCGGGCACCATAGTGCGCCGAGTTCATCAAGGATAGGTTCAGCTTGTTTTAGTTCTGGATTGTTGCCAAGTGTGATTTTACTCTGCAACCATGCTCTTGCACAGAGGTTGAAGATGTCGGGGTGTTTGGCGATATACTTGTAGTCTTCATCTCGATAAGAACATTGCCCGAGGTGTAGTTGGTGACGCAGTTTGTAATTGGACTGGAGCACCAAGAGCATGAACAACTTTCGTTCGACATCTGTCAGCGGCACATCGGATAACACGTTGTGTTCCCCCATTGCTTTTGCACAATCAATAACGAATTGCGATGGCAGGCTGGTCCTCTCAGCCTTGTATTTGCCAAGGAGTGTCGAAACATTGACCGGCAGGCCGCTTTCATTCTCACCCTCGCTATTCCGTTTGACATACCAGAACTGTTCTTCAATGGTTGGTTTGTCATAGTTGAACAATGATATTACCCGATAGACTTCACCGGTTTTTATCATGCCCAAAGTTCTTTCATCGGTGCTCTCATACCAGCACTTCGACTTGAAGACCTTGTCGGGTACAACAACTTCATAGCCGCGCTCGTGTATGAGTTCCGTAATCTGTTTTTTGAACTCGATTGACGCATCATTCTCATAGCTCTCGGACTTGATTGCTATGACTGTCTTGCCATAAGCAAGCGGTTCGCCCTTTTTGACAAGTCTTTCAGACTGGCTCTCGACAGCGTGCATCATGTAGGCGATTGTCTTTGCCCGGAATTTGGCGCGATCGGTGCAACGGCCAGTGTCCTCACTCTTCATCTCGTAGAACAGGCAGCCATGATTTGCGGTGTTGAGGGGGCATTGTGAGCATTTGGCACCACATCCACCGGTAAAGTCTTCATCGGCTTGGTTATCGCTCTGATACCACAGAGATTTATTGAGGTTCATGAATAGACTATCAACAAACCCCTGGGCATTGGATTTTGTAAATCCTTGATAGTTGTTGCTGTACTGCGAGTGATATTTTTTCTGGCCCTCTTCATCGAGTTTGCAGATGATCATCGCTGCTGCAATGCTCATTTTATCTTCTTGGACAGCAAGCATCAGTTCCGGGATTAGGGAATTGAGTTTGCAACGGTCTTGAACAAAGCGGATGCTCTTGCCGAATTTGAGGGCCACTTCCTCGGCCGTCTTGCCGTTTTTGATGAGTTGACCGAAAGCGAAAGCCTCTTCCATCGGGTCGACATCCTGGCGTTGGAGGTTTTCGGTAATCATGGCCTCAAATGCCTCTTCATCGCTCATCTCCCGGATCATCGCCGGAATGGACTGGAAACGGTCATATTTTTTGCGATGGGCAGCCACACGCTCAACGTTGAGCTTGTCTTCTTTGGCTTTGAGTTGGCAAAAGGCGCGGTAACGACGCTCTCCGCACACAATCTCATAACCATCTGTGACTTCTTCGCCAAGAGCAATCTGACATACTCTCGGTCTTACTGTGATGGGCTGAATAAGCCCTTGCTTTTCGATGTTGGCGGCAAGTTCCTGAACAGCCTCCTCATCGAAGGTCTTTCTTGGATTCATCGGCGATGGTTTCACCGAGTCCAATGGGATTTTTTGAAAGTCCATAATTGGTTTTATTGGTTTGACTTTTAGTTTATTACTCTTAAATTTCGTAATTTTTGGCGAGAGATGCAAACGGATTAGTCACCATTTTATCACCATTTTACCACGAATATGACACCCCGTTAAACTGCCAGTTGACGGCCATGTAGGATATAAAACCGCGCTGCGCGGTTTCGTCAAGCGTTTCGCGGTCGGACTCCTTAAGCGATGCGGGCGACCAGCCATTAATGGTTGTGTAGGCCGGAACGTTGAACCGCTCGCGTATACGCCGAATCGTATTCTCGTTGCGGGTGTGCCAACGGATGATAATCTTAGTTTCAGTTGCTATATCCATGGTCACTCCTTTCGTATCCTAAGTTAAAAAGCCACCAGATATCCTTAAAATCCTCAAGCGTAAAATCGGCCGAGCGGAAATTGTGCGAGTAGAACTCTGCCATGCGGATGTATGCTCGGTATTGTCGTAGCCATCTGATGTAGCTCGGGTCGGTCTTTTTGCTCCGCTCCTTCGCGGCCTTGTATATGCGTTTGAGGATTGTTTTTCGTTCGTCACAGAAATCCTTTAGAGCGCAGGTTATCACCATCGGGTCGACCGCCCCATAAAACTTGCCATATACCCCGGCCTTGAATCGGCGGAAGAAATACATCAGCTCGGTAACCTTGAGATATCCGTACTCCTCAGCGATTATGTCGATGAGGCCCTGAATCTGGTAGTCGTTCAGTTTATCCTTACACCCGGAAAATACGGCAAGTTCCGTCAGTTGAACGTCGAGCCAGGAGTCGCGGGCTGATTTACCGAAAGCTTTTGCGACAATTGAAAGGGATGGAGCGTTGCCAGTGAATGCACGGGCAATATCACGCGTATATGCAACCTGCTTCGACGGATTGAACACGGCGAGGAAATTATCTTCGTTACGGTACGCCTGAATTGCCATCTGGACCGGAGCGGGAACAACCATTGCGGCGGGCGATGATGCGTCTTGCGAGCTTAGCCTGCTCGTCGGCAAGTGTGTCCTCGGAAGTATTTCGCCGATATGATGTGGTTTGCTCATTTTGTTTGGATTGCTTTTGTTCTTTCTCTCTGCGGATAATCCATGCGATGGCAAGACTCTCCCAGTTTGCGACTTTGCGACCGTTGCCCTTTACCCAACCTTGACTGTCGTAATAGCTATAAAAGGACATTACCTCGGTTTCCCATTCGGCAATTTTAGCTGGAGCGTTTTGGTTGATGAAAAAGTCGCGCACCTGCTCGGGAGTAGGCGGAGAGAATCCGACGAGGTCGGCGGCTTTTACGCCCTTCTTCTCCGTTCGCTTCATCTCGGCTTTTGAAAATAAACTATCCTTTTCCTTTGGCTTCCCTAGCGCACGCGCACGCACTCGCGCACGCGCGCTATCCGCGTTAGCGGATATATTAGTTATATTATTATTATCTATATATATGGTGTCCCCCGAATTTGTGTCCAAATTTGTGTTCGCTGAGCGAACACAATCTGCATTTGTGTTTGATTTTGTGTTCGCTGAGCAAACACAAATCGAATTTGTGTCCAAATTTGTGTTTCGTGAGCGAACACAAAATTTATCTGACAACGCCTCATTTGTGACTTTTGCGCCGCAGATTAGGTAGGCAGATTTACCGCTTCCGACACCCTTGCCAAAGTCTATCAGACCACGCTGTTTTAGCTTATCTCTCGTAGCCGCAATGGTGGATCGGGAGATTCCAAACGCTCGCTCAAAATCCCGCGTACTAAATTCAAACGGATTGAGCCATCCCCGAATATAGCACTGATGTAGCAGGTAAATGTACATTGCCGCCTCGTTACTTGAGCATGGATTGAGCAACGTGGAATCCCAAAAGGATTTAAGCAAGCTGGTGTAGTCCATTAGTAAGTAGGATAGAGATTGAGAGCCTTTCTAACGTACGGCTCTGAGTCGATTTGGAGGTAAGCGCAGACAGCATTTATAAACTCCATCAACCCATGGCAGATTACATATGTACTGCCATGCTCTTCAACAAGTGCCTGCCACGATTTTTGCGCCGCTTTCTGCGTTCCGGCGCTCGCGCCCTTGCGTTTGGGGATTTTCATCTCGATGCAAAGGCTTGATTTGCCGCCTTTGGGGAATAGGAGTATGAGGTCGGCAACGCCTTTAACCTGCCCCTCATACACCATCCTCGCTCCGGCACGCGCTCCGCGCCATCCGCCGTTTGGTACGGCAAAGAGCAGGTTCCCCACGCGGGGGAACGTCTGCCTGAACCACGATACGCAGGTGTGTTGTATCTGCGATTCAGAGCAGGTCTGCTCTATAAGTAGTATCTCTTTTTCGGTCATAGCTATCAGTTTTTGTAGATTATATTCTCCTGCTGAAGATATTCATTACATTGCTGACGATATCCTCGTCTATCTGAGTAGTAGTTCCGGTAACCTCGTTGGCGATGTCTTTTTTCGTCTGAATAACCTTGTACATGTACTCGTCAATAGTCTTATCTCCGAGGAAATAATAGCAGTTGACGGCGTTCTTCTGGCCGTTTCTGTGGGCGCGATCTTCAGCTTGCTCGCAGTCTGAATACGTCCATGGGAACTCGATAAACCCTACCCTACTTGCGGCAGTGAGCGTCAGGCCGGTCCCGCCCGATTTGTAGTTGAGGATAATCAATTTGCATTCGGGGTCGTTTTGGAAGCGGTCGACTGCGTCCTGCTTCTGGGCGGTGTTGTCCGAACCGGTGACGGTAACGGCATCCGGGAATTCATCTTTCAGCGCTTGCACTACCTCCTTAAGGTATGCAAACATAATAAGCTTCTCCCCGCCGTCGACAACGTCGTGGATAAAGTCAGCAACGGCCTTGACCTTACCTCGGGCGGCAATCTCCTTGAGAATCCCAATCCGAACCATTACTTCGCCACGCATAGCCCTGGCGAGGCGGTCTTCATCTGCGTTTTTGTATTGGCGAAGATATGTGAGGAAGTTGTTTTCGGCATCCTCATACTCTTTACGATTGGTGATGTCGCAGGTGATATATTGCCTCATCTTGTCGGGCAACTGAGTTAATACCTTGGCTTTCTCCCGCCGGAAAAAGCAATTGCACCATAGCCGATAATTAAGCTCCTTTAGGTTGGAGGATTGCTTCGGTCCATCGCAGAACCTCTCGACGAAGTTATTGTAGCCGCCGAAATCATCAAGCCGTCCGAGGATTTTCAACTGCTGGATAAGGTCGGTGTTGTTGTTGACTACCGGAGTTCCGGTCAGCGCAAATATCCACCTTTTGCCACGACAAATCCCCTCAACGAATTTCGACTGCTGGGTCTTGGAGGATTTACACTTGTGGCTCTCGTCTATGATGACCGAGTTAAAAATCTTCACTCGCTCGTCGAAGTCTATGGATTTCAGTGTGAAACGCGTGTGGTTCTTGACCCTGACTACGAAAAATTTTTTAAGACTTTCATAGTTAGTGATAAAAACCGGACACAGCGCCTCGCCGTCCGAATGCTTGATTTCCCACATGCGCTCCCAGCAGCTCCTATTGCTATCGTCGAGGATGCACGCCTCAATTCCGGCGAATTTCTTGAACTCGCGCTTCCAGTTGACCTTTAGAGCTGCCGGACACACGACGAGGACCGGAAATGTCTCGCCGTATGTTTTTGCCTCCTTATGCGCCTTGACTACGGAGCAGATGGCCTGTAGGGTATTGTGAGTTACAACGTAGTTGTCGGTGAGATAGAGGTGGTCCGGGGCGGTTACATGGATGCACCTTGATTTCTCACGCCCCACAAGGTCAATCTTCTCTATATATCTTGAGCAATAGTTGCCGCGTTTAATGCGGTATTCTTTTGCCTTGCGCGATGTATAGAAAGGATTGAACTTGGTTACGACGTTGACCTGATATTCCAACGATTTCCCCTCGTCGGTTCTATCGTAGATTCTGATGCGAGCCTGCCCTCCAAGTGACTGAACCAGCTCTACAACATCCTCGCACAACTGGCGATTGCCTGAGTGATATGTGATTCGGTTGCCCTTGATGGAGCCGTCAGTGTCCATCAGGCCTCTCAGCAGTTCCTTCCTTTGTTCAATATCGCCAAAGAGATATTCTTCGGGGATTCTCTTGGAATCCGATTTAACATCAAGTCCAAGCCGTTCTATGTACTCAAGAGCGCGGTTGCGATGCCGGGAATCAGAATTTATCAGAGAGTATCGCGGGCAATTTGAACATCTGTCCTCGACGAGTTTCAGCATCGGCGGGAGTAAGCTTTCAACCTTGTGATGTACATCAGCGTCAAAATCGGGATTACTTAATACGACGCGGCCATTGCAAAGGTTGCCATCCCCTATTAAAGCACCGATGATATACGGATGAAGATAGACATGCTTGGTGGAATATCGCACTGGCTCGCACATCGGTATTTCCCATCTTAAAACGGGCTTACGACCGCTTGCCTTACGAGAAGGAGACAGATTCCAGGAAAGTCCCTTTTTCAATAGTTCCTCGGTTGTCATTAGTTTCCATCCCTGACCACGTTTTCTCATGTTGACATCTCGCACACTCCAAAGGTGCTCAAGTCCGCATCTCGCCGTGGCTCCATCGCTGAATGTAAAGAGGTAAACGTCCTTCACGCCTTTCTCATACACTCCGTCGACATGATAAACACCTCCATCACGGCCAAACAAAGCATCTCCCAATTGCAGTTCTCCCATATTTCGCCACCCGTCGGGGGTAGCTATGAGCGCCGAATAAGGCTCCTCTTTGCCGAGGCCTGGCTGGTCGCCAAAGATACAGCGCTTAGTGTCAAGCGCATATCGCACTCCTTCCAACTGATAGGGAAATGGGGTGAGCAACATATAATGCTCACCCTCAAATTTCTTCATCGGAGGTATCTCATAGACTACATCGTGGGACTCTGTGCGCCGTGCGATATTGGAGCAGAATCCCTTCTGCACAGCCCATTGAGCGAAAGCCTCGACATACCATCGGGCGTCACACCCCGGCGGGAACATCCCCGCTTTAGAGATAACCCAGACCTTTTCCGAGTTATCCCAACGGCGGGTGGGTATGCGCTTGACAAGGTCAATCAACGCCGGGTTATAGTCAAAAGAGAGCCTAAACGTGCCGGGAGTTTCGGTGACGTAGATTGGCCTCATCGCTATGCAACATCTTCTGCTGTAACCTCGGCAGGTGCTTCGGGCAATTCGGCGTTATCGGTTATTCCGGCGTTGGCGAACGGATCGTCGGAATTGCCGAAGTCCATTTCCATCTGCCGCACATCCCACTTACGCTCGGTAATATACTGTTCGACTTCGTAGAAAAAAGCATCGATGGCAAATCGGAAATCATCGGCACGAATCCAGCCGCTGTCATCGGCGTTGAGATCGGTGGGCGGCGTGTTGAGGTTGAGAACCTTTGATGTCATCAATGTGCGGCGCCCGGTAAGTGTTGCAATCGGGCTGTTGCCGTTGCCGCCGAGAGATACGCCGGTGACTTCAAGACGCCGGAGCAGTTCGATGTTTTCCGGGCTTTCTGGTGCATTCCAGTCGTACTGGTCGAACTCCTTCTGCTCGGTGAGTTCGGCAAAATACGGCGTCAGTTCTGCAAGGCGGGTTTTGAGGTCCACGTGCGCTATGTTTTTGCCTTTGAGCGTTATCTCGTTTTCGTCCGCATCGATGTAGGTAGCCTCGACGGCACCGCCTTTGGTCAGTTTCGCTTTTGTAATTTTTATATCCATAGATTTCGGGGGTTAAAAATATCGGATGGCCATTGCGGCCACCCGATTATCTCGTTTTGTATTCGTCGATAAATGATTGATAGTGTCTGTCAGCAGGAAGCGGCAATGTGATGCCGAACTCAGTTGCGGCATCTGCCTGCACCTTGTTGAGGAAGTTTGTCATCTGCAAAGTGTTAAGGTCAGTTGTGCTCCCGGTGACTGTGTACCACCTTCGCCCGACAACAACCTCCCTGCTGAGGTACTTGGCTTTGTAATAGTCGTGGAAATCCTCCTTGGGAGTTCCGGTGGCTTCCTCCATGCACTTGTACCACATCCACATCAGGGAGTTTTGCGATACGGTGCGGGGCTCTGTGCGCCTCACAATCTTAACCGTATAGACGCCGTTACGGAGCAGCGAGCATAGATACTCGAATGATTTGTCCATACTAACCACTCCATCTCTTTTGGTGAGAATTGCGTCGGCCATGGTCAGAATGAATTACCCTGGGGGCCGGGGCTTGCACACCTGCCTGGTGCGGGCGCGGGAGCGTAGGCGCCCTGCTGGGGATAGGCCGGAGGAGGATAGGCAGCAGGCGCAGCATAACCTCCCTGCTGGGGATAGGCGGGATAGTTGGCCGGGGGCGCGTACTGCGTCTGCTGCGGGTAGGCATCCTGCTGGCTCTGATAGGGAGCGATAGATAGGCCGCGAATCGAATGGAAGATTCTCCCCTGTCGTTCGTTGCCTTTGATGAACGCCTCGACGGTGACACGCTGGCCCGGTGCGTAGGCGTCCAGCATCGGCATTTTGTCGCCGGTGAACTCGATTGATATAAAGTTGGGATAGGTGTTGCCGTCCTTGATGCGCGTATCATCGAGCACCAGTTCGCGTTTGTAGAAATTCTGGCCCCCATTCCTCGACGGAATCTCAATGACCGGGGAAATCGAATAAATCGGGGCGGTTGCTGTTAATTTAATCATTATCTTTGAGTTTAATAGTGAAACCGCCCTTCTTGGGTTTTCGGGTGGTGTACTGGTTGAATAATTCAGCATGTTCGCTTTTGAACCGCTTGGAATCGAAAGCCGTTACCTCGCTATCGGCGGAGATGGTGGCTGAGAATGCGCCAAAGTCATACGACTTGATGCCTCCCTCGGTCATGGCTGCTCTCAGTTCTTTTTTCGCCTCCTCTAATTGTGCCTCAATCTCCTTGTACTGCCTGAGCAACGCGGTGAAGCGGTCAATTGCATCGGGGGCGATGATGGGTGCGATTTCGGGTGTCGGCGATGGCGCCGTTGTCGGCGAGGATACGCCTAAGATGGAGGGGTCGTGGTGAAAGTACACCGGGCCGCCTTCGAGCAGTGACCACTCGGTAGTCAGCAACTCTTTGACTAACTCGGAGGGCTTGCGCTCTATTACCCAAAATGCCGCCTGCTCTTTGCGAAGCCAGTTGCAAGCAAGCCCCTCGACTTTCAGGCCCGGGTTCTCCGCCTCGAACAGCTCGGCATAGATGGAGAGCTGCCACGCCAGATACTCCCTCAGCGCCTCTTCGCCGGAGGTGAAATAGTTAGCGTTGTAATACCCGCACAGCGGGTAAAGGTCGATATTGTTACTTTTGGTGTCTACGAGCCATATCCCCTCAGTGTCGATGCGCTGCCATACGTTATCAATCTGCGATGCATAGCGCACGTTGTCTGATACGGTCAGTTCGTTGGCCAGCGGGCGGAATCCTCCGGCCGTCAGATGGCGGATATAGTTGCCGAGTTCTTGCGACACATCCCACTCCTCATCAACATATTGCACGTTACCGCGCTTTTCGCAACCGTAGCGGGTGTGTACCACCTGACTGGTCTGCATGATGCCGATTTGGTCGTAGGTCTGTATCGCATGGTGAATTGCCGTGCCACGGCTTCCGGCGCGTGGGATGATGAAATCTTTGACGTAATCATCGGCCTCGGGATATACACCCAGTCCGAGGACCGAGTGTATAAGTCCCGTGATGCCGAGTAGCTTCTTGCCGTCAAGCTGATAGCTATGGCTATCCTCGTCAAAGATTACCGGGGATTGCTTAAATTCCATAATCATGCGGCCTTAAAGGATTGACGTTTGGCGGCGGCGGCTTTGTAGAAGTCGGTGCCATTGGCACAGAGTGCCGGGCATTCACGCGCCCACTTGCCCCACACCTCCTGAAACTCGCGCTCGGTGCCGACTGCATTCATCTCGCCGATGGCCTGATTGAGCTGGGCTCCGGTAAATGCGACCTGAGAAACACCCTTAGCGGAGCGTCCGGTCTGCATCCCTCCGTTTTTCTTGTCGGCGTCGGTTGCAGAGTTGCCGTCGTCGTCAGTGTCGGCGGCAATGCCGAGGATAGCGCAGATGGCGTAGCGTTTTGTGTATGTTATCGCCGACCCTCTATCCTGCTGATTTTTGTACGAGCCGATGGGGCAAACGCTCTTAAACCACTGCCCTGATTTGTGAGAGAGGAGCGTGATGATGTCGCCTCCGTCGATGAGCTGGGCGATGCTGAGGCCGTGCTTTGCCATCGTTTTTTGGGCGGCTTTGAGCACGCCGGAAAGGTCGACGTACTTAGATTTAAAATACGGATTCTCCTTGTTGAGGCTCGGCTGCTCAACCTCGCCCTGAAATGCGGAGAGGGCGGCTGAAATCTCGTTGATTTCCGCGCTCATAAAGTTGTTGGCTTGGATTGATGTCGTTTCCATTGAAATTGGGTTTATTGGTTTGACTTATATCTCTTATTTATCTGATATACAATAAAGTTAGTGCAATTTGGCGGAGATTGCAATCAGATTGGCCGCCATTTTTACACCTTAACGTTTGCTGACGTTTTGATGTGTTCGGCAGTCTCAGCGAGCGCGGCCATAAACTCGGCGATGTGATCGGCGTACACGACTATCCGCTGGCGCGGCTTGTTCTGTTTTTTGTCTATCTCCGAGATAGACACATACCGATTGCTTTTGCTGTCGGCGTAGACATCCATGTAATACACTCTCGTCTTTGCACTGACACATTTGGTAAATTCGGGCTTGTCCATTGTGATGATGTTTATTTGATGTGGCGGACGGCACGGGAATCGAACCCGCCTCTCTGCTTCGGTGCACCTCAACAGCGTTTCCTCCGATGAAACTTGCCGTCCAAAAAACCGACCGCGCCTCACGGCGAAGCCGGGAAATGAACAATGGAGTATTGTTGTGCATAATGCCGGGATTGCCCGCCCGGCGCGGGGCTTGAATATGACGGCCACGCCCTCGCGGGTTTTGCCATCTGAACATAGTCTAAGTGAATCGGAAATTGAACCGAGATAAATCCTTATACCCTCACGGGCATCGGGTCAACTCTAAATCTCAATCGTGGTCTATATCTTTTTTCTGGGCGCCTTTTTGCAGTGGCGCAACACCTGAGCAGCGTTGCAGAACCACTTGCCATTGGGCGACATAGCTTTCTTGTCGGCTTCAATCTCGCCGGTAGCCACAAGGTACTCAAGGCGTTTCTCTCCTCCGACGATTTTTGCGGCTAAGTTCTTGCTGAAACTCACGTCAGCCATAACGGCGAGGAGGTTGTTCAGTGCGATTTCGTGCACGTTAACGGTCAACGGCTTTCCCATGGTCGGTCAACTTACGCGTATTGCCTCCGTACGCAGGTTCTCGCGATCGAGTCTCACCTTATAGCGCCATCCTTGCTCATATTCTTTCAGAAGTCCGTTGGCGACTGCCGCCCGAACTGATGAATACTGCGAGAATCCGAAATAGCGAGTCTCGCCGACCTTCATGGCGCGAAGTGTAGGTGCTACAGGGCGCCACTGACGTTTCTGTTTTGTGGTTGCTGTCTCTTCCATATGATTTAGTTTTATTTGCTTGTTGATAGGAGCGGCAGGCGGAATCGAACCGCCATCCTCCCGGCTCGGCCGGGCGCTCTGCCATTGAGCTATGCAGCTCGGACGGCGGATAATCCGCCGATTTTCATTATATTTGCGGTGACAAACTAAATATAATGATTATGAGATGTATCAGAACCGAGTCTCCGCAACCCGAAAAATGGGAAGTGGAGGACGTCATGGCTTACTTGGGCTGTGATGAAACCAAAGCAAACGAGATTATGGAAAATTGCAGAAAAGCAAACGGCATCCAGGGCTACGGCCCAATCGAGAAACATCTAATTCTCGACTTCATCAACGAGAAGCAGAGGGCCGAGCGTGAACGCGAAGCGCGTCACAACGCCGACCTTGCAACCGTCCGTCAACTCACCGCCCTTGAAGAGCAGGTGAAGATTCTCCGCGAGATGTGTAAATCATCGTCGGAGGATGCCCGTCGGGCACGTACCCAGGCGCTTGTCGCCAACTTCATTTCCGGAATCGCAGCGGCCATTTCGATTGTGGCTCTGATTCTGAAATTCGTTTAATACTCCGTCCATTTGCCACGGGTGGACTTGTCTCTTCCCGCCGGCCGCTTTCCTTTTCGGCTTCAATAAGCGCGGCCGGATATTCTTATCGCGGTAGCTGCCCGTTTTCAATGTGGCGTTCAACTTTATCGGGCCTACTTGCCTGCATCTTTCACAGCATCCGCTCATCGCCGACTGCTCCCGCGGTCACCCGTCAGGCCATTGTCGGCGGAAATCCCAACATGTCAAGGTACTCTTCTCTGTGTGGGAGGCGCCGGAGTCGAACCGGCGTGGCAACTTTCATCGATTAATCGCTCTAACCCAAAACACAATCGCTACGGCCTTTCCTTATCGTAGCTTTTCCTCCCATGTGCATCCGCGTCGTGGAAAGGAGATTGCTTACAACCCTTATGCCTCCGCGGATGCAGGTAAAAAATGAATAACTCAAATTAGAAAAGTATTTTGTGGGGTTTTACCGCTCTCTTGCGGATGGCGTCCTCACGGATTGGCCGAAATTCTGAATATCTTTCATCATCTGTCCCCCTTCCCGAGATAGCAGGGATTGGGCGCCGACAGGCCGCGAATCATATCATAGCGGATGCGGACCGCTATCATGTGCAGGATGCGTTCGATTGTTTTCATTTCGGTAGGTTGTTAGGCGGTTTGGTTGGTTTGGTTGGTTTGACTTTTGGCGATGGATTCGGGAAGCATGCCGTCGAGCAGCAGCGCGATGGCTCTTATCTGATGATGGACCCGGTCGAGTCCGCGGCCCTGCTCCTCGATTAGGCCGTTGCGTTCAATCAGCTCGGCCTCGATGCGGTTGTTGCGGTCAGTGAGCATTCCGATAGTTTTGCGATATCCGTCAGCCTCCTGGCGGTGGTTGTATGATTCCACGACCGACTCACGGATTGCGTTGCGCAGGGTGGAGCGCAGACGCTCACGGTCGGCGTCGGCATCGTCAGCCACAGCTGTTGCGGTCAGGTAAGAGACCTGGGCCATATCCTCGACCACAAGCGACAGACGCGCTTTGGCGATGGTCTCTCCGATGAATGGGATAACTTTACTATCCTCCGGAGCTTCGACGATGATAGTGCGGGTTTCCGGACGAATGGTTACTACGGCATCGAGGTCGTAGACGTGCTCTCTCAGCGTGGCGAACGAATACTCGTCAGTCGCTTTGTAGCGAAACGTCTTGGTGGGTTTCTTTTTTTCTGCCATATCGGTAGGTTTTAATCAGTTGAGTAGGAATGGCGGCAGGGGTCGAACCTGCATTTGTCCTGCTATCGCCTGGAGGCTACGCCATTCTCGGGAAAATCATTAACTTTGTTGAACCAATTTTAAATCAATGATTATGATGAATCAATTTGAATCCTTTCAGACTACCGGCAACAAGACCGTCGTTGTCAACAAATCCACCATCACCTACATCAAGAGTCTGCCCGACGGCAACTCCATGATTTATTTCAATGCTTTAGGCTCAGAGAACCGTGTGCAAGCGGCGAAAGTGCTGTGCCCCATTGAGGAGGTTCAACGAATCCTCAATTGCGAGTAAGCCACTGATATATTTCTTCATCAGCGCAAGGGCCGAGGTCGTCTGAAAGATTCTCTACTATCCATAGCCGGTCCCTCCATTCCCTCAGAGGGGCGTTGAAGATGAACGAAGCTGCGGGTTCGTGGCTTCCGTAGGCGTATGTGCGTTTCAGCACGCGTTTCCGGATAGCCTTTACTATGGCTCGTCTGATGAATTTCAGTATCATATCGGTATCGTTTTTTGTTCAGTCGGAAATTTCGTCGAGGGTTTCGTAGGTCACATACCACTTGCACTTGCATTTGGCGAACTGTTCATCCGTCAGCGAACAGCAGTGCTTTTCGGCCATGAAGAACAGCATCTGCCTGCCATCGGCATCCGTGCCGAACATCCGGTCACGCTCGCGGAACCCCATTGCACGAAGTTCGCTCCACGGAGCGAGTATCGCTTCCTCCATCCCTCCCCAGACGGGGACCATCATCTTTGTTTGCGACATAATCTCTTTGGTTTTGGTCGGTTATCTGTTTGTCATTCTCGCGCCTTTTTATTAGATTTGTGGTGCTTGAATGAATGTAGTGCAAAGTTAATCTAATTAGAGTAATGATGCAAACAAAGTATCTCTAATTAGAGATATTATAACTATTATTAACATTATGACCACAACTCTATCTCAACGGCTTCAAAAAATTTTGGAGTATTCCGGCCTTTCTGTTCGCGGATTGGCTATTAAATGCGGATTAAAGCAACCGACGCTTGATAAGCACATTAAGGGGATTGCCGAGCCGAGTGCCGTCACTCTAATGCAGATACTTAAAAACTATCCTGAAATCTCAGCAGATTGGTTGTTACTCGGAACTGACTCAATGATTACTCCAGCCAACAAAGAATCCGAGCGAGTTAATCTATTGCTCGATACCATTGCAACCCTCCAAAAATCTATCAATGCCAAAGATGATGCTATTGTGGCCCTCCATGAGCGCATCGCGCAACTCGAAAACCAAATCAAATCAAAATAACCATGTCTTTCGCCTCGAACCTCGCAAAGGGCTTTATCCGTTCAGCAGTTAACCAAGTTGGGCGTGATGGCGGCAAAGTTGTGTCCAACGCATTATATAAAGGCCGCAACTATACCCCTATCGCAAATGTTGGCCAGCCGATGGCGCAAAATCAAATTAATAGACCACCCCTGATTAATGCCAAGCAACCACCAGCCGATGCCTTCATCTCAAATAAGCCTCTATCGGGTGGTAAAATCACCATTTGCATTATTCTTTCAATGTTTCTGTTTCCAGTCGGCAATGTTGGAGTTTTCATCTATGGGCTTCTCAGATACGTAGACAAATCGGCAAAGCTCAAATGGATTGTCCGCACGCCTCAGTACGTACAAGATAGACGCTACCGTTCTAATACACGATATGTCGGTTCAATTGAGACTACCGAATCTACGACAATTCCAGCAACTCCAGAAGTAATCGCAATCAACCGACGCAATGGCATTATAGCTATGACCATCGCAGTTGCGTTCGCCGTGCTTATGGCCTTGTCTATCGTCTTGGACCCATATATTCGCTCAATTGCACCACATATAACCCTTTAAATTTCTGGTCTAATATGTGTTTATCAGCAAATTTTAATTGGCCCGGGGTTACCATTTGTGTAAGTATTGCTTCCGCCGCGTGGTATTTCGTAGAAAAGGAAGTCCAGCACAGGCGTTCCCTGCGGTTTGGTGTTGCTATTACAAAAATATATTCGGCAATAGAGCGATTCATCAGCGCGGCAAACGCGGTTAGAGTAAATATAAACACAATGCCATTGGAGTTCCTATTGAAACGAAACTCCGAAAAGATGGATGAGTTAATAACTTTCCCTATTTATGAGTTGGAAAACATTGCGTTGCTTACCGAAATGTTTTTCGCCAAAAAGGACCGCGAGTGCTTTTACGACATAGTTTCAGCTGTCAGAGAGTTTAATCAGCAGCTACACTCAGCGACATCGGCCACTGATGATATTGACAAATTAAACATCTATGACAGCGCAAGGAGAGATTTCAACAAGCGATATAATGCCAGTATGTCCAAAATGGTTGAAATGCTCAACACAAAACTTCTTGGCGAATGGGAATATGACCTCACAAAACTGAAGCTAAAACCATTCCGCCGAAGACGAGCAAAATAAAAAATGAATCAATAATCACTATTGTCTTTACGCATTCCCAGTCCCACTCCGATAACCTGGCCATAAGAATCATCGGGAAATTAATAAAAAAGAAAACTGTAATGGCCGAGGATATAATCGCTTCCATAATTCACTAAGGTTTATTGGTTTGACTACGCAAATGTACAAAACCGTCAGTTAATATCCAACAACCCGAAAACCAACTCAAATCAAAATAATTTACACCACTCATCGCATATGCAACTCCGTTACCCACCATAAAGTGATATGCAACTACAATCCGATAACACTCCGGCCCGGATTGTTTCCCGGATTGTTTTTGCCAAGATGCCATACACGGCAACCACCCTGCCTTCCAGCCGCTTAACCCGTCATTATGATGCTTCTGTAAGCATAATGTGATGAATGGAGAGAACGGCACCTGTGAAGGCCCCGTTCTTTTTTTGCATCCTACAATAAAAAGTTGGAAATTAGGGTGGAAAGTGTTAACTTTGCGGTCGCTTAGGAGAAAAACGCCCTTAGGCAAACCCAGTGTGATGGGAAATTAAAAGTTTAATTTTGAGTAACACAGTTATTTAACCGCAACATGAAAACTTACCAACTTACAGCCGAGCCCCGCGTAGAACTGGGCAAGAAAGCCGCAAAGACCCTCCGCAGCGAAGGAAAAATTCCCGTAGTTCTCAACGGCGGCGAGCCTTTCGAGCTCCCCTACAAAGGCACACTTCAGCCCGGCGAAAAAATCGTTGAAATCGAAAACGGCCGCGGCATCGTAACTACCGACCTCACCGTAACCAACGAAGCCGTACGCAAACTCATCTATACCCCCGACATCTTCGCTATTGAGCTCGCCTACAACGGCGGCAAGAAGATGGCCGTGCTCCGCGAGGTGCAGTTCCACCCTGTAAAGGACAATATCCTCCACATCGACCTTCTCGAAGTCACCGACAAGAAGCCCGTGGTTATGTCCGTGCCCGTGAAGATCGAAGGCCACGCCGAAGGTGTGAAAGCCGGCGGTAAGCTCACCCTCTCGATGAAGAAGCTGAAAGTCAAGGCTCTCTACACCGATGTTCCCGAGCGTCTGGTCATCAACGTCGACCACCTCGGCCTGGGCAAGACCCTTCAGGTTGGCGAACTCCACTTCGAAGGCCTGGAACTCGTATCGCCCAAGGAAGCCGTTGTCTGCGCCGTTCAGCTCACCCGCGCCGCCCGTGGGGCCGCAGCAGCTGCCGCCGCCGGAAAATAAAGAGATGCGGGCAGCAAGCCCACAACTCACCTCCTACGTAATGAAATCAGTTTTATAGGATGAAATATCTTATAGTGGGTCTCGGAAATATCGGACAGGAATATCAGGGTACCCGCCATAACATAGGATTCAGAATATTGGATGCCTTTGCCGAGGCATCCAATATTTCTTTTTCCACCGAGCGCTATGGCGACGTGGGGCGCGGACGACTGAAAAACAAGCAAGTCGTACTGCTCAAACCATCGACCTACATGAACCTCAGCGGTAACGCCGTGCGCTACTGGCTGACAAAGGAGAATATTCCCATTGAAAATCTGCTGGTGCTGGTCGACGATATCGCCCTCCCCTTCGGAGCAATCCGCATCAAACCGAAAGGAAGCGACGCCGGCCATAACGGACTGAAAAATATCGCCGCTATGCTTGGAAGCGATGCGTATCCGCGCCTGAGATTCGGCATCGGCAACGATTTTCCACGCGGCTGCCAGATTGACTACGTGCTCGGACAGTTTACGCTCGACGAGCGTCAGCGGTTGCCACAGCGCACCGAGGTTGCCGTCGACGCCATAAAAACCTTCGTTCTGGCCGGCCTGCAGACGGCGATGTGCGATTTCAACAACAAATGAAAACCGAAGTCAGAATCGACAAATGGATATGGGCGATGCGCATCTTCAAGACGCGTACCGTGGCGACCGACAGCTGCAAGAAAGGGCGCGTGATGCTTCGCGCCCCTGGAGGAGATGTCGTGGCCAAGCCATCGAGAATGATTAAAGTGGGCGACGTGGTGCTGGTGCGTAAACCGCCCGTGACCTATTCCTTCCGCGTCAAGGCGCTGACCGAAAACCGGCTGGGCGCACGGCTCGTGCCTGAGTATATGGAAAACATAACGCCGAAAGAACAATACGACATGCTCGACGTAATCCGCATAAGCGGTTTCATCGACCGCAGGAAAGGCCTCGGACGTCCCACCAAACGCGAAGGCCGCCACCTTGCGGCGTTCACCGACCAGATCTACATGGACTCCACTGTCGACGACTTCGACGATGATTCCGACAACAACGATTTCGACTTCGACGAAAGCGACTTCAACGACTAAGCGCCCGCGCCGCTTACCAAATACCATTATAGTAACAGAGCGCCTGAATCCCGGGATTCAGGCGCTCCGCATATAAAATCTGGAGGAATCAGCCTTCGATGGCGTTGTTGTTCAGGTAGCCGCTGACTGCTTTCCAGCAGAGAGCCGCAATGAGAGCTCCTACGAGCGGACCGACAACCATAATCCAGAAATCAGGCCACGCTTCAGGACACCATAGCGCCGGACCGAAACTGCGTGCGGGATTGACCGAACAATTGTCGACGGGAATTCCTACAATATTGACAAGACCGAGCGCAAGACCGATTGCCACACCGGCGAAATTGCCGAACCCTTTCTTGGAATCGGTGGCTCCGAGAACCACAAGAACAAAGAAGAAAGTAAACAGGCACTCGACTACGAGAGCCATACCGGCATTGGCACCGGGCTGGAGAACGTTGGTGGCCAGATTGCAGTCGCCCGTGATTCCGCCGAACTCAAATCCGGGAGCCATATCGACCATCCAGAAAAGGAAGCCGGCACCGATAGCTGCGCCTATCAGCTGCGAGACCACATAACCACAGAATTCGCCGAACTTCATACGTCCGCTCAGCCACATGGCAAACGAAACAGCCGGATTGACATGGCAGCCGGAAATATTGCCGATGCAATACACCAGGCACAGCAGAACCAGACCGAAACAGAGGCCGATACCGAGCACCCCGATTTTTGGACCAGCCAATACGGCACTGCCGCAGGCAAGGAGCACCAGAAACATCGTTCCGATACACTCCGCGAGATATTTTCTCATAATCTCAATGTTTTTATAACGTTAAAATAATAAGTAACTTTTCAAAACGATTTTATAAGGTCCCGGTCCAATCATTGAATAATTGGCAGTGACGTGAGCCGGAATCCCGACTACAATCCAGGATTCAGCTTCAAGTATCAAACAAACGTTCGCTCGAAACAAACGTTATATAAAATAAAGACACCCGCAAATAAGAAAAGTTTAAAAACTTATATAAATTTGTAAATAAATTTCATTTTGCCACCTATGTCAGACCAGCAGCACATGCCGATAGAGCAGCATCCGTGGGCGCCTTACATTCCGCAGGATGCACGCATTCTCATAATGGGCACCTTCCCGCCCCAGCCCCACCGGTGGAGCATGAATTTCTACTATCCCAACCGGACCAATGATTTCTGGAGAGTAATGGGTCTTCTTTTCTACGGCAATCCGTCGGCTCTCTATGTCGAGGGCACGAAAGATTTCGACCTCAACGAAATAAAAGTGCTTCTCAACCGTGAAGGAATCGCCCTGAATGACTCATGCCATAAAATCCGGCGACTTCGCGGCAACGCATCAGATAAATTTCTGGAAGTAGTGGAACCGGTAGACCTTGACGCGTTGCTCCGGGCAATGCCCGGGCTGACCGACATTGCCACCACCGGCGAGAAAGCCGCCGGAGTGATAGCGACGCTTACCGGAACCGCAGCTCCCGGTGTAGGAGAATATACCGAGTTTGAATATGAACCGGAGAAACGTCGTCTGCGCCATTGGCGCATGCCGTCGACATCGCGAGCCTACCCCCTTCCGCTTGAGCAGAAAGCCGCCGTATACGCCCGGCTGCTCAAGCCGCGTGAGGCCAACTGACTCCCCCATTGATATAATGATGCCCGGCCTATATATTAAATCGCAGGAAGACGGCATTGTCGCGAATTTTGCTTAACTTTGTCGCGCTATCCCGGTGCGCCCATAAGTGAGCCGGCGCAACACCACAGACCAATTAAGCAAAAATAACTTGAACACCCCCTTATGACCGACCTCATCATAACGCTGGCAGTATCCGACTATTTCAGCGCCAAGTTTCTACTGGAATTCTTCATCGAGAACGCTAGCTACATGCTCGTATTCTGGTTTATGGTAATCGAAAGTTCATTCCTCCCCTTCCCGTCGGAAGTGGTGGTGCCACCGGCCGCCTATCTGGCCGTAACGCGTGGCGACATGAATATATTTGCCATCGTTGTCGTTGCAACTGCCGGAGCCGTAGTCGGTGCACTGATAAACTACGGGCTGTCGGTATGGCTCGGGCGTCCCATAGTATATGCTTTTGCCAACAGCCGCCTGGGGCATGCCTGCCTGATTGACCAGACCAAGGTTGAGAACGCCGAACGCTATTTCGACCGCCACGGAGCCATCTCGACCTTTATCGGCCGACTTATTCCGGCCGTGCGTCAGCTCATCTCGATTCCCGCAGGTCTGTCGAGGATGAATCTCGGAGTATTTGTGACATTCACCGCTCTCGGGGCAGGCGTATGGAACGCCATTCTGGCCGCGCTGGGCTATTGGCTCGGTAAAACCGTTCCGCTGAACACCCTCTGGGAGAATGTCGAGAAATACAATCACTATCTCACACTGGGAGGATTCACGCTTCTGATTCTCTGTCTGGCCTACATCTGCTGGCAGGCCATGAGGAAGCGCAAATAAACCGTCGGCAGAGACCTTCCGCACCCCTTAATCTGAACCATTAAAGAAAAATACCCCATGCTCGTATCCCCCTCCATTCTTGCGGCGGACTTCCTGAATCTCGGCCGCGACATCGAGATGCTAAACACAAGTGATGCCGATATGATCCACTGCGACGTGATGGACGGCGTGTTTGTGCCCAATATATCGTTCGGATTCCCGGTAATAGCGCAGGTGGGGAAAATGGCTCGAAAACCACTCGACGTACATCTGATGATTGTAGAACCGCAAAACTATATCGGTGTCGTGCGCGACGCCGGAGCGGCGATAATGAACGTGCATCAGGAAGCGTGTATCCACCTTGACCGCACCATCCAGGCCATCAGGCAAGCCGGTATGAAAGCGGCAGTGACACTCAATCCGTCGACCCCCGTAGGAATGCTTGAGGACGTAATCGGCGACTTGGATATGGTACTGCTCATGTCGGTGAATCCCGGATTCGGCGGACAAAAATTCATCGGCAATACCATAGAAAAAATCAAACGTCTGCGGGCTCTTATATCAGCAACCGGCTCCAAAGCACTGATTGAGGTGGACGGTGGCGTCAATGAAGAAACGGCACCACAGCTTGCGCTTGCTGGCGCCGACATTCTCGTAGCCGGCAGTTATGTCTTCAAATCACCAGACCCGCATGCGGCAATCCGCCACCTCAAATCGCTCTGACACCTCACATCGCTCTGATACCTTACCTGTATTTTGAGTCCCTATAGGACCTATAGCGTTAGCGATGATGCAACAGCATTTAGAAAAAGATTGTATAATCCAAAATAAATTCTTAAATTTGCACCCGCTCAGGCAGAGGGATGCATCCCCCGGCCACAGCAAAACCATACAAAACCACTTAATTTATCTAATTTTAGATGGCAACAAAAATCAGACTGCAACGTCATGGTCGCAAAAACTATGCGTTCTATCCTATTGTTATCGCCGATAGCAGGGCACCACGAGATGGTAGATTTATTGAAAGGATAGGTTCTTATAATCCGAACACTAATCCTGCTACAATTACTCTCAACTTCGAGCGGGCTTTGTATTGGGTAAATGTAGGCGCCCAGCCTACCGACACCGTTCGCAGCATCCTTTCCAACGAAGGTGTGCTCCTGATGAAGCATCTTCAGGGTGGTGTAAAAAAAGGTGCATTCGACGAGGCCGAGGCCCAGAAGCGCTTCGACGCCTGGAAAGCTAAAAAGCAGCAGGCAGTCGACAATCTGAAGACCACCATGGCATCGAAGAAAGAACTCGCCGCCAAGGAACGCCTTGAGGCAGAAAAAGCCAAAAACGCTGCCAAGGCAGAGGAAGTGGCTAAAAAGAAAGCTGAAATCGCAGCTGCCAAAGCTGCTGAAGAAGCTGCCGCCGCTCCCGCCGAGGTGGCTGCTTCCGAAGAAGCAACCGCTGAGGCCGCTGAATAATACTTTCAGCAGGCATACAGCCGGTTTATCAACTTTTACCCAACGGAGGTACGTCGGACAACCGACATACCTCCGTTGCCATTTTATGCTTTAGTGCGCCATTAAATATTCTGGCGCGCTATTTTCACGTCTATAGAAGGGGACGAGCACGCTGCAATGGGTTAACACCAACAACCCTCGGAGAATCGCGTAAAATCGATCGATATACAATCTGAAATCAAATACGAAAACCTCACAGAATCAAGCAAATTGCGGACTGGAAGCCTAAACCACGCCTATGATAGATCCACTCCGACACATTTATAAAAAATTTCGTTACAACAATATAAATTATAGTTAATTTATATTAATTCGTTAATAACTTTTTCACTCCCTATTGTTGTAAAAGTATACCAGAGGGTAAAATACGGATTTCTCACCTTGAAAATTAGAGAGATAGCAGCAGATAAGCTTTCAAATAGCAATCCGAAATATTTCTCATTTGCAAATTTGCATACTCAAATGCAAATAGCAAAAACAAAATATGATTTTCAAAACCAAACAACAAATCCATTTTACAAATATTTGCATTAGATTCCATTCGCAAATTAACAATAATCTAAAATTTGCAAATTGATTCTCGATTGGCAATTGCAAATTTTCAAACACATAAGCCTCCGATCCTACAATTTCAACCCAAAAACGCAGCAAATTAACAAACGCCCATAGCAAATTCTGATATGCAACAGAATTAACAAACCCATTATCAGAGATGAAAAGATGCTGTTAACACACATTATAATTTAGTCTAAAGCGCTAAAGCTCATACTAATTACATGAAATTTATAAAGTAATTAATTAAAGAAATAGCCTCACGGCGCCAAAATACCACGCTCTAAAATATTAAATTAACATTAAATCCAACCAATCAATTAAATACATTTTAAAACAAAAGTCCCGCTTTAAAACAAACAACCATTGATAATTGCAAATTGAAAAACGCGCCCTTCGTATTAACAATCGTGAATGAGATTCTATTTAAAGAATAACATCAGAGCTATCAACACTTGCAAACCGATTCCAAAATTTAAATTTGCAGTTTTCATTTTAATTAATTACATTTGCATCACCATTATTTACACCCGAATTTTATAAATTCTCAAATCACAACACATGGATTTTGTAAACAGACTAAAACTGTTCATGGAAAACGGCGACATCTCAATCTCTCAGTTTGCCGATACATGTCGCATACCCCGCCCTACCATGTCGCAGATTCTGAATGGCCGCAATAAAAAAGTGTCAGACGAACTGATTGCCAAAATCCATGCCGCATATCCAGAACTTTCCGTGCTGTGGCTGATGTTTGGCGAGGGAACTATGCTGATGCAATCAAATACGCAAATCTCAGAGCCTCAAAATGCACGCACTAGCCCGGATTGGGCTGCGCAACCATCTGACCCCCAGCCATCGGCAAAGACAAACGATGTAGCTCCGGACCTCTTCGCCGACCTGGCAGAAAAATCGGGCGATAAGGAAATTCCTTTCATCAACTCGGAAAACACCGGAAACGCCTACCCTCAACCTTCGACAGGCGCTAATACCGCGCCCGACGCAATGGAAAAGAGGAGCGTCTACGTCCACACCCACGAGTTGATCGACTTTGACGACAATACCGACGGCGATTACGACAGCAACCCGTCAGCAAGAAATATTGCGTGCAACAATGGAAACGGTGGCAATCCAACGGCAACATCTCCTACCTCATCCGCGGCGGCCTGCTCCACCACACAGAACGACACATACACCACCACAGATGGAGCCGCATCAGCCGCCCATACCAACGGAAGCAAACGCAACATATCGCTGGCAACAGCAGCCGACAAACGTATTACCAATATCGTGGTGTTCTATTCCGACAATTCGTTCCAGTCGTTCTACCCCACATCGTTCTGACGCGATCCTGCGATTATATTACCGCTCCACACAAAGATAATTATCGGAAATAAGGGGGTGAATATCGGAGTTAAGGTAGTATTACCTTTCTTACCGGAAAATAAGGCTGATATTCTTTTGCCTACAGAAAAGACGAGCGGGGCTTATCCCCCATACCGGAAGACAAAGATTCCTCTGCATACAACGAAACAGACGTTTACAACAAAAAGCAGAAGCATCGGCCGTGCATGCGGTGGCCGATGCTTCTGATGTAAAATAACGAGAGTCTGGCTGCGGAATCCCGAATCAGAATGCGGGATTACACGCGTCGGATGCAGGATTACTTGCTGGCGATCGAGCAGGAAACCGACAGACGCAGACGACCTTTGGCACGACGGCGTGCAAGCACCTTGCGGCCATTGGCGGTTGACATTCTTTCACGGAAACCGTGTTTGTTAACTCTCTTACGATTAGAAGGTTGGAACGTTCTTTTCATTGCGCTATGATGATTTTGTTATATTGTTCACAATTCAGAGTGCAAAATTAACACATTTCCCCCACTTTTCCAAATTTCCAGACTGCCCAGATTCCCAAAAGTAATGATAAGCCACGTTCCGAACTCTTTGACTGAAGGGAGGCGGCCTCTTTGATTGCAGGGATGTTCCCCTCTTCATACGCCTTTCCTAAAGCACCGACGTAGGGTTATTCGGCTGCACAGGGATGCATCATCCGTTTGGGGTGGCAAGATAGGATTTCCCGCCATTTTCAGGGGTGTTACAGCCAATCAGAACGGGGAATGATTACTGGCCGGGGCGCGAACGCCGCGAGGCATCAAGCCGGAGCAAAATGAACAGCAGGAAGGTGAATCCCCACAGCGAGGACCCTCCATAGCTGAAGAAAGGCAATGGGATGCCGATTACAGGACAAAGCCCGATTACCATACCGATATTGATGCAGAAATGGAATATCAGGTACGACGCCACGCAATAGGCGTAGACACGCGAGAAAGTGGTAGGCTGCCGTTCGGCGATGGAAATGACGCGCAGAATAAGCATCAGGAAGAGCAGAATGACGGCAGATGTGCCGATAAAACCCTCCTCTTCGCCTATAGTGCAGAAAATAAAGTCGGTGTGCTGTTCGGGCACATATTTCAGCTTTGTCTGCGTACCCTTCAGGAATCCCTTTCCGGCCAAGCCGCCCGATCCTATGGCGATTTTACTCTGATTTACATTGTAGCCGTCGTCGCGAGGATCGTTCACATTACCCAGCGCAACGAGAATGCGTTTCTGCTGGTGGGGCATCATATGGTCGAACACCATATTGACGGAGAACAGGAACCCCACGGACAATACAGCAGTAGCGACCGTAATAAGCAGGCCGCGCCGCTTCATGCGCAGGAACTCGAAAAGCAGGTAAACCATCGATACTCCGATTACGGAGAAGAAAAACACGTATCCGGGAATCTGCCATCCCCATATGGAAAGCAACACCTCCACAATCGACGTCGCAGCAAACCATAAGAACACGTTGCGCGCAATCTCAAGATTCTTCACATATATGCCGAGCATCCCCACGACGAGCGCCATCACCATACACATTACCGAAAATTCCCCCGCCGGAATACCCAGAACAAGCGATTCGGAAAACTTGATGGCCACCACAAATATTACCACCGCTACCAAAGCGGCAAACAGCACCAGTCCGCTCATCCCCTCACGATAGAGCACGAAAAACAGCGAGAGATACACCAGAGCCGAGCCCGTCTCCTTCTGCGCGAGAATCAATATGATGGGGGTAAAGATAATCAGCAGAGCACGCATATAATTGCGCGGCGACGCATTCAGGCGGAAATTATATCCGCTGAACAGTTTGGCCAGCGCCAGCGCGGTGGCGAATTTGGCGAACTCAGCCGGCTGAAGACTCATCGGACCGAGGACAAGCCATGAGCGCGAGCCCTTGATGTCGGGAGCTATGAAAATCGTTACAACGAGCAGACACAGCAATGCCAGATATATGGGATAGGCATACGTCTCGTACATTCGCGCGTCGATAAGCAAAAGCACGACGCCCAGAACAAACGAGAGGCCAATCCAACGCACCTGCTTGCCGGAAAATTCATCAAATGAAAATATGCTCGCATGGTCGAAATCATAGCTTGCGGCATAGATGGAAAACACTCCTGCCGTGACCAGCAGAAGATACAACACTACAGTGAACCAGTCGACATGACGGAACACCGATTCAACCGAACCCTTCGCCGGGGCTTTTCCGCCGGAAATATAGCCGCTTGACATCTCGCTGAATTTCGGATTAAAGAATTAGCTGTACCTTTTTACCGGGGACCCGTCAGTGCTTCTTGACACCACTATATATTATAGTGTTGGAATTGAGCATGCGCTCCTCGATATATTTGCGTTGAGGCGATATCGCACCCTTAAGATACTTTTCAATGATCAGAGAGCCGATAGGTACACCGAACGTAGCACCGAAGCCGGCATTCTCCACATAGACGCACACGGCAATCTTCGGGTCGTGATACGGAGCAAAACCTATAAACGCCGAATGGTCGCGTCCGTGGGGATTCTGCGCAGTTCCCGTCTTGCCGCATACCTCGATATCCGGCAGATTGGCCAGGCGGCATGTTCCACCGGTAACCGCCATGCGCATCCCCTCGGCCACATCCTCGAAATAATGCTGATCGATAGTGGGAATACGTCGCGTACGATACTTCGCATCTATTACCGTATCCTCGATTTCCTTGACGATATGCGGAGTGATAAACCATCCGCGGTTGGCAATCGTGGCGGAAAGGTTAGCAATCTGCAGAGGCGTGGCGAGAATCTCGCCCTGCCCTATCGATACGGAAATAATGGTGTTGGCGCTCCAGCGCCCCTCGCCGTAGATCTTGTTGTAGAACTTGGCGTTGGGAATAAATCCGCGCCCTTCCGACGGCAGGTCGATACCGAGAGCGTAGCCATAGCCGAGCGATACAAGATGATTCTTCCACACCTCGAAAGCATCGGCCGAAGTGCCGTATTTCGAACGCTTGTCGACCAGCGCCTTGAAGCCCCAGCAGAAATACGCGTTACACGACGTCTGGAGCGCCGGTTTGAGCGCTATGGGCGAGGCGTGGCCGTGGCAGCCCACACGCAGACCGCCATTGATATAGCCGTGATAGCATGGATAGGCCGTATGCAGGTTGACAATATCCTCCTCCAGGAGAATCAGGGCCTGCGACGGCTTGAAAGTCGACCCCGGCGGATAAGCACCCATCAGCGAGCGGTCGAACAGCGGCTTCTGAGGGTCGTTGTTGAGCGCGCGGTAGTTCTTGCCACGCTCGCGGCCTACAAGCGACGACGGACGGTAAGTCGGACTCGACACCATGGCGAGAATCTCGCCGGTAGCGGGTTCGATAGCCACCACCGCACCGATTTTATTCACCATGAGCGACTCGGCATATTCCTGAAGCTTTATGTCGATACCCAGACGCAGATTACGCCCCGAGACTGGAGCCACATCTCGTGCACCTTCCTCAAAGCGCCCCCTGATGCGGCCGCGCGCATCTCTGATAAGAATTTCCTCCCCCTTTATGCCACGGAGGAAACGGTCGTAGCTCTTCTCAATACCCAGGTCGCCGCAATAGTCGCCGGGCTGAAAATAAGGGTCGCGGTCGATGTCGGCTTCGGAAACCTCGCGGATATTGCCGAGAATATTCGCCGCCACGTCGTAGTTGTACTCGCGCAGGATGCGCTTCTGGATAAAGAAACCCGGATAACGGTAAAGCTTCTCCTGAAGCTTGCCGTAGTCTTTGGCCGAGAGATGGGTGATAAGCGTCTGCGGTGTGTACGACGAATAGCTTCGCGATGCCTTCATCGCCGCCAGGCGCCGGTCGAACTCCTCGCGCGAGATGGTGAGCGTACGGCAGAAATCGGCCGTGTCGAAATCGTGGACATCGCGCGGAATCATCATCACGTCGTAGGCCGGCTGATTGAACACCACCAGCGAATCGTTGCGGTCATAGACCATACCGCGCGAAGGATAGACCGTTTTGCGGAGGAAGGCATTGTTGTCGGCATAGTCCTTGTATCTGTCGTCCTGAATCTGAAGTCCGAAAAGACGAATCAGATAGATGGCTGCAATCACCACAAGGAAACCGCCGACCACATATTTTCTTTTTTCAAGCTGATAGTTTTTTCTCATTCGTCAACAGAGATGGAAAGAGTCGACCGGCCGTTATTTGCGCGACCGGACATTAAAACCGTCGAAAGCGAGAATCACGATAAAAGTAAGCACCGTGGATCCGACGATACGCAGCAGCATGTACCAGAAGTCGAAAAAGGAGAATGCCTCCGTTACGAAATAAAACGTGCAGTAGAGTGCCGTCAGGGTAAGGGCATACTTCATGAAAACGCTCCAGCCGAGAGTGGAAACCGACGGCTCTGGATTAGGAAGATCGTCGACACGCGGAACATACAGCCGCATTACCGGTGTGCGGCACACAGAAAGCAGAGTGCACGACAGGGCGTTCACACCCTGTGTATTCGAGAATACGTCGACTGTAAGCCCCAGCAGGAACCCAAGCGTCATCACCCAGTTGACGTTCAGGTTGATAGGCAGTCTGACGAGCGAGTATATGAACACCAGAGGCACAGCCACACCGAACAGACAGATATGATTGAACACAATCACCTGGCAGAGCACCAGTATGACCGACAACAGCGCGAATTTCAGAATCTCTTTAGTCATCTAACTAACGCAAAGAATGTTGGAGGCTATCGGGCAGCCGTCTCCTTTGGCGGGTACAAATCGGTCTCGGCCTCCCTGATATCGACTATATCCCGGTTGGAGATAACCTTAACCGTCGATAATGTGGAGAAATCCGTAAGCAACCGGATTCGCAACGTGTTGAAATTATCATCGTTGCCGCGCGTCGGCCCGATGATTGTACCTACGGGAATCCCTTCAGGGAACATTGCCGAATATCCCGAGGTGATGATTGTATCGCCCTTGCGGAACTTCACCTGCTTGGGAAGTTCCTCAAGAATAGCTTCCGTAGGACGTTTGCCATCCCATACCAGGGATCCGAAGGCATCGTTGCCACGCAACTTGCAGGAAAGTCTGAAATTGGGATTCAGAAGAGAAATCACGCGGGCGTGATGCCTGGAGGTGACATTTACCACACCGACCACGCCGTTCTGGTCCATCACCCCCATTTCCGGACCGATTCCGTCGGCCTCACCCTTGTCGATCGTAATGTAATTGTAGGGATTGCGGACACTGTTGTTCACAACCGAGGCAATCACAAACCCGAAACGCCCGAGCGAATCGAGCGAGCGGAGCGAGTCCTGCAGCAGCTGCTGGTGCAGCAGCTTGTTCTGATGCCGGAGGTCGAGCACCTCCTGTTCGAGAGTGGCGGTGCGTCGCTGCAGATCTTCGTTGATCGAGCGAAGATTGATATATCCCGTCACGCTGTTGGTGGCGTCGTACACGCCTGACACTACGGCATTGGCCGACGTGAGGTATACATGATGCTGATAGGGATTACCCTGAAACAGCAACACGCAACTGAGCACCACATAGAACGCGAATACGAACCATGAAGTGTAGCGTATCAGGAAATTCAGAAGATTTCTCACCTTGCGGCTCCGGTTAACGGATAAGGAAAGAGAAATTCTCGATATTCTTCAGAGCGACGCCGGTACCCTTGGCGACGCAGAGCAGCGGGTCCTCGGCTACGTGGAACTGGATGCCGATTTTATCGGTGAGACGTTTGTCGAGACCGCGAAGAAGCGCTCCGCCGCCGGCAAGCCATATACCGTTGCGGACGATGTCGGCATATAGTTCGGGAGGCGTCTGCTCAAGAGCGCTCAGGATAGCCGTCTCAATCTTGGTAACCGACTTCTCGATACAATGCGAAATCTCCTGATATGAGACGGGAATTTCCATTGGGAGCGCCGTCATATGGTTCGGGCCGTGAACCACATAATCCTCCGGCGGATTCTCGAGTTCGGTGAGCGCCGAGCCTACATTCATCTTGATAAGTTCGGCGGTACGCTCGCCGACCTTCACATTGTGGGCGCGCTTCATATGTCCCTGGATATCCTCCGTAAGGTCGTCGCCTGCAATCTGAATCGAACGGTTGCTTACGATACCACCAAGCGAAATCACGGCGATTTCGGTGGTACCGCCGCCTATGTCGACAATCATGTTGCCCTCGGGCGCCTCAACGTCGAGACCGATACCGAGAGCAGCTGCCATCGGTTCGAAAAGCATATAGACATCGCGGCCGCCGGCGTGTTCGCTCGAGTCGCGCACTGCACGGATTTCAACCTCGGTGGAACCGGAAGGGATGCCGACCACCATGCGGAGCGAGGGTGAAAACCAGTTGCTCTTCGAGCTTGCCTTCTTTATCAGACCGCGGATCATCAGTTCGGCGGCGTTGAAGTCGGCGATCACACCCTGACGGAGCGGACGGACCGTGCGGATACCCTCCGGTTCGCGGCCACGCATCAGCTGGGCTTCCTTGCCCACGGCGATAACGCGGTCGTTGCGGTCGAGCGCCACGATTGAAGGCTCGTCAATCACAATTTTATCATTGTGTACTATAATGGTATTGGCAGTGCCAAGATCGATGGCAATTTCTTTTGTGAGAGAAAACAATCTCATTTTTTCGAGAATAGATAAGAGGTATGAGATGTGGCGGTCATGACACCGAAGCGCCCCGGCCGCCGAAAATTAATGCTTGAAATGGCGGAAACCGGTCATGACCATCGCCACGCCGTTTTCATCGCAATACTTGATTGACTCGTTGTCGCGAATCGAGCCACCCGGTTGGATTACGGCGTCGACACCAGCATTGTGGGCAATCTCCACGCAATCCGCGAAGGGGAAGAATGCATCCGAGGCCATAACAGCCCCCTTCAGATCAAATCCGAACGTATGAGCCTTATCGATGGCCTGACGCAGAGCGTCGACACGCGACGTCTGGCCCACACCGGCTGCACAGAGCTGTTTGTTTTTGGCAAGCACAATGGCATTGCTCTTGCAATGCTTCACGAGCTTGTTGGCGAACAGCAGGTCGTCGACCAGCGAAGCGTCGACGGGTTTTACCGTGACGGTACGCAGATCGTCGGGAGACTCGACCTTGAGGTCGCGCTCCTGCACCAGGGCGCCGTTGAGCACCGAGCGGAACTGACGTGTGGTAGCGAGTTTCTCCTTCTGGCGCAGGATGATGCGGTTTTTCTTCTGACAGAGAATACCGAGCGCCGCAGGCTCGTAGGCCGGCGCTATAATAACCTCGAAGAAAATTTTGTTGATTTCCTCGGCCGTAGCACCGTCGATAACGCCGTTCGTAACGAGCACGCCTCCGAATGCCGATACCGGATCGCCGGCGAGCGCATCCTTCCACGCCTCGGCTACCGTAGGCCGGGAAGCCACACCACAGGCGTTGTTGTGCTTGAGAATGGCGAACGTCGTCTCGGAGAACTCGCCGATAAGCGATACGGCGGCGTCGATGTCAAGAAGATTGTTATATGAAATCTCCTTGCCGTGGAGCTGTTCGAAAAGATGGTCGAGACGACCGAAGAAATAGCCTTTCTGATGAGGATTCTCGCCGTAGCGCATCGTTTTTTCACCGTCGATAGCGATACGCAGCCCCGAGGGGTGCTCGCAGGTAGAATCGAAGTAGGAGAAGATTGCGCTGTCGTAGGCCGACGAAACGCCGAAGGCCTCCTTGGCGAGAAAACGACGTTCGGCAAGCGTGGTAGCAGCCCCGTTGCGCTTCAGAGCCTCGCGAAGGTAGGCATACTGATTTTTGGAGGCCACTATGGCCACATCGTTGAAATTTTTGGCAGCGGCACGGATCAGGGAGATACCGCCTATATCTATTTTTTCAATAATATCTGCCTCCGGTGCACCCGATGCCACGGTAGCCTCAAAAGGATAAAGATCGACAATCACAAGATCAATCGAGGGAATCTCATATTCCTTGATCTGGGCCGCGTCGCCCTCATTGTCGCGCCGGTTCAGGATACCGCCGAACACTTTGGGGTGAAGCGTCTTTACCCGGCCTCCCAGAATCGAGGGATAGCCCGTAAGGTCTTCCACGGCGTCGCACTCATAGCCGAGACTTTCGATAAACGAGCGCGTTCCGCCTGTAGAGAGGAAACGAACGCCATCGGCATTAAGAAGGCGGAGGATTTCTTCAAGACCATCTTTGTAAAAAACCGAAATCAGCGCGGTTTTTATTTTTTTCATTTCATCCATTTCGGAAAGGGTGAAAAAATATTTATTAATCAATCATTTAATTGGAAACGTCGGAGTATCGGGATAATTCAGCGGAAACCGAAACACGCCGGGCCACGCCACTTTTTCCTTATCGAAGTGCAAATTTAAGAATTAATTCGCGGAATAGTGTCACCGCCACGCATTAAATAAATAAATTTTTCCGAAATATTTTCACAAAATTTGCAATGGATAAGATTCGGCCGACGGGAGCGGGCGAACTATGGATAGAATACCGGCGTTATAGATATAGTTATCTTAACAAATTATAAGACTATGAAAACAGGAATATTCTATGGTTCGGCTACCGGTACTACCGCACAGATTGCCGAAAAAATAGGAAAACTGCTGAACGTAGACAGCGCCGACATACACGACGTCGCCAATACCGCCCCTTCGGAAGTAGGCAAATACGATGTGCTCATAATGGGATCAAGCACGTGGGGCGACGGCGAACTCGAAGACGACTGGTACGACTTCATTGCCGGCGTCGAGGCGCTCGACCTCAAAGGGAAGAAAGTGGCCCTGTTCGGCTGCGGCGACGAAAGCATGACCGACACCTTCTGCAACGCCGTAGGCGAACTGCACGACCGGCTTGAACCTACGGGCTGCACATTTATCGCGCCTTACGACACAATCGGCTATACATTCGAGGAATCCAAAGCCAAACCCGGCGATGCTCTCGAAGCCTACGGACTGCTGCTCGACGAAGTCAACCATCCCGAACTGACCGCTCCGCGCCTGGCCGGCTGGACAACCATTGTAAGGGAAAGCGCATCCTGAGGCGCCCCCACCGCCCGCAGGCACATTCCCGCAACAATTCCCGCGTATCCGCGCCGAATCCCGGCAGAATCCATATCGGAGCCGAAAATTGCAGCAACATTTTTTTGCACGAGTTGTAAAGAATAGCTAACTTTGCATAAACTGAAAAGCCGAGAAATGGATACGTTGTCAATGCATGTGGAATATCTGCTTCGGGACCACGACTGCGTCGTGCTCCCCGGATTTGGCGCATTCATATGCGACAACCGTCCGGCAGCTTTCGATTGCGACGGCGAGACTCTCCTCCCTCCGGGACGCCGCTTGGCATTCAATCCGCTGATCAACCGGAACGACGGACTTCTGGCCACCTCAATCGCGCTACGGGAATCGATCCCGTTTGAGGCCGCAAGCAAAAAGGTTGCCGAACGCATAGCCCATCTGCGCGGTGAATTGCAGCGCGAACAGCGGATGCAATTCGGCAGGCTCGGCCAGTTCATGCTCAACCCCGAAGGGATAACGGCCTTTGTTCCGGCCGAACTCGCAGGAATCAACGGAGCCTACTTCGGACTGAAGCCAATAGCCCTCCAACCCCTCCAGAAAGCTGGACAAACGACAACAACCGAGGCGGCCACCGAAGTAAACCTGCGCGGCGCCCACCGCCGGCGCTGGCGCGCGGTTCGTGCCTACGCATCGGGCATCGCCGCCGTATTGGCCGTTGCCGTCACCATCGGGATGTTCCTGCTTAATCCCGTACGGATAAGCACGCCTACCACCGAGGCCTCGCTCGCACCGGGCATTGAGCGTACCGAGCCACAAAAAGCCAAACTCCCGGCTTCCGCGCCCGTTGTCGCGCCTGTGAAAGCCGCTCCTGCCGAGGGTATGGAGCCTGCAAAAGATATAGAACCTGCGAAAGCCATTGAAGAGCAGCCCGAAGCGATTGAACCCGCTACGACAAATGTATTGCCGAAAACGGAACCCGCACCTGCCCGCTTCAACGCCGACGACAGCTACTGCGTGATTGTAGCCTCGTTTGCCACACGCTCGCAAGCCGAAACCTATATGGCCGAACACTCAGGCAAACAACTTGGCGTAATCGAGAAAGACAGCCGTTTCCGCGTATATGCCGCCACGGGCTCGAGCTATGAGCAGGCCAACTCCCAGAAAAAATTTATCGGCAACGCCGACGCATGGGTGTGCCGCCGTTGAGGCAGACATTTTGCCGATGGTCGCGCATCCGGGCGGAAATTATTTCCAAATACAGTCATAAATATGGAAAACCTGCACGACCTCCTTATTAACCGGAGAAGCATACGAAAATATACCGACGAGTCGGTCGACCCCGACCACGTTCGTCTCATCCTCGAAGCCGCACTGATGGCTCCCACCTCGAAAAATGCCCGCAGCTGGCAATTCGTGGTGGTAGAAGACAAAGACACCCTGCAAGCGCTCGGTCAATGCAAACCCAGCTATGCCACGTCGATAGCCAATGCTCCGCTGGCAGTAGTAGTATGTGCCGACATGACCAAATCCGAAGCCTGGATTGAAGACGCATCTGTGGCGGCCTCGTTCATGATGCTACAGGCAGCCGACCTCGGGCTGGGAAGCTGTTGGGTGGAAGTCCGCGACCGCTATCGCGAGGACGGCGAGCCCTCGGAGGAGTATGTACGCTCACTGCTCGGAATCCCCGAAGAAAACTCGGTGGTCTGCATCCTCTCCATCGGACATAAGGACGAACAGCGCCGGCCCATCGATACGGCCAAACTGCTTTGGGAGAAAGTGCACATCGACAGATGGAAGAAATAACCCGACACGCAAACCGGCCGATAGTAGCAATAGTCGGGGCCGGGAATGTCGCAACGCACCTGGCTATTGCACTTGCCCAATCAGCCGATGTGGTGCAGATTGTCAGCCGTCACGACGACACCGCCCGACAGCTGGCCGAACGACTCGGGCCACGATGCTCCCACAGCGGAAACATCGACGACCTTACGGCCGAAGCCGATTTCTATATAATCGCGGCTCACGACGACGCGATTGCCGAAATCGCAGAATCGACGCCCGACTATCCCGGCATCTGGGCTCACACGTCAGGCAGTGTAAGCGCCGAAGTGTTCAGCGGGAAGAAAAGCCGCTTCGGAGTGTTCTATCCGCTTCAGACCTTCAGTAGAGAACTGGAAGTGGATGTAAGGAAGATTCCATTTTTCATCGAAGGAAACTCGGATGAAAGCGCGCTCGCACTGCGAGCACTCGCACTGCGCATCGCCGACAACGTGATGAACGCCGACAGCGAACGCCGGCGACTCCTGCACGTTGCGGCAGTCTTCGCCTGTAATTTCGCCAACCTGATGTGGATGGAAGCCGACACACTGCTCCGACGCGACGGCCTCGACATACGTTTCCTTATGCCGCTCATTGAAACAACCCTCAACAAGCTCCATTCACTTCCTCCTCGCGAGGCTATGACGGGACCGGCACGACGTGGCGACGCAGAAGTAATCCAGCGCCATGAAACAATGCTCGACGGACGCACCCGGGAGATTTACAGCCTGCTCTCCGACACAATACTGGAGACATACCACTCCCCTCTCTCAGCCTCCTCAACATCAGCCACATCCGTCACATAAGCAACATCAGCAACATCCACTACGCCAGATTCAACCAAATGAGCAAGACTGCATTCGACCTAAGCAAAATCAGAGGAATCGCCTTCGACGTCGACGGCGTCCTGTCGCCCTCGGCTGTGCCTCTGGGCGACGACGGCGTTCCGCGCCGCTTAGCCAACACCAAAGACGGCTTCGCACTGCGAGAGGGTACGCGCAAAGGGATGAAAATAGCTATAATCAGTGGAGCGGTGGCCCCCGGACTGCGCGAACGGTTTGCAATGCTCGGCATCGACGACGTCTACCTCGGTGCAGGCAAAAAGATTGACGTATTCAAATCCTGGATGGCCGAACGTGGACTTAAGCCCGAAGAGACGGCATTCGCAGGCGACGACGTGCCTGACTGCACCTCCATGCGGCTGGCTGGACTGGGCGTAGCTCCAGCGGATGCTTCGGTCGACGCGATGGAAGCCGCCGACTACATTTCGCCGGTGGCCGGAGGATGCGGCGTGGCCCGCGACATTATCGAGCAGATTCTACGCTCGCGCGGCGAATGGCCCTCCGACGCCTCGGCCAACGGATGAAGTCGGCGCCCATACAATAATATATATTACCGAACGATGGAAAAACTTCTTGACGGGCTTCGGCTCGTGCTAGCAAGTGCCTCGCCACGCAGACGCGAGCTCCTATGCCAGATAGGCGCACAAGTGCGCATTGCCTCCACCAAAGAGGTCGACGAAAGCTATCCCGAGAATATTGCCCCTGAGGAGGTTGCCCCCTACATTTCAGCAAAGAAAGCTCATGCGTATGCCGACTCAATAGAATCGGGCGAGACGCTCATCACCGCAGATACGGTAGTGATTTGTGAAGGCCGCGTACTCGGCAAACCGCACAATGAGCACGAGGCCGTAGAAATGCTCCGCCAGTTGAGCGGACGCACCCACTCGGTAGTTACGGGCGTCACCATAATGAACAGCGAACGATGCCGCACCTTCGGCGTAACCACCGAAGTAGACTTTGCCCCGCTTAGCGACAGCGAAATACGTTATTACGTGGAAAAATACCGCCCGCTCGACAAGGCCGGTGCCTATGGCATCCAGGAGTGGATCGGCTATATCGGCATTACGGGAATCCGTGGCGACTATTACAACGTGATGGGGCTCCCCCTTCAGCGGCTATACGCCGAACTGAAGGAACTGCATTCCTAAGCATCGCTTCCGGACGCCTTAGGCACAAGCAATGCGCCAAGTTCCCACACGGCGTAGACGGGGATAAAGACTGCCATCAGCGTAAACGGATCGCCTGTAGGAGTAACTAAAGCGGCAAGGATGAGCAGCACGACAACAGCATGGCGGCGGTAACGGTTGAAAAAACGACGCGATAGCAGCCCCATCTTTCCCAACACCCATGCCAGCAACGGGAGTTCAAACAGCAGCCCCATAACGAGAATGAGAGTAAAGAACATGTCGATATAGCTCGAAATAGAAATGATATTGGGAATTGCCTCCGACAGCTGATAACCGGCAAGAAAACGTACGGTGAGCGGAAATACAAGCAGGTATCCGATAGCAACGCCTATGCAGAACATCACGAAGCCCATGGCAAAGGCTGTGGCCCCCCGCCGCCTCTCCACCGGATACAAAGCCGGGCGCACGAACCCCCATAGCAGAAAAAGAATGACCGGCAATGCGGCCACAAACGCCAGCCAGCAGGCCGACGACATATGGATGAAAAACTGCGATGCCAGTTCGGTATTGATCAGGTCGACATGAAATCCTTCGGACGACACCATGCCTGCCTCCGGCCATAAGGCCGCGATACGGTCGAGCACCTGATAAGACGGGAAATCACCACGGCACGGCCATAGAATCAGTCCATGGAAAATATCCGGCATCCATATGAAAAAACATACGGCGAATACCATCCAAACGGCAATCGCACGCCAAAGCACACCTCGAAGCACATCGAGGTGTTGCCAGAACGACATTGAATCAGTGTTTCGGGGCTTCGTCGGATTTGCCATCGTCGGAAGAATCGGATTTGCCGTTGATTTCGTCGGACATATCGTTTAGTCCCTCCTTAAATCCGCGGATTCCTTTGCCGACGCCACGCATCAGTTCAGGAATCTTCTTGCCGCCGAACAGCAGAAGAATCACCACGGCGATTATAATGATTTCCCAGCCGCGAAGTCCGCCCAGGAAAAGGAGAATGAGAAGATTGGTCATAGCCTGATAAATTAAATCGATACAATAATCTGACAACTAACCAAAAAGGCAGTGGAATTCCCTTGGGAATGAGCCACCGCCTTTTTTAGCCGTTAATATCGTTGGGAGTCAAGGACCGGATTGGGGTCAGGCCTTCACGCGCTCCAGATAGTTGCCGTTGCGGGTATCGACGCGCACCTTGTCGCCGATATTGCAGAAGAGAGGCACGCGGATTTCAGCGCCGGTCTCCACGGTAGCGGGCTTGAGCGTGTTGGTGGCGGTGTCGCCCTTGATGCCGGGTTCGGTGTAGGTGATTTCAAGCACCACGTTGGCGGGAAGCTCGCAGGTGAGGATCGTGTCGGAAGCGGCGTGAACCATAGCCTCGACGATATCGCCCTCTTTGAGGAACTGAACGCCTTCGATGCTTTCGCCGGGAAGAGCCATCTGCTCGAACGTCTCGGTGTGCATGAAGTTGTAGCCCATATCGTCTTTATAGAGATACTGATAGGGACGGCGCTCGATGCGGACTTCGTTGACTTTCACGCCGGAGTTCCAGGTCTTGTCGAGGATACGGCCGGTTTTTACGTTGCGAAGCTTTGTGCGTACGAAAGCCGGACCCTTACCGGGCTTAACGTGAAGGAATTCCACGATGAAGAAATAGTTGCCGTCGATGTCGAGGCACATGCCGTTCTTGAAATCAGCTGTTGTTGCCATAAAAAATTCTGGATTGTAATATCTTGTATTATTGTGTTAAAATTCAAGCGATAAAGCGCGGCGGCACACGCCTGCGCAAATTGCGATGCAAAATTACCAAAAAACGCCTTAACCTGCAAATCCCCACCAAATTATTTCCGGCTATTTCATATACGCAACTTTTTTAGCTAACTTTGTAAGCACCTATGGCACAATTCAATTCATATATAGACTTTCTGGATCTCACGGCAGCCACTGATTATTGCCGCCAGCAGGGAACTCCATGCCGCTATAAGAAAGGAGAGCGTTTTGTGCAGCAAGGTACAATCGCACGTTGTGCAGCCCTAATAGTGTCGGGATATTTCAAAGTAACTACCCTTAATGAATCGGGCGATGAGGCCGTGATTAATTTTGCCTTCCCGGGCCAGTTCATTACAGATTTTCATTCATCATTACACGGAGAGCCATCCCAGATGTCAATGATTGCCGGAACTGATTGCGAAATACTGCGAGTGCCGTTAACAACCTTCAAGGAGTTTCTTTCTCCCACGCTGCTCGATGAATACAAATCTCTGTTCAATATGGTATTCATGCGGTTGCTCAATCTCTATCGCAAGTCGCCTCGTGAGCGTTATATGGAATTGTGTGTACAATATCCCCACCTTGTCGAGACAGTAACATTGAAAGATTTATCCTCGTTCCTTCTGATTACTCCCAACCATCTCAGCCGTATCCGGCGGCAACTCGCAAAAGATCCGGAAACGGACATCAAAAAACAAGGCGGTCTATACATTTGTTAAGACCAAACCCATTTACCACTGCTAATTTTGCACTTGGGAAGGGTTCGACCATTCCACGACATTGTGGGAAATAAGCAACCTTAAACTATATGAAGAAGTTATTTTTAGTTTCATCAATTATCATTCAGGCGTGTATAGTGTTCGCACAGAATTGTTGTGTGAATGATACTATTGTCCGGGAAATTCAGTTTCCTCTGACCGAACAGGACACCAAAACCGAACTCTTTTATTACAACAACGAATGGATTGCAGGGGCATTAGATCTGGTGCCAGCCGACTCCATTCAAAAGGTGGAGGTTAAAAACGACGAGTATGGAAATCGCGCCGTATTTTTAACCATATCGCCCGAAACTCTTGCACAAATAAAAGCGGAAGCGCGCAAACGCTTCATTAATGTGGACCCCCGCTGCGAATTTCCCGGAGGCAACGGGAAACTCAAAGAATGGATTGATGAAAATATCCGCATTCCCGAAGGATTCAAGGGTCGCGAAAGAGTAATTGTTTGTTTTACCGTTCATCCCGATGGCTCAATAAGCAACCCGAAGATTATGCGCCCGAGCAAAAACGAGGCGGCAAACCAAGAGGCTTTAAGGCTGGTTAATGCGTTGCCCAAATTTCGGGTCAAATACTTTACTCCCCGAAAGTACAACTTAAACTATAGTATTCCCATCACATTCAGGGAGCCGGGCGCGATATTTATACGAGGAGATGAAAGCGACACGCATAATCAGGCTTCTACATCATCTGACGGCGTGAACGAGCCGGTGATTATTGGCTCTGATCAATTGCCTTATTACTTAAATGGAGGCGAAAAAGGCTTATTTAGCGACCTATATACCACAATTTTGGCAACCGCTCCTGCAACACATGATTCTGTCAAAGGCCGTGCCGCTCTCAGTTTCGCTATTGGAAAAGACGGTCAAATAGATCCGAATTCAATAACAGTAGTCAGAAACTGGTCTGTACCCGACGATTATCTGAACGTCGCCATTGAAGCCATCAAGAAATTAGGGAAATTTGAGCCCGGAAAACAGCTTGGAACGCCTAAACGGGTGGCGTATACCATTCTTGTCAAATATCCTGTCCCTCTTGATAAAATCAATCCGGCAGAGTAAATAATTAAATAATCAAGTCTTTTACAGCATAGAAGGCGGTGTGTCAAAATTCAACAATTTGACACATCGCCCTATTTTTTACCCGGATGGCGAGGGCGCTGTCAGCCATCGACCTTTGGTCGCTTTGCTATGCAAAGAATGGTCCAGGTTCTTATCTCACACGTCGAATTAAGGAAAATTAGGATGATGGGAGGGAGAATGCGACGCAAGAGATGTCCCGAATTTCAAACTATTATTGTAAATTTGCAGATTGAAAAAGAAGATATGCACACCACGCCAATAAATTCAGAGTCAATCGAGGCATTGAAACGGATTCTGAGCACCGCCCACACGGCAGTGCTCACATGCCATATATCGCCCGACGGCGACGCCATGGGTTCAACCCTGGGGTTTTGCCGCGTGCTTCGCAACAAGGGGTTCAACGCCCGCGTGGCCACGCCCGACACGCCGCCGAAGCACCTTGCCTTTCTTCCGGGCGCGGAGCATATAGTAAGCTATTCGCGCAATCCTGCGTATGTATCCCAGCTGATTACTACCGCCGATGTGGTCTTCTCGCTCGACTACAACGAACTTAAACGTGTCGACCAGATGGCAGGAGCAATCGCCGCTGCCCCCGGAGCGAAGGTGATGATCGACCACCACCTCCATCCGGCCGATTATCCCGAAGTGGTTATTTCCCGCCCTGAGGAGTCGTCGACTTCAATACTCATATATAAGGTGCTCAAGGCACTCGGATGGCTCGACTCTCTCGACGCTGATGCAGCCGAATGCCTCTACACGGGCATGATGACCGATACGGGCAATTTCTCGTACAACTCCAACAATCCGGAAATCTACACCGTGGTAGCCGACCTGATGCGTCGCGGCATCGACAAGGACGCCATCTACCGCAAAGTATACTATTCGGCAACGGCCGACCGGCTGCGCCTCAACGGCTATGCACTGTCGGAGAAAATGACCGTTTTCCCCGACCACCGGGCGGCGCTGATTACACTCACCCGCGAGGAACTGAACCGCTACCATTATCAGAAAGGAGATACCGAGGACCTCGTGAACCGTCCGCTCACGATTGCCGACGTTACCTATTCGGTTTTTCTTCGCGAGGAGTCGGACTACATCAAGGTCTCGACCCGCAGCAAGGGAGATTTCCCGGTCAACAGACTTTGCAAAGAATATTTCAACGGCGGAGGGCACCTGAACGCCGCCGGCGGAGAATTCTACGGCACCCTTGAGGAAGCCGTCGCGACAATCGAACGCGCAATGCCTGAATTCGACCGATTCCTTCCCAAATGAGACAGGTGCACACCCTACATGCAAGACAATACAGAATCAAACATCACACCATACCCACTACCCCACCGATGAACCTAAACCTCAAGATACTGGGCGCCACGGCCCTACTGACCGCGGGAATTCTATCCTCCGGCTGCAACGACAGCAAAAGCTACGCCGAGCTCCTCACCGAGGAAAACCAGGCCATCAACGCCTATCTTCTGAATCAGAAAGTCGAGACGACTCTCCCCGACGACGGAAATTTCCTGACCGGAGAAGACGCTCCTTTCTATAAACTCGACGAGGAAGGGAACGTATACATGAAAGTAATCGACGCCGGCAATCCGGAATGGATGGCCGAATCCGACGAGCTAATTTACTTCCGCTTCACACGCTGGTCGCTTCTGAGCTATAACCCCTATACAAACGAACACATCGACGGCTGGGGCAACTCCGACGACCTCGGCCTTGGGTCGGCTTCTTTCCGTTTCGGCAACTATACGCTCAGCAGCAGCTCGGCGTGGGGGTCGGGCCTACAGATGCCGCTCAACTACATCGGCCTTGAGAGCGAATGCTATCTAATTGTAAAATCGCAGTACGGACTCACGTCGGAGATTTCCAACGTGACCCCCTTCCTCTATCATATCCGTTACTTCAAGCGCGGCGCAACCGGAGCCGACGACGAAACATCCGCAGGCACCACCGCCCAGTAACCCTACCCACCACACTGCAACCTAACCAATCAATCCACAACGAAATATTCGAATGTCGCTTATAAAATCAATCTCAGGAATCCGCGGCACCATCGGCGGCCGCGCCGGCGAGGGCCTCAGTGCTCTCGACGTGGTTAAATTCACATCGGCCTATGCCGCTTTCATTCGCAAAAATACCACACGTACATCCAATCTCATAGTAGTCGGTCGCGACGCACGCGTGTCGGGTCCGATTGTCAGCGGACTTGTTTGTTCCACGCTCCGCGCCATGGGATTCGATGTCGTAAACATCGGACTGGCCTCCACCCCCACCACCGAGGTGGCCGTGGCCTCGCTACAGGCATGCGGCGGTATCATCATAACCGCCTCGCACAACCCCGCGCAATGGAATGCCCTCAAGCTACTGAACCAAGACGGTGAATTTCTCAACGACGCACAGGGCAATCAGGTGCTCGCCCTGGCGGCCGCCGACGATTACGAATACGCCGACATCGCCCACATCGGTGCAGAGATGACCGACAATACATGGAATCTCCGCCACATCCGTCAGGTGCTCGATCTTGCTCTGGTTGACCGCGACGCCATAGCCCGCGCCAACTTCACCGTGGCCGTCGACGCCGTCAACTCCGTAGGCGGTGTGGTGATTCCTCAGCTTCTGCGTGCCCTGGGAGTGAAAAACATCGTGGAACTCAACTGCGAGCCTACCGGCAAATTCGCCCATACACCGGAACCGATTCCCCAGAACCTCACACAGATTTCCGACCTGATGAAGAAAGGCGGAATCGACGTAGGATTCGTGGTCGATCCCGACGTCGACCGTCTGGCAATCGTGATGGAAAACGGCGAGATGTTTGTCGAGGAATACACCCTCGTAGCCGTAGCCGACTATGTGCTCGGCCACACACCCGGCACCACGGTGTCGAATCTCAGCAGCTCGCGCGCGCTGGGCGACGTGACACGCGCCCACGGCTGCGAATATCATGCGTCGGCTGTCGGCGAAGTAAATGTAGTCACCAAGATGAAAGAAGTCGGCGCTGTAATCGGCGGCGAGGGCAACGGCGGCGTGATATATCCGGCCGCACACTACGGCCGCGACGCTCTTGTAGGCGTAGCCCTCTTCCTCTCACTCCTGGCCAAATCGGGCAAGAAAGTAAGCGAACTGAAAGCCGGCTATCCCCCCTACCAGATTGCCAAGAACAAAGTGGAGTTGACCCCCGAAATAAACATAGACGCCGTACTGGCCAAACTGAAGGACACCTATGCCGGCGAACGCATCACCGACATCGACGGCGTGAAAATCGACTTCAAGGATTCGTGGGTTCACCTGCGCAAATCCAACACCGAGCCGATAATCCGCATTTATGCTGAAGCGGCTACCATGGAGAAGGCCGAAGCCCTCGCGGAAGCCGTGAAGCAACAGCTTATCGAGGCATGCTGAAACCTTAACCGAGGTTTAACTCCCTGGTTCCACCTCCCTACACTTTCTCTCCACCATTATCCATCTACCGTAACGAAATGACAAATTCCCTCAAATGCATGGCTGCCCTTGCGGCAGCCTGCGTTGTATACATATCGGCAGCCCGGGCCCAGGAGCCGACAATGGCGTTGCCGAGAGTATCCGTGGCATGCGTCCGCGAGGAACCTCGCCATTCTGCCGAACTGGGCACCCAGGTCGTAATGGGTACACCCGTGAAAATCACCGGACGACACGGAGAATGGATGGCCGTCGAGACTCCGGAAGGATATCATGGCTACATAATCGCCAACTCACTTCAACCGCTTACCGACAATGATTTCGACCGCTGGAAGCAGTCGAAGCGAGTTGCCGTCAGCTCCACCGACCAGACTTATATCTTTTCCCGCAGAGACCACGACCCGGCGCTTAGGGTGAGTGATGTGGTGAACGGAAGCATTCTCCAGACAGATTGCACTACAGAAACGGCCGACTCGCTGTTCACTCCCGTACGACTTCCCGACGGGCGCCAGGGATATATACGCACATGCGATGTGATGCCGCTTCCATATTGGGCCGACCGAAAATGGAGCGCTGAAGGCACCATCGCCTTCGCCATCGCCATGACGGGCACACCCTACCTATGGGGAGGCACGACATCGAAGAGCGCCGACTGCTCGGGTATGACCAAAGCCGCTTTCCTCTCGCAAGGGGTTATCCTACCACGCAATGCATCCCAACAGGCTCTCATCGGCACGGCCGTAGATTTCAGCAATCTAAGTAATCTCATACCGGGCGACCTACTGTTTTTCGGCAATCGCGCTACCAAAAAAGTCAACCACGTAGGGATGTATATCGGCCACGGAAAATTCATCCACGATTCCGGACGGGTGAAGATCAACTCACTAAGAAAAGGAGATTCCGACTACACACCCCTCGCACTGCTCGGCGTCCGACGCCTTGATTCAGCTACACTACACCGACTCGCTCTAAAAAATCATCCATGGTATTTCTAAACCAGACATAGGAATCTGATGTCGGAACAACCGGCCGACCATAGGCAACTGTTCAAAATTATTTTATAAAACTATAGTCTATTTTTCTTAATTTTGTAGACTGAAGGAATTATCTACATCCACGATAATCCGGCCACAACCACAATATCACACATCCCACGACAATGCCTCAGATGAACCACGATAATTTCAACGACCCGGACCGGCTTCTCGATCCCGACCAACTGTATGCCGACTGCGCACGTCAACCGCGCCAACGGCGTAAGCCGGACGAAGACACCCGCGGGCGCCGTCCGGACTCCGGCAAACCTACAGGCAACACCCGTAAGGAAAGCCGCGAGCGCCGCCAGCGAAAACCGCTACGCCAATGGGGCATAGTGCGGTTCTTCACCGACAGCCGCCTTTTGGCCGTGGTCGGGGTGGCTCTGATGCTTGCCGCCGTATATATAACGGTTGCTGTCATCGGATTCGCAAGATCCGGAAGCGCCGACGCCAGCGTCGCGACCACGATGACTGTCTCGACAATAGTCGACAATAGCGTTGCGGTCGAAAATCCCGCCGGCCCTGTGGGAGCCAAAATCTCGCATTCCATGATTGTCGGCGGCCTCGGACTCGGGTCGCTCGCCATAATCGTGTATCTCTGCCTGATGGGGCTCAGCCTGATGGGATTCCGCCGCACGCGCTTCTGGTCAACGACATTCAAGACACTGCTTGTGGCGATTACCGCCTCGATTATTCTCGGGCTCATATCCTTATGGATGGGCTGGGAACTTAATCTCGGCGGATACCACGGGCACTACATGAATATCCTAATTGTGAGATACCTCGACTGGGTAGGGGCCATCCTTATCAGCGTACTTCTTGCAGTCGCCACTTTCTATGTCTACATCAACGACCTTGTAGCGGTAGCCAACCGGTACAAAGCTCTGAGGCGTGCGCGCCGCGACAAGGCTGAGCAGCAGCGGCTCCAACGCGAAGCCGACCGCGAACGCGTTCGCCAGGCTATGCTCGACGCCGACTCGTCGGACGACGTACCCGGCCGCCCCTCACACGAAGAATCCACTGTCGAGGAGCCCGAACCACCGACTCTCTCCATGGGATTCGACGATCCGTTTGCCAGCACCGACTCGCCGGAGCCCGACGACGTATTCTCGACAACCGGCCGTGAAACTCCGGAAATCCACACACCTTCCGATGAGCTGCCTGTGGAAAAGCCAACCGTGCAAACTCCCCCCGCTCCGGAAGCCACAACCGAAAGCGAGCCGGACAAGCCGGAAGGCCCGAGCCTGGAGGTTGAGACAAATACCATCGAGGCAGCCGCCCATCATGGCGTCGACGAGAAGTTCGATCCGACCGCCGAACTCTCGCGCTACGTGATGCCCGGCCTCGACCTGCTTAAAGACATCCCCGTGAAGGCCAACAGCGTGGACCGGGAGGAGCAGGAGGAGAACAAGGAGCGCATCACCACAACCCTCAACCACTATGGCATATCAATCAGCCATATCCACGCTACCGTCGGCCCGACCGTAACGCTCTACGAAATCATCCCGGCCGAAGGAACGCGCATCGCAAAAATCAAACGCCTGGAAGATGACATCGCGATGAGTCTGTCGGCTCTCGGCATCCGAATCATTGCCCCCATACCTGGCAAAGGCACCATCGGCATCGAGGTGCCTAACAAAGATCCACAGACAGTATCAATCCGCTCCATCCTGGGCTCGAAGAAATTCCAGGAGTGCAAATACGAGCTGCCGATGGCCATGGGCGCCACCATATCCAACGATGTATATATAGCCGACCTCTGCAAGATGCCCCACCTGCTTGTGGCTGGTGCAACGGGCATGGGTAAATCGGTCGGACTCAACACCATCATCGCATCGCTGCTCTATAAAAAGCACCCCGCCGAACTGAAATTCGTGCTTGTTGACCCGAAGATGGTGGAATTCAGCCTCTACAGCGTGCTCGAACGCCATTATCTGGCGAAACTGCCCGACGAGGAGGAGGCCGTAGTCACATCGATGGACAAAGTGCTTGCCACACTCAATTCACTCTGCGTGGAGATGGACCAGCGCTATATGCTACTGCGCGACGCCAATGTACGCAGCATTCTGGAATACAACCAGCGGTTTATCGAAAAACGACTCAATCCCGAAAAAGGCCACCGTTACCTCCCCTATATCGTGATGATAGTCGACGAGTTCGCCGACCTCATAATGACTGCCGGCAAGGAGGTGGAAAAACCCATAGCGCGTATCGCACAGAAAGCACGCGCCGTAGGAATGCATATGATTATAGCCACACAGCGTCCGTCGACCAACGTGATTACCGGTCTGATCAAGGCCAACTTCCCGGGCCGCATCGCGTTCCGCGTCAGCCAGATGGTCGATTCCAAGACCATCCTCGACCGCACGGGAGCCAACCAGCTGATAGGCCGCGGCGACATGCTGTTCAGCCACAACGGATCGATGGATCGCGTGCAGTGCGCTTTCATCGATACTCCTGAAGTACAGGCAATCTGCGATCATATCGACCGTCAGGCCGGGTTCGAGCATGCCTATTACCTGCCGGAGCCTCAGTTTGACACTGAGGGAGGCGGACCGGTAGGCGCTCTTACCGACCGCGACCCGCTATTCGAGGAGGCCGCCGAAATCGTTGTGAAAACCGGACTTGCCTCTACATCGTCGCTCCAGAGGCGCTATTCAATCGGCTACAACCGCGCAGGTAAGATTATGGACCAGCTCGAAGCCGCCGGAATCGTAGGTCCCGCCCATGGTGGTAAACCCCGCGACGTGCTTATCGACGTGACTCAACTCGAGCCCCTTCTGCGCACACTCGACTGACGAACCATAACAATTAAAGGATTGTTAAAAGATAAATGAAACTCCGAAAAATAAAACTATCGGTTCTTTTTCTTACGCTGGCCGCCACACTGAATTTCACTGCTGCGGCAGCAACGCCCACGGCTTCCGAGATACTTGCCAAAGCCATCGCAGCACTGAAATCCGCACCCGGCATCGACGCGCAGTTTACGGCATCGACTCAGGGCTCACATGCCAAAGGGAGCATTCAGATTGGCGGCAATTGCTTCCGCCTCACCACCAACGAGATGTCGGTATGGTTCGACGGCCGCACGCAGTGGGCCTACTCGCCTACGATGGGCGAAGTCAACATTTCCGAACCGTCGCTGGCCGAACTCGGTCAGATCAATCCGTTTGCCGTTGTCGACGGCCTACAGAAAGGATATAAGGCCCGTCGGCTGAAAGCGCCCTCCGGCCTCGACAAACTTGAGCTCACTCCCGCCGACAAAAAGCGCGCGGCCTATGCTAAAGTTGTCCTCACGCTCAACGCCTCGACCTCGATGCCGACCCACATCTCCGTGACAGCTTCCGACGGCACGCGCGCCGACATCGCCATCAGTTCGCTGAAAAAGACGGCGCAACGGCCACGCTCGTTTTTCACTTTCAATCCCAAATCGCATCCTGGAGTCGAAATCGTCGACCTGAGGTAGCGCGAAAAATCCAAGAATCAGAAATCAACCACATAGACAACAGACATACAACCATGGCTGAACTTATCACCAAATGTGCAATCGTAGGCGGAGGCCCCGCAGGCTACACCGCCGCAATCTATAGCTCACGTGCCAACCTTTCTCCCATCCTTATCGAAGGGATGCAGCCCGGCGGACAGCTCACCACCACTACCGACGTGGAGAATTTCCCCGGATTCCCTGAAGGAATCAACGGAACGGAGATGGTTATGAAAATGCGCGAGCAGGCCATCCGCTTCGGTGCCGACGTGCGTCTGGGAGTAGTTACCGACATCGATCTCAGCATGCGTCCCTTCCGTCTTTCGCTCGACAATGGCGACAGCATACTGGCCTCCACCCTGATTATCGCCACGGGAGCCAATGCACGCTACCTCGGGCTGCCTGGCGAAGAGCGGTTCATGGGGATGGGAGTCTCGGCTTGTGCCACCTGCGACGGCTTTTTCTATCGCAAACGCGTAGTTGCAGTGGTGGGCGGTGGCGACACTGCCTGCGAGGAGGCCGTATATCTCGCATCGCTTGCACGCAAGGTATATCTCATAGTCCGCAAACCTGCGCTGCGCGCATCGAAAGTAATGCAGCAGCGTGTATTCGATACTGAAAACATCGAGGTACTTTTCAACTCCAACCCCGTCGACCTCTACGGCAGTGAAGTGCTTGAAGGCGCAAAAATCATGGAATTCAAGGGCACGGAACGCGAGCGGATATTCGATCTCCCCCTCGACGGCTTCTTCCTGGCCATCGGCCGCACGCCCAACACCGACCTTGTGCGTGGCAAACTCGACATCGACGAAGCCGGCTACATACGCACCCAGGCTCCGACAACCGCCACAAGCGTCGCTGGTGTATTCGCCGCCGGCGATGTGGCAGATTCCATCTATCAGCAGGCCATCAATGCCGCAGCCTCGGGCTGTCGCGCCGCGATGGACGCCGACCGATTCCTTATCGACGGTTAATCGTCGGTTGCCCCGGACAATCCGCCGGGGCAGTGCGGACGGAGGCGGCAAACCCACTCTCAATGGCGACAAGACCCTCTCTCGAAACATCTCTCCTATTACCTGTCAACTCAGAAAAATATCGCCTTATGGACCATACGATGCCTAACCTTGATGCTTCGCTTTTCCGCATCAATATGCCTTCGCCCCGCCCTGCCTCCGGCCGACTGCTCGTTGCCGAGCCGTTCCTCCGCGAGGAGCATTTCAACCACGCGGTGATTTCTCTGGTCGACTACGAACCCGGCGAGAAATCCATGGGAATAGTGCTCAACAAACCTACCGGCGTCACCCTCGGGCAAGCCGTAGAAGGAATTGACGACGAAGTCGATATTCCCATATATTGCGGCGGTCCGGTGGGCAACGACAGGCTCTTCTATCTCCACTCCCTTCCGGGAGAGTTTCCCGACTCTCGTCCGCTTACTGCCGACCTGTATATAGGCGGCGATTTCGAGCGCGTGAAAGCCTACGTCAACATGGGTCTCCCGACCGACGGCCGTATAAGATTTTTTGTAGGCTACAGCGGCTGGGATGCCGGTCAGCTTGACCGCGAAGTGCACCAGCATGTATGGGCCGTAGCGCCGCAACCCGAAACATCACGGATTCTGAACGTGGAAGGGGAATCATACTGGTATAAGGTAGTGCGTTCCCTGGGAAGCTCCTACAGAAACTGGCTGTACCACCCTACAAATCCGAAACTCAACTGAGCCCTGTCTCACCAAACCAAAATCCCCGATTTCCTGACATTTCAGCCGAAATGTTAAAAAATCGGGGATTATTAATATCATTTAAATCAGGAGTGAAAAATTTTTGCCCATGTTGCAGCTAACTTTGTAGCGCAGACAAAATTTATAAACTAAGTAACTGGTCGAAATCATTTTGATATTTCCGGGAGGAAAATTTTCAGGAGAGTCCGTTCCTGATGGGTTATTCGTATCTGGAGCGTAGTAGTTTCGCGCATTTATCGTAAATTTGGTTCTCAAATCAACCTACGCATGGAAACCGTCCATACCCCATTTGCCCGGCCGATGTATATTATGACCAAGGCGGCCGGATCGATGTGCAACCTCGCATGCAAGTACTGTTACTACCTCGAGAAAAACAATCTTTACAAGGAGCAGCAGCCCGACCGCCGGTTTATCATGACCGACGACACGCTTGAGCGGTTCATCAGCATGTACATCCAGTCGCAGACCACTCCTCAGGTGCTTTTCTGCTGGCACGGGGGCGAGTCGCTGATGCGTCCGCTGTCGTTCTACAAGCGGGTGGTCGAGCTTCAGAAAAAATATGCCGCCGGCCGCATCATCGACAACACCATCCAGACCAACGGCACACTGCTCGACGACGAGTGGTGCCGCTTTTTCCGTGATAACAACTGGCTGGTGGGCGTATCGGTCGACGGCCCTCAGGAGTTTCACGACGAGTACCGGCGCAACAAAATGGGCGCGCCGTCGTTTCGCAAGGTAATGCAGGGCATCAATCTTCTGAAAAAGCATGGAGTGGAATGGAACGCTCTGGCCGTGGTCAACGATTTCAACGCCGACTATCCGCTTGATTTTTACCGTTTCTTCAAGGAGATTGAATGCCGTTATATCCAGTTTACACCCATTGTGGAGCGCATACTTCCGCGCAAGGACGGCCGCTATCTCGCTTCGCCGATGGATGCGCAGGATATTCCGCTGGCCGATTTCTCGGTATTGCCCGCGCAGTGGGGCGACTTCCTCTGCGCGGTTTTCGACGAATGGGTGCGCAACGACGTGGGCGAATATTTCGTGCAGATTTTCGACGCCACGCTCGCCAACTGGATCGGCGAGCAGCCGGGCGTATGTTCGATGGCCCGTACTTGCGGCCATGCCGGCGTAATGGAGTACAACGGCGATGTATACTCCTGCGACCATTTCGTATTTCCGGAGTATAAACTCGGCAACATTCGCACCCACACGCTGGTGGAGATGATGTTTTCCGAGCGTCAGCAGCGTTTCGGAGCCGATAAGCGCGACCGCCTCCCCGGCCAGTGCCGCCAGTGCCGCTATCTGTTTGCCTGCAACGGCGAGTGTCCGAAAAACCGCTTTGCCACCACCGCCGACGGCGAGCCGGGGCTAAACTATCTCTGCGAGGGCTACCGTACATACTTCGACCACGTCGCTCCCTATATGGATTTCATGGCCAACGAGTTGAAGCATCAGCGTCCGGCCGCCAATGTGATGAATTTCCGCCCCGCCTGATTTCTTTACCTTACCATACTTTAACGCCCTCCGACTGCAACGGAATCGAAGCCGAAAAAAACACATGAACCGTAAGAATAGAGAAAAAGCCGTGGCGGCAAAGATGATAACAATCTACTGCCGCCGCCACCATCGCCCAGACATACGATATTCCGGCTGCAATAGAGATTCGCTTGCTCAAGACGCTGCCACCCCGTCCGAGTCTCGGAACGGCTACCTCCAGCTTTGCCAGGAATGTACCGAACTGCTTGGCTACGTCTGCCGCCGCATCGACGCCTGTCCGCTGGGCCCGCAAAAATCAAGTTGTCGCAAATGCGCGATCCACTGCTATCAGCCGCGTTATCGCCGGCAAATACGCGAGGTAATGCGCTACGCTGGCCCGCGCATGCTCTACCTCGCCCCGCTCACCGCCCTCCGCCATCTCCTCTCCGAGCTGCGATTCTCGTTTTAATATAGCGATGTAGTAATGCCTTCAATGAGTGGTGTAATCTGCCTTTACCTCGCATTTAGTCGGAATAATTTGCGTGGCGCGTCTACGATACTGATAGATGGTATCTCCCACAGTCTCACAGATGGAATCAATGGCAAACCGGTTTTGACTGCCGGTATATTCGGTCAAAATCTTTTTCGTTAGGTCGGAATGAAATTCCGGATATTTCCTAATGTGGGTGGTGGCTGTGGGATAGCACTTGAAGAAAATTCTTGAATTGGTGAAAACTCCGTCGCGTACGCTCGCTTCAAGACATTTTTTTCGGGTGTCGACTCTCGTTGCATTGTCAATAATGGAAAATGGTAGCGTTGAGTGTAGCGGGTGCAGTTGATTGTCTGCAAGCCGATATACTTTATACCGATTTCCCTGTTGCCCTTGATCAAAGCAGTTTATCAGCAGTTCCTTTTTCCCATCAAAATCAATGTCGAAAAACTGGAATGGAGTATAATATCCCAATGGCGAACGGTCCGGATGTTTGTCCTTGTAAATGTCGTTGAGGGTAGGGGAAATATAGTCAAGTATATAGACGTCACCATTGTGCCATTCGTGACTGTTCGCACCGCAGTCTGTTATATTTGAGGTATAGAAATCTGAGAAACTATCGTCGTTGAATATAAACTCCGATTCTTCCTTTTTAAAGCACATTATTATCTTTCCCGATTCACTCGTGGCTGACGAGGGGTTGAAAAGAGAGTATACTTCATACCCGTCGATCGGCTCGGCATATCTGAAGTAAACATTGATGCCAGGATCCACTTTCTCCAGGTGAGTCTGGAGTGATTTAATCCATGCCATGTCCGATTGTGTATTCTGTCGTTTCAACGACAATATGGGTTGATTGTAACCATTGACAATGGTATCGCTAATGAGAACACGGATTGTTGTGTTGTTACCGAAAGAACCGCCGGGATTGGTTTCATCAGAATGCTGACTGAATGAAAATGATGCAGGATGCGCGCTTTCTGTTGAATTGGGTCTGGAAGGACGTCCGTTGCAGCTGCAAACTAATGCGGCGGCAACAAAGAATAGATATAGGGGCTTTTTCATCGTGCTTGAATGTCAGCAGTGTTAGGTTTACTTAGTCCGAAATGATTTTGACAAGATGGACAAATTTATTTCAATCCTTTTCCTTAATTGCAAAGGTAGCCAAATTAATTGCAAATCGGGAAATAGTTGCTACATTTGCATGCGTCGTCGGCGCGGAATCCGAAGTGACTTTTGAGGTCTGCCTTGCCGACTGCATTTTTGTTCTATTAAGTACCCTGTCGAGATGAATTATTCGATGAAAAGCATTGTAGGGAAAATTGTTATGATGGTTGTCGGACTTCTTTGTTTTACTGCCTGCAACGGCATAAGCTCCGACAGTCCGGACTCCATGCTCAAGGTCGCCGCCCTCAAGATTGAAAAGTATGAAATTGAGTACAGGGACGACAACCTCGAACGTACCGCCAGCGCATGGGACAACTACACCTACATTCTCAAACTGCCCACACCGGTCGACAAGTCTCTGGTTTCCCGGCTGAAAGAACTGGTGAAGACCGACCCTCGTTGGGAATACCTCCCCAAGGGAAATATATACCGTTACGAGAAGGTCAAGCCCGACGACAACAACCTCTCGATATACATCGACCTCACCCGCGCCACGGTCCGCCTTGACTACTACGTCTACGACTGGCTCGCTTGAATCCCCTGAATATCCTGAATCCAGAATTGCTAAATTGGTAGAGACAAAATATACAGTTAACGATATATGTACTTCGATTCGAGAAAAAAAGGGAAGAGCGGGCTACCGTGGTTCGACGCACGGACAGAGGCGGAGAAATCGAGCGATGAATATTTCGAAAAACTCGATGACCTTGCCAAGCAACTTGATGATATCGATGCGGATTTGCGGTTATATTCGTCATTGATACCCGAAGATTTTGATAGCGGGTACGAGTATGTCTATGCCAGAATCAAAGAGCTGGAGAGATATGTTGCGGAAAATGAATCGTCCGACGAGTTGAACTCAGTGAATACGTATATGGTAAGGGACTCGCTTGATGATATAAATGAAGAACTCTCGGATTTATATGACTCCGCCATACTGTACGACGATTATATCGGTCCGGATCCGAATGAATCTGATGACGATGATTATGTTTTAGATTTCGACGACTCCGACGAACCGGACGACTGCGACTACAGTTGTGATGATAGGGATTGGAGGTACGGTGATAATGATTGGAATGACGATGATGATTGGGACGATAATGATAATGACTGGACGGCCAACGATGATAATTACGAATGGTGAGCTTCCTTAATTAGAATTTCCTCATTAGTCATAAATGATTTGTTTTGTGCGGTTTACGTTTGCGGCAAAGTATTTGTTGCGGATGCCGCCCTGTTCAATCAGATCAACTTTTCTGCCGAAAAGCCGTTCTAAGGCATCGCGAAAATCGAAATAATTCGTAACATAATCCCAGTTCTCATGGTCTGTCGTATCAAAATCCACAAGAAAATCTACGTCGCTTTGTTCATTGAAGCGGTCGGTAAGTATGGACCCAAACACGGCCAAGGATTTCACCCGATGTTTCAGGCAAAGATTCCAAATTTGTTTTATGTTTAGTTCGATTAATTTCATCAACAATATTTATAGCTGCAAATATAATAATTCTATTCGACAAGTTTATATGCGAAGACACTTAAACTGTTTCTTAAAATAGTCTTCTGCGAGAAAGAACATCAAAAAGCACATCAATCATTTCGACGCTTTATTGCGATATGATGAGCGTATGGGGTGATTAGACGGGAGATTAAGGGTAGGGTGGAGGCGCTAAGGGGCTACGAGCATGGAGGCGGCAGTGTCGTCGGCAGCTTTGTCGCCCTTTGTCTGACGAATGATTTCAATGGCGAAGGGGAGGGTGGTGCCCGGCCCTTCGGAGGTAATGAGGTTTTCGGCAGAGACGACCTTCTCGGCAACGTATTCTCCGCCGTTGCTGTTGATTTGGTCGCCTAACCCCGGATAGCAGGTGGCGCGTTTGCCGTTGAGGATACCTAAAGGCGCGAGAACCACGGCCGGACCTGCGCATATCGAGGCTATGCGTCCACCTTTGGCATAATGCTCCTTGAGCAAGGTTGATACGGCCTGCGAGGCGTGGAGGTTAGGAGCACCGGGCACTCCGCCGGGCACTATTAGCCAGTCGGCGTCGGTGATGTCGATGTCGGAAATCAGGGAGTCGGCCACGATAGTCTGACCGGTTGCGCCCTTAATCTGCAGGGTTGTGTCGACAGCGACAGCCACCACGGGGATGTCGGCCCTCCGCAGGGCGTCGATTGTGGCCATGGCCTCTATCTCCTCCACTCCGGGAGCGAGAAAAATGTAGGATTGTTTAGCTTTCATAGTCATAAAGGAGATTGACAATAGCGCCAGAGCGCCGATACGTAGTTTGGAGAGCATGAGCCTGACAGTAGAAATCATTTAATAAGTAACTGTTCAAAATTATTTTATACTTTCCTGATCTAATTATTTCAACATTT
>ERZ838577.218-NODE-218-length-100132-cov-7.488054_pt1 | contig 100132 bp, 86 predicted proteins | sample MGYA00519682_ERZ838577 | MGnify/ENA primary metagenome ERZ838577 (study PRJEB31850, sample SAMEA3708838) | human gut metagenome | biome: human gut; feature: human-associated habitat; material: faeces | place: China | collected 2014 ... | reverse complement strand
GTTTCTGGACTTTGGCCACCACCTCCTCGATGCGGGCGGGGTGGATGCGGCCGTCGGTGACCAACTGATGCAGGGCCAGACGCGCGATTTCGCGGCGCACGGGGTCGAAGCCCGAAAGGATGATCGCCTCGGGGGTGTCGTCGACGATGATCTCGATGCCCGTTGCGGCCTCCAGGGCGCGGATGTTACGGCCTTCGCGGCCGATGATGCGGCCCTTTACTTCGTCGCTCTCGATGTTGAAGACCGTTACGGCGTTCTCGATGGCCGTCTCGGTCGCTACACGCTGGATCGACGCGACGATGATGCGCTTGGCCTCTTTCGTGGCAGTCAGCTTGGCCTCCTCGACGGTCTCGTTGATGTAGGCGGCGGCTTCGGTCTTGGCCTCGGCCTTCATGTTCTCGATCAGGATGTTCTTGGCGTCTTCCGAACTCATGCCCGAAATCTGCTCCAGGCGGGCGTTCTGTTCGCGCTGCATCTGGTCGACCTCCTCTTTCTTGTGTTCGAGGATTTGCAGCTGGTTCTGCATCTGCTCCTTCAGCCGGTCGTTGTCGCGGAGCTTGTTCTCCAGTTCGCGCTGCTGATTCTGCAGGTTTTGCTCGATCTGCTTGGCGCGCTGTTCGCTCTGGGCGATCTTCTGGTTGCGTTCGTTGACCTGACGGTCGTATTCGCTCTTGAGCTGTATGAACTTCTCTTTCGCCTGGAGGATACGCTCCTTCTTGATCATCTCTCCTTCGGCCTCGGCCTCCTTCACGGCGGCTTCGCGGCGCTTGCGGATCGACGTTTTGACCACGAGGTTGGTGACAACCGCGTAGACCGCAACGGCGACCACTGCAGAGATGCAGGCAGTCAAAATGATGGTATACATTGACTCTTACGTGTTTTTAGTTGTTATTATTAGGGTTTCTTGTATAGTCATAAAAAAAACCGCATAGGATTCCTTAGTCTCGTTTGACGAATCTGCCGATCAGTCATGTGTGGGGGCTCCGACAATCGCAATCTTCCAACGGTACGCCGTAACGTACTCCCCCGAAGGGTGGTAAGGCCTGATTTTGAAGCGTCTTGAGTTGCCCCAATGTAATAAATGTTCAGTTTCGCAAAGCTTTAAGGAATCTATGCGGGTAGATTCTTGTATGTAAAAGAACGTTTTTCATCGGATGCATATTGTCCGCGGGCGGCTCTCGCCTCTGTGCGCTGCGCCCCGGGCGTTACTTCTTCGGGTCGTTGAGATATGCATCTATTTCCGTGCCGATTTTTTCCAGCTGCCGGAGATCTTCGTTGTCCACCTCACGGCTCTGGCGCATTCCGACGTTCGCAATGGCGAATTTCAGTGCGGTCATCGACAGGTAATCCTGGTCGTTCCAGTTTTTGATATTCTGTTGTTTTATCTGTGCGAGGTAATTGTTCACCTCCCGTTCGGCCAGCCGGTACACCTCCTCTTTTTCGCTCTCGATATTGAGTGAATAGCTTTTCCCCGCTATTTTGAGGGTTATCGACTGTTTTGCCATTTTTCGTTTCGTTTATTCTCCTGTCCTGTTCGTCCTGCCTCGGGGCGTCCTATTCTGCCTTCGGAACTGCCAACGGCTGCCCCAGCAACGCGATGCACTTGTCCACCTCCCGCATAAGACGGTTGACGCGAGCCCGCGCTTTTTTCCGGTTCCGGCTCTCTCCCGCAAGGCCTTCGGTCAGCTGCATGCGCGCCAATTCGGCGTCCAGCTCCCGGACACGCTCTTCCAGCGTGCGTTTTTCCGAGCGGAGCGTGTCCCGCTGTGCCGTCAGCTCCGAGCAGAGTTCCGACAGCCGTTTGTGGTCGTCGATAAGCTGCTTTACGCGGGCTTCGAGATTTGTTATCACGCTTTTGTCGGCCATGGTCTTGGGTAAAGGTCCCGGTTTATTTTTCAAAGGTAGGAAAAAAACCGGACGATTCCAAAACGGAATTGCGTGCGGTCCGGCAAAGCTTTCCGACCTGCTGAAAGTGTCGTTACGACACCAAAGATACGAAAAAGAACGATAATTTACAAATATTATTTTTCGCGGACTTTTCCGTATAGATCGTAATCCGCAGCCGAGGTGACGGTCACCTCGTAGAAATGTCCGCGCAGAAGCCGCTTCCCGCCGACGGGTATCAGAATCTCCTGGTCCACCTCCGGAGAGTCGTACTGCGTGCGGCCTACATAGAAGTCGCCCTGACGCGAGTCGATGATGACCCGCTCGGTGCTCCCCACGCGGCGGCGGTTGTTTTCGAGCGAAATCTCGTTCTGCAGAGCCATGATGCGCTCCACACGCTCCTGCTTCACGGTCTCCGGCACGTCGTCGCGGAGCTTTTCGGCCGAATAAGTCCCCTCCTCCTCGGAGTAGGCGAAGACCCCGAGCCGTTCGAAACGTACCTCCCGCACGAACTCCAGAAGTTCCTCGAAATCGGCCTCCGTTTCGCCCGGATAGCCTACGAGCAGCGTCGTGCGCAGCGCGAGGTCCGGAATGGCCGTGCGCAGGCGGCGGATCAGCTCCATCGCCTCGGCCTTGGTGTGGCGGCGGTGCATGGCCGCGAGCTGGGCGTCGGAGATGTGTTGGAAAGGAATGTCGAGGTATTTGCAGATTTTCGGCTCTGCGGCCATCACCTCGATCACCTCCTCGGGGAACCCCGTGGGGTAGGCGTAGTGGAGCCGGAGCCATTCGATGCCGTCGATGCGGCACAGGCGGCGCAACAGCTCGGCCAGCATCCGCCGGCCGTAGAGGTCGATGCCGTAATAGGTCGTGTCCTGCGCGATGACCATCACTTCCCGGACGCCCTGCGCGGCGAGTTTGCGGGCCTCCTCCTCCAGCACCTCCATCGGAACGGAGACGTGTGCGCCGCGGATGAGCGGAATGGCGCAGTAGCCGCATTTCCAGTTGCAGCCCTCCGAGATTTTCAGGTAGGCGTAGTGCCTGGGGGTGGTCAGCCGGCGTTCGGTGGCCAGCGCGGGGTCCTCCGAAGCCCCCAGTGCGCGGACGATGCCGTCCCACGTGCGGGCGCCGAAATATTCGTCCACCTCGGGGATTTCGGCCCGCAGTTCGTCGGCGTAGCGCTCCGAAAGGCACCCCACGACGAACAGCCGCTCGATTTTCCCGGCCTGCTTGGCCGCCGCCGCGCGCAGGATCATGTCCACCGACTCCTGTTTGGCGTCGCCGATGAATCCGCAGGTGTTGATTACCACCACCTTGGCGTCGGTGCGGTCGCTGTCGAAGAGGACTTCGTATCCGGCAGCCGCGAGCCGCGCCATCAGGTGCTCCGAATCGACGGTGTTCTTCGAACAGCCGAGCGTGATGACGTTAATTTTTTTCATCGCCGAACAGTGCGTTGACGAACTCCCGGCGGTCGAAGATGCGCAGCTGGTCGATGCCTTCGCCGATGCCGATGTAGCGGACCGGAATGTGGAACTGGTCGCTGATGCCGATTACCACGCCGCCTTTGGCCGTGCCGTCCAGCTTGGTGATGGTGAGCGACGTGACCTGCGTGGCCTGCGTGAACTGCTTCGCCTGTTCGAAGGCGTTCTGTCCCGTCGAGCCGTCCAGCACGAGCATCACTTCGTGCGGTGCTCCGGGAATGACCTTGGCCATGACGTTGCGGATCTTCGTCAGTTCGTTCATCAGGTTGATTTTGTTGTGCAGACGCCCGGCGGTGTCGATCAGCACCACGTCGGCGCCGTTGGACTTGGCCGAGGTGAGCGTGTCGAAAGCCACCGACGCGGGGTCGGAACCCATCTGCTGACGGATCATCGTCGCCCCGGCGCGGTCGGCCCACACCTGCAACTGGTCGATGGCCGCGGCGCGGAACGTGTCCGCTGCGCCGATCCAGACCTTGCGGCCCGCCTTGGTGAGCTGTGCGGCCAGTTTGCCGATGGTGGTGGTCTTGCCGGCGCCGTTGACGCCCACGACCATCACCACGTAGGGCTGGCCTTCGGTGGCGTCGAGTCCGAAGTGCTCCGACGAGCCGTGCGCATCTTCCATCAGGGCGGTGATCTCCTCGCGCAGGATCGACTGCAATTCCGAGGCGTTCATGTACTTGTCCTTGGCGACGCGCTCCTCGATGCGGCGGATGATCTTCACGGTGGTCTCCACGCCCACGTCCGACGAGATGAGCACCTCCTCGAGGTCGTCCAGCACGTCGGCGTCGACCGTCGAGCGGCCCGCCACGGCGCGCGCCAGTTTCGAGAAGAGTCCCGTTTTGGTCTTTTCCAGCCCGGCGCTGAGTTCCTCCTGCTGTTTGCGCGCCTGCTCCTCGGAGGGCGGCGTATTCTGTTTCTTTTTGAAAATATCGAAAAATGCCATGTCTTTGGGATTAATCCTTTGCAAAGATATGAATAAGCGAGGGCAATGTCAAATTTTTATTTGAACATTGCCGAGCGGGAGTATCTAAGGAGCAGCCAAAGGTACGAAAAAGTCGGATGGGTTCAAAACCGAATTGTCATGCGGCTCTGCAAAACTTTCCGATAAATAAAAAGTGCCGTTACGGCACCGACACCAAAGGTAAATAAGAATATTCGGAAAAAAACGTTATATTTGCCTAACATATATCTGTCCGACATGATGAAAAGAACCATTCTGCTGCTGTTTGCGGCGCTGTTCGGTGTTCTGACCGCCGCCGCGCAAGACCTGATCGTAAAGACCGACGCCACGAAGATCGAGGCTAAAGTGATCGAAATCACGACCGAGGCGGTGCGCTACAAGCGTTTCTCGAACCCCGACGGCCCGACCTACGTGCTGCCCGTTAAGGACATCCACTATATCCAGTACGCCAACGGCGAAAAGGAGTATTACACCAAGACCATCCCCGCGACGCCGCTGACCCCGGCCGCTCCGGCAGAACCGGCGCAATCCGCTCCGGCCGTGACGCCGGCCGCCGAACCTGCGCCGCAGACTCCGGCCGGGCGTTACGTGCTCAAACAGTACGAGATCGGTGAGTTGTATGACCAGAACGGCGTCCGGGGCGTCATCTGCCAGCTTTCGGACGACGGCATGCACGGGCTGGTGGTGTCGCTCGACGAGATATACCTCCATTGGAGCGAGTTCCGCAAGCCCGACCTGCGTGTGGTCGGCGCCGACAGCCGGACCGACGGTGAGGAGAACATGGCGAAAGTGGCGCAGTACATCGCTGCCAACAACCTCTCGTGGGCCGATTTCCCGGCGTTCGAATGGTGCCGGAACAAGGGCGAGGGATGGTATTTGCCTGCCATCGACGAGATGCTGACCATCGGCCACAACTACAACGGCGGAACGCGCGTGCAGAACAACCGCCAGGCGCGCAACAAGTTCAACGATGCGCTCAAAGATGCCGGCGGCAAGCGCATGGACCGGCTGGTCTACTATTTCACCTCGACCGAAATGGACGAGAAGAACGCCTATACGACCCACATGGGGATCGAACCTCCTTATGTGATCGAGATTCCGAAATACAACAAGTTCCTCGTGCGCGCCGTGCATAAGTTCTGACGCCGGGCCCACGGACGAAAAACGCGGTGCACTCCTTTCGGGGTGCACCGCGTTTGTTTGCGGTTGGCGCATCAGAGGCTTTCGATCAACTTCTGCAGTTTGGGGATAATCACGCTCCAGTCGTAATGTTCACGCACGTACACCGGGCCTTTTTCGCCCATCGTGCGGCGCAGTTCCGGATCGGAGAGCAGGCGGTGGAGTTTGTGGCGGAAATCCCGGCTGCTGTTGTACCAGAACGCCGCTCCGCTCGATTTGCAGTGGTCCTTCATCACGCGGCTGCGGCCGTTGACCAGCAGCGGCACGCGGTTCTGCATGGCTTCGAGCATCAGCAGCGAGAGGCTCTCCATGCGCGACGGGTTGACTATCACCGTGGCGTGGCGGATGATGGCGCTCTTCTCCTCGTCGGAGACGAATCCTGTGAAGATGATGTCGGGGGAGTCCGAGCGTTTGATGTCGAGCTCCGTGCCGCCCACCATCACCAGTTTGACCTCGCCGCCGTGCTTCTTCTTGTAGCGCAGGAAGTCGGGAATCACCTTGGTGGTCTTCGACGGCGTGATGCGACCCAGGTAGAGCACATACTGGTCGGGCAGTCCGTATTTGGCCTTGACCTCTCCCCAATCCGCTGCCGGGGCCTCTTCGATGCCGCATCCTACCAGACTGTTCGGGGCCAGCGAAGCGCCGAATGCCCGGCTGCAGAGCCGCCGTTCGGCCGCGGTGTTGAAGGCGATGTGTCTGACGCGGGTGAACATCGGTGCGTTGATGCTGAAATAGAGCGGCTTGTCGGGGTGCACCAGCGGGATGAGGATCGTCTTTTCGGGGACGATCGTGCTGCCCAGCACCGGCTGGCTGAAATAGAAATTCATGAAAAGGAAGGCCGCATATTCGTCCTTGTGCTGCTCGATGAACTCCAGCATTTGGGGCGTATGGTCCTCCTGCGACTCGTAGTACCGTTTTTCGGCTTCGAGGCTCATGGTCCATTCGGGATGCAGCGAGGAGATCAGGCGCAGCAGCCCCATCCTTGCCAGTTGCAGACGGATGCGGCGGGCCGTTTTGCACTTTTTGCGGTAGGCTCCGTGATGCTCTCCGTCGATGGGTGCGGGTTTGAACCGGCGGACCGTGACGCCGTTGACGGTGCTGACCCCTTCGGGGTAGTCGCTGGCAGGGTCGCGGAAAACCTTGGTCGTTGTGGTAAGTACTTCCACGTCGTAGTAGGGGCGCAACCGTTCAGCCAGCATGCGGCAATGGACTTCTGCGCCGCCGTTGACCTCGACTCCGTAGCGGATGATGATGAATGCTATTTTCTTCATGAAACACGTCGTAATCTCCCGGACGGGACCGACCGGATCGGGCCGTCTGGAATTTTCCGGATAAAAGTAACAAAAATATTTTATATCGCGGTGCTTTCCGGTCCCTAAAAACACAAAGGGCATCCCGAAAGATGCCCTTTGTATTTAAGAGTGTGACTCTTAAAATACTATTTCTTCTCGTCGAAGAACTCTTTGATCTGGTCGTTGGGAACGATGCTCTCTTTGAACATGTATGCTCCGGTCTTGTCCGACTTGACCATCTTGATGCACTTGGTGAACTGCTTACCCGTGCCGGTTTTCAGTGTTGCGACTACTTTCTTTGCCATAAAGCTCTCTTAACTATTTGATTTCACGGTGAACGGTGACACGCTTGAGGAACGGATTGTACTTCTTGCGCTCCAGACGGTCGGGGGTGTTTTTCTTGTTCTTGGTGGTGATGTAACGGGACATTCCCGCAACGCCGCTCTCTCTTTGTTCGGTGCACTCGAGGATGACCTGAACTCTGTTGCCTTTCTTTGCCATTGGTTACTCGTTGTTTTTAGTACACGCTTTTGGGTGCGACAGCCTCGCGCAGGGCGACTGCAAGACCCTTCTTGTTAATTGTTTTCATGCCGGCAGCCGTTACCTTCAGGGTAATCCAGCGGCCCTCCTGTTCCGACCAGAAGCGCTTGGTTTTCAGATTGGGACTGAATTTGCGCTTGGTCTTGTGGTGCGAGTGCGAGACGTTGTTGCCCACGATCGCTACCTTGCCTGTGATTTCGCAAACTTTCATTGTTTGATAAATTTTTGGTTAAAACCCGATTAAGGGAGTGCAAATATACAACCTTTTCGTCAAATACCAATAATCCCCGGCTTTTTTTATTCGGTGGGGATCGTCAGCAGGAACCGCGCGCCCCGGGTGAAGTCCGGGTCGAGGCGCACGTCGCCGCCGAGCGTGCGGGCGATCAGGCGGCAGACGGCCAGTCCGAGCCCGAGGCCCTGGTTGAACGAGTCGAGTTTGACGAAGCGTTCGAAGATGTGTTCGCGCTCCCCTTCGGGCACGCCGGGGCCTGCGTCCTCGACCGCGAAGGTGATGCTGCGCCCGTCCTCCGAGAGTGAATAGGAGAGCCCGACGCCTTGTTTGGGGTCGGTGAACCGCACGGCGTTGCGCAGCAGTTCGGTGAGCGCCTTGCCCAGCAGCAGGCACGAGGTGCGGATGCGGGGCGACCGGCCCTCCCCGTCGGAGGCGAAGCGGATTTCGGTGGCGAGCGGGGCGTGCTTCGACAGTTCGTCGATGCACCTGCGGCAGCAGGTGTCGACCTCCACCGCGGCGCGCGACGGCGGCGCCTCGGAGGATTCGATGTCGGCGATGTAGAGCACGTCGTCGATGAGTTTCTGCAGGTAGCCGCTGTTCTCGCGGATGATGTCGATGTAGGAACTGCGCTCGGGTTCGTCGTCCGGGGTTGTCGAGGCCAGTTCGGCGAATCCCACGATGGCGTTCAGCGGGGTGTTGATCTCGTGGGTGATGTTGCGGATGAAGACGCCCTTCATGCGGCTGCTCTCCTCGGCTGCCCGTTTGGCGCGTGCCAGCCCGCGGTTCAGCCGGGTCAGGATGACGATGAACGCCGTCGCCAGCAGCAGGATCACACCCAGTCCGGTTTCGAACAGCCGGGCGCGGCGCAGCCGTTCGGCCTGCGCCTGCTGCCGGGCTTCGACCTTCTCGCGGTCGTGCCGTTCGACATCGAACAGCGTGGCGAATTCGTTCAGCATCTCCTGGTTGTCGCTCTCGTATTTCTGCCGGGCCAGTGCCGCCTGCCGCGAAAGGTCCTCGGCGGCGGCTTTGTAGCTGCCCGTTTCGTAGAGGAGCGAGGCGCGGCTCGCCAGCATCGGAATATAGAAATAGTGCGACGAACCGAGGCTGTCCTTGGTCATTTCGTAGTTTGCCAACTGCTTGTTGACGATCTCCAACGCCTTCTGGAAGTTGCGCGTACCCTTGTAAATCGTCAGTTCGATCTCCTCGATCTTGTTTTCGGAGACATACCCGCCGCTTTTTTCCCGGATCTCGCGCACCTGCTCTTCGGCGCTCTCGAAATCGCCCTGCATGGCCGCGAGGTTGGCTCGGGAGATCCGGGTGCGCCAGATATGTTCGGGGAGCAGGATGCGCTTCTCGGACATCCGGAGCGCCTCTTCGGCCTTGCCGTACTTCTGCTGCAGGGTGTACAGTTCGGCGAGCTGGAGGTACAGATAGGAGGCGTCCACCTCCTTCAGGTTGTTCCGCTCGACCATCCCGATGCTTTTGGCGTAGGATTCGATGGCCGTGTCATAGAGGGATTTGGTGCGGTAAATGTGTCCCAGCTGTTTGTAGGCTTCGGCGATCGCGGGCTTGTAGTCGTCGCGGATGGCCTGGTCGCGGAAGCGTTCCAGTTCATATTGCGCGAGGGTGTATTTGCTGTATTTGCTGTAATAGGTAATCAGCCGCGTCCAGACGAAGTAGTAGTGTGTGAGCTGGTCGTGTTCGCGGGTGAACTGCTGGGTGCGCGCCACCCAGACTTTGAGCGAGTCTAAATTGCCCGTGTAGTAGTAATAGTCGGTTTTCAGGCAGAGCGCCACCGACTGCATGCGGGGATTTTGCCGCTCGCCGGCCAGCCGGAACATGGTGTCGGCTTTGAGTAGCATCTCCGGGTCCTGCTTGTGGCGGTTGCACCAGCGATAATAGGCGACGAGCGTCGTGTCGAGGCCGTCGGCGGCGGATTGCGCGGCGGCCGGCAATGCCGATGCAATCAGAATCACCAGAAGCAGCAGGGCGTTTTTCATTACTTTTTGGGCTAAATAAGCACAAAAGTAGCGCAAATAACCAGAAAAAGCAAATGAAAAGCGGGTAAAATCGTTTTCTTGGGGGTGTTATTTGGTTCTGTTTCCGGCTGTCAACTCCTCTTCGAGAAGCTCGATTGCGGCCGAGCCGGCTTCGCGGATGACCCGGTTGCGGTTGCCTTTGATGTGGACGAGCCGGGTAAGGGTGCGTTCGGGTGAGCTGACGGCGATCCATACCGTGCCGACCGGGATCTCGGGCGTGCCGCCCGAAGGACCGGCCATTCCGGTGGTGGCGATGGCGTAATGGGTGTCGGCGGCACGGCGCGCTCCCTCGGCCATCTGGCGCACGACCTGTTCGCTCACCACGCCGTAGCGGGCGATGGTGTCGGCCGAGACGTTCAGCAGCAGGCTCTTGGTCTGGTTCCAGTAGGCGACTGCGCCGCCTTTGAAGTAGGCCGAGGCTCCCGGCATGGCCGTGAAGCGCGAGGCGATGGCGCCTCCCGTGCAGCTTTCGGCCACGGAGAGCGTCAGCATACGGTCCATCAGCAGTTTGTGTACGCGTTTCTCGGGTTTCGATTCGCAGCAGGAGGTTGTCAGCGCGAGTGCGGCCAGCAGCGCGAGGATTTTATTCATGGTCGGTTTTGTTATTTTCCGTTGAGGCAGTCGCGCAGCAGGCTGATGGCAAAGGCGCTGGCGCGGTCGATGATCTGTCCGCGGTCGGTTCCGCACTGTTTGAGGAGGACGACCGTGCGTTCGGGCGAGCTGACGGCGATCCAGACCGTACCGACGGGTTTCTCCGCCGAGCCGCCCGCGGGGCCGGCGATTCCGGTGGTGGCCACGCCGTAATCGGCGCCTGCCGTGCGGCGTGCCCCTTCGGCCATCTGGCGGGCGACCTGTTCGCTCACGGCGCCGTAACGGGCTATGTCGGCAGGGTTCACGCCCAATAGGTTCACCTTGGATTCGTTGCTGTACGACACCACGCCGCAGCGGAAATAGGCCGACGCTCCGGGCATGGCTGTGAAACGCGAGGCGATGACGCCTCCCGTGCAGCTCTCGGCTGTGGCCAGGGTCAGCCCGCGCTCGGTGAGTATCTTGTGCACCAACTCCTGCATCGTCGCGGTCTCGAACCCGATGATGTTGTGGGGAATGATCATGCGCAGGGCCTCGAACTGTCGGTCGATCTCGCGGGCGACGCTCTCTCCCTCGACCTCGTAGGCCGACAGGCGCAGCCGCACGGCGCCCGGATTGGGCAGATAGGCCAGCTTCAGGTACGGCGGCAGGGCGTTCTCCCACGCCTCGATCCGTTTGGCCAGCATCGACTCGGGGAGCCCGGCGGTTATCATCGTGCGGTGGACGATCTGTCGCAGGGCGAAATGGGCTTTCAACCGCGGCATCACCTCGTCCTGCATCAGGTGCTCCATCTCGAACGGCACGCCCGGCAGCGACACCACGACGTGCCCGTCGCGTTCGAACCACATGCCCGGGGCCGTGCCGTGGGCGTTGAACAGCACCGTGCAGCATGCGGGGACCATCGCCTGCGAGCGGTTCAGCTCGTTGAACTCGATGCCCCGTTCCGCGAGCATTCGCTCCACGTGGTCAGAGACCCGTTGGTCGCAGCGCATCTCGCTGCGGAACATCTCCGCGAGGGTCTTCTTGGTGATGTCGTCCTTCGTGGGGCCGAGGCCGCCGGTGACGACGGTGACCTCCGAAGCGGACAGGGCCCGTTCGACGGCTTCGACGATCTGCGCGCGGTCGTCGCCGATCGAGAGCTTCTCGCGGACCACGATGCCCGCGGCGTTGAGGTGTTTGGCAATGGATACCGAATTGGTGTCCACGATCTGGCCGATGAGTATTTCGTCGCCGATGGTGATGATGGTTGCCTTCATGGCTGACTATGCGTTAGGTGCGGAATTCTGGGGTTTTCCGGAAGTCTCCCCGGCGTCGGATGCGACTTCGGGCGCGGTCCGGGTCGCCTTGTGTTCGGCGTCGGCGATCAGCGCGCGGCATACGTCCCGCACCAGTCCCGGACCCTCGTAGATGTATCCCGTGTAGAGCTGCACGAGGTCGGCTCCGGCGTCGAGCATCGCCCGTACGTCGTCGGCCGACATCAGGCCGCCCACGCCGATGATGGGGTAGGTGCCGCCCGAGCGGGTGTGGATGCGGCGCACGATCTCCACGGCGCGGCCCGTAAGGGGTGCACCGCTGAGGCGGCCGCTGCCGATCTTCTCGAGCGCCGTACGGCTGGTTTTCAGCCCTTCGCGGCCGTGCGAGCCGTTGGTGGCGACGATGCCGTCGAGCGGCGTTTCCATCAGTACGTCGGTGATCCGGTCGATCACCTCGTCCGTCATGTCGGGCGAGATTTTGAGCATGACCGGCCGGTACTGGTTCTGCCCGCGGCGGAAATCGAACAGCGGGTTGAGTATCTGGAGGATATGTTCGCGCGTGTGCGTCGTGCCCTCGCGGCAGGAGTTGTCGCAGCTGATATTCACGGTGAAATAGTCCGCATACTGGTAGAGGTTGCGGAAGAGTTTCAGGTAGTCGGCCGGGGCGTTTTCGGCCGGGGTCGAGGTGTTCCTGCCGATGTTGCATCCCACGATCACCCCGCCGTGCGGACGCCGCAGGTGGCGGATGGCGGTTTCGAGGCCGCGGTTCGAAAGTCCGATGCGGTTGATGATGGCGTTGTCTTTCGGGAGCCGGAAGACCCTCGGACGGGGGTTGCCCGCCTGGGGCCGGGGCGTGACGGTGCCCACCTCGATGAACCCGAATCCCAGTGCGGCCAGTTCGCGGAACGCTTCGCCGTTACGGTCGAATCCTGCGGCGAGCCCGACCGGATTGGCGAACCGCATGCCGAACACTTCGCGCTCGAGCGCCGGGTGCTCCACGGCGTAGCATTTGCGCAGGAGCCAGCGGCCTCCGGGAATCAGTCCGAAGATGCGCAGCATCAGCAGGACGACGTGATGGGCCCGCTCGATGTTGAGCGAGAAGAGCAGGGGTTTTATGATCCTTTGGTACATTTCGGAGGCAAAGGTAGTAAAAATTGACTAACGATGTACAACTTCGGCCGTTATGTGGCGGGGCGCAGAACTGGGCCGGAATCCCCGTGACTTACTGTCGTCCCTAAAACCCGCCTCTTAGGCGGGAGCGCGGAACCGGACTGGAATCCCGGTGACTTCCCGCCGCCCCTAAATCCGGTCTCTTAGACCGGGGGTTAGAAATATTCGCGGCGGTAGGCGTAACGGTCGCGCAGGGATTCGAAATCGCCGGGGCGCTCTTTCAGGCGGCGGCTTTCGGCTTCGATGTCGTAGACACGGCCGATGGTGGTGCAAAGCTCCTGCCACGCGATCGGCCGGGGAACCGAGGGCGACGCCTCGGGCGGATACCACCCTTCGAGTGGCAGTCCGAAACAACGTGCCAGCGCGGCCACGGACATCGCTGTGGCGTTGGCCTTGCCCTGCTCGGAGTAACCCGCGATGTGGGGCGTCGCCAGCAGGGCCTTTTCCAGCAGTTGCGGGTTGAGGTTCGGCTCGTGCTCCCAGACGTCGAGCACCCAGCGGAGGCCGCTCCGGAGCAGGGCGTCGCCGTCGACCACCTCCCCGCGTGAGGAATTTATGAGGATGGCTCCGGGTTTCATCTGCCGGAACAGCCTTTCGTCGGCCATGCGGCGCGTCGTGTCGTCGAGCGGGGTGTGGAACGTGAGGATGTCGGCCTCGCGGGCCACCTCCTCCAGCGGCAGGAATCCGCACCGCTCCCGCTCCTCGCGCGGCGGGTCGCAGCAGAGGACGCGGAATCCCCATGCCTCGGCATAGGCTTTGACGAGCGATCCGACGTGCCCCACGCCGACGATGCCCAGCGTCCGCGCTGCGGGCTGCCAGCCCTGTGTGCGGGAGAGATGGGCCAGCACGGCGGCGACCCATTGCAGTACGCCCCGGGCATTGCACCCTGCGGCCGTCGTGACCGTGATGCCGTGCGTCGCGCACCACGCCGTGTCGATGTGGTCGAATCCGATGGTCGCCGTGGCGACGAGGCGCACCCGCGAACCGGCGAGCAGCGCTGCGTCGCACCGCGTGCGGGTGCGGGTCAGGAGCGCGTCGGCGTCGCGGACGTCGGCGGCCGAAATCGCCTTTCCGGGGAGGTAACGCACCTCGGCGAAAGGCTCCAGGACACCCTTCAGAAAGGGGATGGCGCTGTCGGCTATGATTTTCATGGTATTGGTGCTTTTTTCGTTTCTTGTCGTCTTTAGGTAGACAAATATAAGGTAAAAAATAAAAAATGAATACCTTTGGTGTCGTAATGACACTTTTTATCCGTCGGAAGGTTTTGCCGGGGCGCACGCAATTCGGTTTTGAATCCATCCGGCTTTTTTCGTATCTTTGACTTCGTCGAAGATACTCCCGCTCGGCAAAATACAAGTAAACTTGCTTTTGCTCTCGCTTATTCGTATCTTTGTAGTTTATAAAGAACGTTATGGAACAGAAACCTTTCGATCCGGATGGAGTCGGCGTGGACAACGGAACCTATTTCGGGCTTCCGTTCGATCCCGAAACGGCGGAACTGGTGCTGATCTCGGCACCGTGGGACGTGACGGTCTCCTACGGGGCCGGTGCGGCCTATGCCCCCGATGCCGTTATCGAAGCCTCTACGCAGCTCGATTTCTACGATCCGCTGGCCCCCGGGGCCTGGCGCCGCGGCATCGCCACGGCCGATGTGGACTATTCGCTGCAGGAGACCTCGCAGCGGTTGCGTGTCGACGCCTCGCGGGTGATCGACCACCTCGAAGGAGGCGGATGCCTCGAGGACGACTATGTCGTGCGCAAGGTCCGCCGCGTGAACGAGGGCTGTGTGGCCATGAACGCCAATATCGAGACGCAGGCCGCCCGCTGGCTCGACGCGGGCAAGGTCGTGGGACTCGTCGGCGGCGATCATTCGACGCCCTACGGGCTGATCCGGGCGCTGGGGGCTCGTCACGCGGCTTTCGGCATCCTGCACATCGACGCCCACTGCGACCTGCGCGACGCTTACGAGGGTTTCGAATTTTCCCACGCGTCGATCATGTTCAACGTCCTGCGCGACGTGCCGCAGGTCAGCCGGATCGCCCAGGTCGCCGTGCGCGATTTCAGCGAGGCGGAGGCTGCGCTGGCCGCTTCGTCGGAGCGGATCGCCACATTCGACGACCTAACGCTTGCCGCTGCGGAGTTCCGCGGCGAAACGTGGGACACCCAGTGCCGCCGTATCGTCGACTCGCTGCCCGCGGAGGTCTATGTGAGCTTCGATATCGACGGACTCTCTTTCGACAACTGCCCCCATACGGGTACGCCCGTCTGCGGAGGACTCTCTTTCAACAAGGCCGTCTACCTCGTCGACACGCTGGTCCGCTCGGGCCGCCGCATCATCGGATTCGATGTGGTGGAGGTCTGCCCCGCGTCCGACGACCGGATCGACGCCATCACCGGGGCCCGCATCCTGTGGAAACTCTGCGGGCAGACGCTCAAATCGAACGAAAAACCAAATAACGAATAAATGCGACTGTTTTCAATGTACCGCTGGGTGCGCCAGCGACACATGATGGGGCTTCGTGGCCGTAATTTCCTGGAAGCTCCGTGGGCAGGAGGCGTGGTGCTGCTCGTATGCGTGATTTTCGCCATGCTGCTGGCCAACCTGCCTGCCACCAAGGTCTATTACCACCACCTGCTCGAGACCGACCTTTCGCTGATGGTCCGCTCTCCGGACGGGCTGATCGACTGGATTTTCCCGCGGGGCATGACCGTCGAGAAGTTCATCAACGACGGCCTGATGGTGATTTTCTTCTTCGCAGTGGGGCTCGAGATCAAACGCGAGATCGTCTGCGGACAGCTATCGTCCGTTCGCCGGGCGATTCTTCCGGTGCTGGCCGCCGCAGGAGGCATGCTGGCTCCGGCCATCATCTTCACGTTCTTCAACCACGGCACGGCAGCCGCCAACGGCTGGGGAATCCCTACTGCCACGGACATCGCCTTCGCCATCGGCATCCTCTCGATGCTGGGCAACCGCGTTCCCGTGTCGCTCAAAATCTTCCTCACGGCGCTGGCCATTGCCGACGATCTGGGGGCCATTCTGGTCATCGCGCTCTTCTACGGCGGAAAGGTCCAGATCGGCTGCCTGCTGGTGGCGCTGGTCATCATGCTCGGGGTCTACTTCATGAAGCAGATGGGCGAGAAGCGGATGTTCTTTTACCTGGTCCCGGCCTTCGTGGTGTGGGGACTGTTCTATTACTCGGGGGTGCATTCGACCATCTCGGGTGTGGCGATGGCCCTGCTGATCCCGATGGAGCCCCGTTACAGCAAGGAGTATTTCGCCCATAAGATGCGCTGGCTCAAAGGGCTGATGCTCTCGGCCGCCACCCACGAGGATTTCCCCAACGAGGAGCAGCGCTTCTACCTGCGCCGCATGCACGACCTGTCGGCCAATTCGGTGGGGATGAGCTATCGGCTGGAGCATGGTCTGGCGCCTTATGTGACGTTCCTTATCATGCCGGTTTTCGCGCTGGCCAATGCCGGCGTCGAGATCACTTCGCTCGAATACCTCAACATCTTCCACTATTCGCCCGAGATCGGGTCGGTCGGCATGGGCGTCTTCTTCGGACTGGTCGTCGGCAAGCCGCTGGGCATATTTCTTGCTTCGTGGGGAGCCGTGAAGTCCGGGCTCGCGGAGCTGCCCGAGGGGGCGACGTGGCGCATGCTGCTGGCCGTAGGCTGTCTGGGCGGTATCGGGTTCACGATGTCGCTGTTCGTCGACTCGCTGGCCTTCTCCGACTCCGACCTGATCGACCGCGGCAAAATCGCCATCCTGATGGGCTCGCTCGCCGCAGCGGTCGTGGGATGCCTGCTGATTCTGGCCTTTTCGAAAAAAAGTACGAAACCATGAAAAAAATCCTGCTGATCCTCCCCGTCGTCGCTTTGCTGGCTGCGGCCTGCTCGAAAAAGTCGGGCGGGGGCGTGAAACTCAAGAACGACACCGACTCGGTGGCCTATGTTATCGGCATGAACGTCGGTATGAACCTGCTGCGGATGGATTCCACGATCAACGTGAACGCCGTCTGCGAGGGTATCCGCGACGCCGTGCGCCGGTCGACGAAACTTTCGGCAGCCGATGCCGAGACGTTCTACCTGCGCTATGTGAACTATGCGCTGCCCGAGAAAGCCCGTGCTTACGAGGAGCAGTTCCTCGTCGACATCGCCAGGTCGAACCGCTCGTATGCCCGCACTTCGTCGGGCGTGACCTATACGGTGACGGCCGTCGGCGATCAGGAACAGGTTCCCGCGTCGGACCGCGACAGCGTGGCCCTGCGGTGGGTGATCCGCACGGCCGACGGCAGCCAGGTCGCCTCCTCCTACGAGAAAGGCGACACGGTGCGTTCGCTGCTGCGCGATCTGCGGAAAGGCGTACAGGAGAGCGTGAAGCTGATCGGCAAAGGCGGGCGGATCAACGCCTGGATGCCTTCGTCGGCAGCTTACGGAGCCGAGGGCGACAAGACGCTGGGCGTAGCTCCCAACGCGACGCTTTACTATGAAATCGAGCTCGTAGATGTCGATAAATACGCGAATCGGTCGCGGCGGAGATAATTTACGCCGATAAAGATGAGCGTTATACAATATTTTTATATCTTTGTCCGTGCGAATAAAAGCAAACTCAAAACATAGTTAAAACAACAATGAAAAAAATCTTTTTTGCTGCGGCACTCGCGGGTGCTGCGATGCTCGCCTCCTGCGGAGGTAACAAGAGCGGCGTGCAGATGGGTAGCCTTTCGGAATTCGACTCGCTGTCGTATTCGCTCGGCGCCAATATCGGCTACGGCATGAGCTATGAAATGAAGGATATTCCGTTTGATTTCAAAGCCGTGGACAAAGGTGTTAAGGAAGGTGCCCTGGGCAAGGCTACGCAAGAGCACGAGAAGTCGCTCGATATGCTGCGCGAGTACTTCATGTCGAAGCGCGGCGAGCGTGCGCAGGCTATCGCCGAGAAGCGTGCCGCTGCCGACAGCGCCCGTATGGCCGGCGGCGATTCGACCAAGGTCGAGTATCCCGCAGCCGATCCCGAGATGTTCGAGAGCGAGGAGGAGCGTGCCGAGATTTCCTACGCATTCGGTAACGATATCGGTTACAACGTCGCACAGAGCGGCATGCCCATCCAGCTGGTTTGGATCAGCGAGGCCATGCAGAACGTGCGTGACAACAACGCCAAGATGTCGGAAGACGAGGTGAACCAGTACTTGCAGTACTACTTCATGGTGAAGCGTCCGGCCGAGAACGCCGAGGCTTCGAAGGCATGGCTGGAGAAGATGGAGAAGAAGTCGGGCGTGAAGAAGACCGAGTCGGGCCTGCTCTATAAGGTTACCGCTGCCGGCGACGCCGCTGCGATGCCGAAGGATCCGCGCGACGTGGTGAAGGTTCACTACACGGGCCGCACCCGCGACGGCAAGGTATTCGATACTTCGAAGTTCGCCAACCGCTCGAAGGAGCAGCAGGAGATGATTAAGAAACAGCGTCCCGACGATTTCGACAAGGACGAGCCCGTCGAGTTCCCGCTCAACCGTGTGATTCCCGGCTGGACCGAGGGTCTGCAACTGGTGGGCAAGGGCGGTAAGATCACGCTCTGGATTCCTGCCGACCTGGCCTACGGTGCACGCGGCGCAGGCCGTGACATCGGTCCCAACGAGGCTCTGGAGTTCGAGGTCGAGCTGATCGACGTAACTCCTTACGAGGAGCCCGCTCCGGCAGATTCGACCGCAACGGCCGAGAAGCCCGAGGTTGCCCCCGCAGAATAATCAGGGAAGACTATACGGAAAATCCCGGAACCGCAAGGGTTCCGGGATTTTTCTGTGTCATATGAGTCCGGGCGCAGAACTGGAGGATTGTTGTAACGTTCTGCCACCCCTAAAAAGGGCTTCTTAAGCCCTAAAAGGGGAGGTCGTCCACCTGTGCGGGCGAGGATGCGTAGGAAGGCTCCTCGGCGATGGGCGGCATGTCGGGCATCGGGGCGCCTGCTCCTGCCGACTCCTGCTTGGGCTGCAGGCGCCATGCGCGGATGTCGGTGTACCAGCGGCCGTTGTATTCGCGCGACTCGATGTTGACCGAGACGTTGTAAGCGGCACCTTCCTGCAGCCGGGCCACGTCTTCGGGCTTGTTGAAGAACGTCACGCAGATTTTGCGGGTGAACGATCCCTCGTTCATCTCAAAGACCACGTCCTGACGCTGCCACTCGCCGCGTGCCGACGTTCCCTTCGTCACGGGCATTATTTTGTAAACGGTTCCTTCGAATTCCATATCATTAATAGTATTGTTTATTTACGGCAAAGGTAGTGATTTTTTCGGAAATTCGGGAACCGACGAAGCGCTTTTGTGCTGCAAATCGCACGGCTACCGCTCCTCCAGCGTGACGGTCTGTCCGGTGAGGCGGCTGCGTTCGGCTTCGAAGCAGATGCGGTGGCTTTCGACCGAGTTGGCGATCGCCGTGCGGAAGCGGTGCTCCCGGCGGCTGAGCGTGTCGACGAAATCCTCGATCAGCAGGAGGTCCGCTCCCGCGTGGAACGGCTTCTCGAGAAGTCCCGAGAAGTCGTAGACGCGTTCTTCGCCGCCGCGGAACTTGCGGACCCGCAGCGTGCGTTCGTCGCCGTCGATCTCGCCGTGCGTCAGCCGGATGTGGGTTTCGCGCTGGTCGCCCAGCGTGAAGGCGTCCATCGAGAACGAGATCGTGACATCGTTGTCCATCTCCATCGAGACGATCTGGTGGTCCACCACGTCGTTGTCGCAGCGGAAGACGCACCGCCCGTAGTCGCCCGAGCGCAGTTCGCGCAGGATGACCTCCTCGAGCGTCGCGCCTGCCGGGATGTCGAAATTCGATATCCAGTCGCGGCGGTTGTAGTAGAGGTCCACGGCCGAATAGGGACACTGCTTTTCCACGGGGCAGTCGATGCACCGTGCGGCGCTCTGTGCCGGGGCGTTTTCCGCGCGGAACCAGCGCAGCGACCCGAACGATGAGAGTTTGCGGCAGCGGGCCTCGGTGAGCCACAGCAGGAAATCGATGTCGTGGCAGCATTTCGAGATCAGCATCGGGTTGGTGATCTCCTCGCGTCGCCACATGCCGCGGACGAATCCGTGCGTGGTGCGGTCGAGTCCCACGGCGACCAGGTGGCTGATGGAGATGATTTCGCCCAGTTCGCCCGAGTCGACGATCTCTTTGATCCGGATGAAATAGGGGTGATAACGCAGGACGTGGCACACGCCGACGATCACTCCTTTGCGGCGGGCCGCCTCTTCGATTCGGCAGCATTCGGAAAGGGTCTGTGCGATCGGTTTTTCGAGCAGCACGTCGTAACCGGCCTCGATGGCTTTCATGCAGGGTTCGAAATGCTCGTTCTCGGGGGTGGCGATCAGCACGGCGTCGGCCGGGAGGGGATTTTCGAAAAAACTGTCGTAGTCCGTGAAACACCACTCCGGCTCCAGCCCGAATCTCTCGGCGGTCGTGCGGCGGCGTATTTCGTTGATCTCCACCACACCCGCGAGTTTCAGCCGTTCGGGGTGCCTGGCTGCGTATTCGAGGTATTTGTTGGTGCGGTTCCCGGCTCCGATGGCAATGATCGTAACCGGTTCCGCGTCTGTACTGACGTTCATAGTTTTGAGGTTTGCCGTTCGGGCCGTCACTCGGTCGCTTCTTCCGGAAGGCTTTCGCGGCTCTGTTTGCGCTCGATTCGCGCGGCGAGTTTGATACTCAGCTCATAAAGTCCGTAAAGGGGCAGGATCACCAGCACCAGGCTGAAGATGTCGGGCGGGGTGATGATCGCCGCAAGGACCAGCAGGACGACGAAGGCATGCCGCCGGTATTTGCGGAGGAATCCTGCGGAGACGATGCCCATGCGGGTCAGGAAATAGATCAGCAGCGGCAGTTCGAACATGAATGCGCAGGCCATCGACACGACGATGACCGTCGAGAGGTAGTCGCTGATGTCGATCATGTTGACGATGGCGTCGCTGACGTGGTAGTTGGCGAAAAAGTTGATCGAAAGCGGGACCATGACGAAATATCCGAAGAGCAGTCCCGAGAAGAAGCAGAGCGACACGCAGAAGACGAACCAGTTGGTTCCGGCTATCTCTTTGGGCGTGAGCGCCGGGCGCACGAAGCGCCAGAACTCCCACAGCACGTAGGGCATGGCCAGCGCTATGCCCGCCATGAGCGATATCTTCATGTGGAGGTTGAACTGCCCGGACAGCGAGGTGTTGATGACCGAGAAGCGGTCGCCGCCGATCGAGAACGCCGCAGGGTCGGCATCGAACGAGGTGCCGAGCGTATCGTTGAGCCATGCGGCGATATGGGCCCACTCGCCGCCCACCCATACCAGCATGCGGTTGGTGGGGAAATCGGCGTCTTTGGGGCCGAAGAGTATCGTGTCGATGATCAGGCTCTTGCAGAAAAAGGCAACCAATCCGACAATCACGATCGCCAGGGCACCCCGCACCAAATGTGGGCGCAGGGCGTCGAGGTGCTCGAAAAACGTCATCTCCGACGGCTCTGTATCCTCTCGTTTCATCCTCTGATTTCCGCAGTCGTGTCTTTACTCGTCTTCCTTTTTCGGAGCCGACTCCTGCCCGGATTTGGTCTCTTCGGCCGTATAGTCCTTGTTGACGGCGTCTTTGAACTCTTTGACGCCGCGGCCCACTCCGCGCATCAGTTCGGGGATTTTTTTGCCTCCGAACAGCAGAATAACTACCAACACGATCACGATGATCTGTCCGTAACCGATTGCGCAAGGTATAAACATGGTTTCTCTCTTTAGGTTGCTTTATTGGGAACAAATATAACACTAATTTTGGAATTACCGCAACCGCGGCCCGGAAAACCCGCCCTCATCAGGCGGGTTTTCTTTCGGCCGTGCGGCTTTTTATTTCACGCTTTTTCCCGAGGGAAGCTCCTTGATGCGGATGCTGCGGAACTTCAGGCCGGGGCCGTGTCCGAGCAGTCCGATGTGGCCCGTGGGGTTGAACAGTCCCGGGTGGTTGCGGTGGTCGACCGTATAGGGGTTCTTGTTGCTGCCGTCGGGCGCCACGTTGTGCCCCTGGCAGGCTTCGCGGATGTTGCCGTCGAGGATCACCTCGCCGTTGACCGTCACCGTGATGCGGTCGCCCACGGCGCGTATCTCCTCGACGTTCCAGGTTCCCAGCGGCGGGAACTTCACGCGCCTGGCCGGGATGATGCCGTAGACCGAGCCGTGCTGCTGGTATTCGCGCAGATTCTTGTAGATCGGGGCGTCGTGGTCGAGAATCTGAATCTCCATGCCGTGGTAGGCGGCGTCCACGCCCATCGGGGTGCGGATGCCGATGCCGTTGTTGACCCCTTCCTGCAGATATTGGAACTCGAAACGCAGGATGAAGTCGCTGTACTCCTTCTTGGTGTAGAGGTTTCCGCTGCCGCCGTACTGCGCCGTGACGTAAATCGTGCCGTCGACCGGAACGTAGTTGGTGGTGTTGCCGGTCCACTTGTGCATCGAGGTTCCGTCGAAGAGCACTTCGAACCCTTCGGCGGCCTCCTCGGCCGAAAGCTCGTAGCGCGGCGTCGGGGGCAGTTCGCGGATGTACATGTCGCGGAAGCTGACGGGGGCCGTGCCGCCGACGAGTAGGATCTGCCCCTCGGTGTAGGCGGGGATCTCGCGGTTGCAGGTGTTTTCGAGGATCACGTTTTGGCAGGTCGTGACGCCGTTCAGGACCACCGTCACGCGGTCGTTCACCACCCGGACCTCCATCGTATTCCATTCGCCGGGCCGGTTGGCGGCTGCGGGAGCCGTGTTTTCGTGGAGCATGTTGCCCGTCAGCGCACCGGCGTTCCGGCCGCCGAGGGCGATCTGCGGGATCGAGCGGATGCCGAGACCCGCCTCGCCGTCGGTTTTCCAGTCGACGATCAGGCTGAAATTTTCATAATTTTTCGCCGATCCGAGCGTTGCGGCGCCCGTTGTTCCCGTGAGCACGCCGTCCACAGCGCTCCATGCTTTTGCCGCTGCGGCGTCAGCCTCCTGCTGCGCCTTGGACAGCGCTTTGGCGGTCATCGTTTTGAGGACCTCGGGATTGCCTGCGACGGCTTTCCAGCAGCCCGGGGCGAGGGATGCCGGAACGAATCCTTCGGCGGGGAGTTTTGCCAGCAGTCCTTTGATTTCGTCGACGGCGTAACCCGCATCGGCGTCGGATTTGGCCAGTCCGGTGTAGACCTCCTGCGCCTTTTTCAGCGCCGCGGAGACCGTTTCGCCGCCCATGTCGGGGTTCTTCGCCGCCACGGTCTTTACGACCAGCGCTGCGGCTTCGGCCGTCGCGGGATTATCCATATATTTGGCGGCAAGCACCAGCGCCGGGAATTCCGGGGTTTTGGCGAGCGCTTTGAGCAGTTTGTTCTGCACCGCAGCCGAGGGGTTCAGTCCGAGGGCGCGTCGGTAGAGCTGGTACTTGCGGACGGCCGTGTCGGGGGATGCCGTCACGAAATCCGTGTAGCGCGCCAGGGCCGCATCGGTCCACGCGGGGTTCTGCCCGGCGAGATCGTACAGCACCCCGACCATCGCGGGATTGCGGACCGTCAGCAGGGCGGCAAAGGCGGCTTCGCGGTCGCCGGCGGCCAGCAGGGCGTCGATCGCCTCCTTATTGGCGGCCTGCGCCAGCAGGGGATAGTAGCGGGCCTTTGCGGGGGCGGCGGACATCCGGGCCATGGTCTTCTCATACTGAGCGGCGGGGCTCTCTTTGGCCAGCGCGTTCTTCAGTCCGGCCTGCAGGGCCTTCACGTCGGCCTCCTGTGCATTGTCGAGCCGATCGCACAGCCGGCCGAAGTCTTTCGGGGAGGTAACGCCTGCCAATGCGTCGTATGCGGCGGCCCGCACGGCGGCATCCGGAGATTCCAGCAGGGCGAATACCTTGTCGGCGGCGGTCGTGATGCGTCGTTGGGCGACGAGTTTCAGGGCATTGGCCTGCGTGGCGGGCGTTCCGTCGAGGGCGGCCACGAAGGCGGCGTTGGGCTTGCCGTTGAAAGCCGCGAGGGCGGCCGATGCTTCCCGGGCGTGCGGACCGTCGAGTTGGGCGATGAGGGCCTCCAGGGCCTCCTGCCCGCCGATTCTGCCGGCGGCGCGGATGGCCGCGAGGGAGAGCTCCGCATCGGGCGACGCGATGGAGGCGATGACCGTCCCGGCCTGCGACGCGGCGTGACGGCTTCCGAACCAGCTTACGACGTCGGTTTTGGCCGTGTTGTCCTTCAGCGACGGCAGTTTTTTGGCGATGGCGGCGTAGAGGGCGTCGTCGGCGAATTCCGAGGCGAAGTCGAGCGCCGCGCAGCGGTAGGCCCGGTCGGCGTCTTTCAGTGCGGCGAGCACCTCCTGCGTTCGCTTTTTGGCATCCGCACGCAGTATGATCTCCAATCCGGCGATCCGCACGTTCTGCGGCATGCCGGCTTTCCGCAAGGCTTTGGCCGCGGCGAGGGCCTTGGCATTCCCTGCGGCGGCAAGGCGCGTCAGCAGTTCGATATAGGCGCTTGCGGCTTGGCTATTCTCAAAGGCGTAACCGGCGGCTTTGGCCGCTGCGGCGAGGGTCGGGAGCGATGCTTCGCTGCCGCACTTCGCCAGTGCATTGCAGACGGCTTCTTTTGTGGCTTCGTCGGCCGTGGGGGCCGCGGCCCATTTCAGCAGCACGGGTTCGGCGGCCTCCAGGCGCTTTTCCGCAGCGGCATAGGCCAGCAGGGCGCTGGGTGCGGAAGCGCTTTCGATCAGCGTGAGGATCGCCCCGTCGGTCCCGGGCGTGGAGATCAGTCCGCGCACGGCGTAGTCCGCGAGGTATTTGTCGCCGGCGTATTTCACGAACGCGGGGGCTTCGGCGGCCGTTGCGCAGAGCTGGAGCTGCGAGAGCAGGAATGCCTGGTTGGGTTTGTCCGTGCAGGCGTCCACGGCCGCGGCAAGTCCGGCGCGAACCTCCTTGGCCAGCTCCTCGCGGCCTGCGGCGGTCACATAGCTCACTACGCCGTTCAGGGCATATTCCACGGCGGCGTTCTTGCCTTGGGCGGCGGGAACGAGCATTCCGGCCATCATCCGGATTCCTTCGGCCCCGGTGGCGGCCAATTCCTGCATGACGGCGTCGAACGCCTTGGGGTTCTGTGCCGGAAGCTGGTTCAGCCCGTCCGCCACGATCGTCGCGGCGGTGCGCTGGCGGGCATCCTGCGCACCGCCGGCGAACGGCACGAGGGCAAGCAGGAGGATTACAAGTATCTTTTTCATCGTTTTCTCAGGTTTGCAGGGTTAGGTCAGATTTTCCACGGCGTGCGCATCGGCTGGTCGATCAGCCGGTTGGCGGCATCGTCGCCGACGAACAACTGTGTGTCGGGATCGAAATGCAGCGTGCGGTTCAGCCGCAGGGCGCAGGCTCCGAGGTTCACGAGCGTCGAGCTGCGGTGGCCTTTGATTTCGTCGAGGGCGAAACGCTCGCGGGTGCGGACGCATCGGAGGAAATCGGTGTTATGCGGCTCGGGATCGGGCATTTCGGAGATCTTTTCCATAACATTCGGAATTGTACACTCGAATCCCTGGAAGACCTTGCCTAACGGGCCTTCGATGTAGGGCACTTTGCCCTGGCTCTCGTAGCCTTCGCCCTCGAGGACGATCTGGCAGCCGTCCTCGTAGGTGTAGACGATCCGGTGCCAGATGCCCACGGCGTCGGGATGCTGCTGCGGGGCGTCGACCTCGATCTTCACGGGCGAGGTGTCGTCCTTGCCCAGCAGGTATTGTACGGGGTCCATGTAGTGCTGGCCCATGTCCGTCAGGCCGCCTCCGTCGTAGTCCCAGTAACCGCGGAACGTGCCGTGGACACGGTGTTTGTTGTAGGGCTTGTAAGGCGCCGGGCCGAGCCACATGTCGTAATCCAGTTCGGCCGGAACGGGCTGCGGCGTGAGGTTCTCCTGCCCCACCCAGAAGAATTTCCAGGCGAAGCCCGTGGCTCCCGAGATGGTCACCTTGAGGGGCCATCCCAGCAGTCCGCTGTCGACCAGCTTTTTCAGCGGCTCGACCGTCGTGCCCAGTCCGTAGAAGGTGTCCTTGAAACGGAACCACGTGTTCAGGCGGAAGATGCGGCCGTTCTGCTTCACCGCCTCCACGACGCGCTTGCCTTCGCCGATGGTGCGTGTCATCGGTTTCTCGCACCAGATGTCCTTGCCGGCCCTGGCCGCTTCGACGGCCATCAGTCCGTGCCAGTGGGGCGGGGTGGCGATATGCACGATGTCGACGTTGGGATCGGTAATGAGGTCGCGGTAGTCGTGGTAGGCTTCGAGGGTCTTGTCGAACTTCTTGCGGCCCAGCGCCACGGCGCTGTCGAGGTGGTTCCGGTCGACATCGCAGACCGCCACCAGCCGGCAGGCGTCGTTCGACGTGAAATGATAGCTGCTCTTGCCGATGCCGCCCACGCCGATGATGCCTTTGGTGAGCTGGTCGCTGGGGGCGACGTATTTGGGGCCTCCGAGCACGCTGCGCGGCACGACGGTCAGCAGCGCCATGCCGCCCAGCGTTTTGAGAAAGTCTCTGCGGGAACTCATATTTTCAGGTTGTTTTGGATTTATAAGGTCGTGAGTCGGAGGTTGCGCCAGAGGACTTTGATACCTCCGCCGTCGTGAATCTGCAGGGCGATGCGTCCCTGTGCGGCGCCGATCTTCGCGTCGGTGATGTCCACCATCTCCTCGCCGTTGAGCCACGTCTGCACACGGTCGCCCTGCACCTTCAGGCGCAGCGTGTTCCAATCACCCTCTTTGAGAATCGACTCCTTCTCGTCGGGAATCTGCACCAGCCATCCGCGGCCGTAGGATTCGTAGATGCCCGCCGTGTCATGCCCCTTGGGTGCCACTTCGCACTGCCAGCCGTGAACCTTCACCGGCGGCTCGACGAACGAGCGGAAGAAGACGCCCGAGTTGCCGTTCGACAACTGTTTGAACTCCAGCGTGAGGTCGAAATCGTCGTAATATTCCCGCGTGGCGAGGTAGCCGTACTGCTTGTCGGGACCGCTCTCGCAGACGAGGTTGCCCTCTTTGTCCACGTACCATTTCTCGGTTCCGTAAGCCTCCCATCCCGTGAGGTCGCGGCCGTTGAAAAGCTCCGTCTCCCGGCTGGCTTTGCGCGGCAGCTCTTTGACTTTCAGGTTGCGGAACGACGCGGGATAGCCGTGGTCCTGCAGGCAGAGCACGCCGCGGTGCGCCAGGCCGTATTCGGGAGCCGTCTCCCACTTGCCGCTGTTCTTGCGGGCGAACCAGTCGTCGGTCCAGGCTTCGAACTCGAGGATCTTGCGGCCGTTGAGCCAGTGCTCGACGTGGCCGTTGTCGCAGACGATGCGCGACGAGTTCCACTCGCCCTGCGGATTGACGAACAGCGAATCGGCGTCGGGCAGGTGCATGGCGTAATCCACGCCCAACCGCTGCCACGGTTCGAGTTTCGTCGGGGCGTTCTGCGCCTCCCACCCGTCGTTGTCGATCAGCTGGTACTCGGGCCCCGTGACATAGGGAACCGCGAAATAGGGATTCTCGACCACATGGTAGAGCATGCCGCTGTTACCGCCCGGGGAGAGTTTCCAGTCCCAGTCGAGGATGAAGTTCTCGTATTGTTTTTTGGTGACGATGTAGCCCGAAAGGTCGCTGCCGTCGCCGGCGGCCTGGATGCAGCCGTCCACGACGTGCCAGGGCTGCGTCAGCGAATCGCCGTTGAAGTCTTTCCATTGGTCGAGCGTCTTGCCGTCGAAGAGCAGCTGCCATCCGTCGGCGATCTCGGCTTCGGTGAGGGTGTTGTGCTTGGACCCGCACGAACAGAGGCAGGCCGCGATGATCCCTGATCCGGCCAGCGTGCGGAACAGGTTTCGGCATAAGTTTCGTTTCATAAGATATAGGTTTAGGTAATTTCTGTTGTTGTCGCCGTTCTTAACCGGGTAAGTTGGGTATGTGCTTATTCCGGTGTCTGTTTCACAAATGTAACTTTTTTTGCGGAGATTACAGTTGGAAATGACGAAAAAATGTCGAATGGGGGCGAAAAAAACGCCGCAGTATGCTTTTTCAGCACGCTGCGACGTTGCGCTCTGCGGTCCGGATTTCCGGACCGGTTGGGGGTCAGGAGTGACGGCGGGCCAGTTCTTTCTCGAGATCGGCGATCGAACAGCCCGTAGCTTCGAGCAGCACGAGCAGGTGGTAGATGAGGTCCGAAGCCTCGTAGATCATCGCTTCGCGGTTCTGGGCCACGGCTTCGATGACGGTCTCCACGGCCTCTTCGCCGACCTTTTGCGCGATCTTGTTCACGCCGCGGTTGAAGAGTTTGGTGGTGTAGGAGCCTTCGGGCATCTCGGCGTGGCGGCCTTGGATGACGCTTTGCAGGTAACGGATGAAGCCTTCGGTTTCGGGAACGGCCTCTCCGAAACAGGTTTTCGAACCCGTGTGGCAGGTCGGGCCGTGGGGGATGACGCGCACGAGGAGCGTGTCGTCGTCGCAGTCGGCGGTGACGGATACGATGTCGAGCCAGTTGCCGCTGGTTTCGCCTTTGGTCCAGAGGCACCGGCGCGAACGGCTGTAAAAGGTGACGCGCCCTTCGGCGAGGCTCTTGTTGTAAGCCTCCTCGTTCATGTAGCCCAGCATGAGCACCTGCAGGGTGCGGGCGTCCTGGATGACGGCAGGGACGAGCCCGCCGGGGAGTTTCGCGGCGTCGAGCGCCGGGAACGGTTTTGCTTCGATTTTCATAATGATATTATAATCTGACGTTTATGTTGCGTTCGTTCAAAGCCCGCTTCAACACGGGGATCGGAATTTCGTTGTAATGGAAGATGCTGGCCGCCAGCGCCGCATCGGCGCGGCCGAGGGTCAGCACGTCGGCGATGTGGTCCGCCGTGCCGGCGCCGCCCGAAGCGATGATCGGGACGGGGAGTTCGGCCAGCCGCGCGAAGGTGTCGCACGGATAGCCGTTCTTCGTGCCGTCGTGGTCCATCGAGGTGAAGAGTATCTCGCCCGCGCCGCGGTCGGCGGCCTCGCGGGCCCAGGCGAAGAGTTCGCGTTGGGTGGGGCGCTTGCCGCCGTGGGTCGTGACGACCCAGCGGCCCCCGACCGTCCGGGCGTCGATCGCCGCCACGACGAACTGCGAACCGTATTTGGCGGCGATGGCGTCGATCAGCGCGGGATTGGCCACGGCGGCGCTGTTGAGGGTGATCTTGTCGGCTCCGGCGTCGAGCAGCCGTCCGGCGTCGTCGACCGACGAAATGCCGCCCCCGACGGTGAACGGGATGTCGATGCGCGCGGCGATGCGCGAAACCAGTTCGGTGAAGGTCCGGCGGCCCTCCTCCGAGGCGCTGATGTCGAGATAGACCAGCTCGTCGGCCCCTTCGGCGGCGTATTTCGCGCCGAGTTCCACGGGGTCGCCGACCTGTTTGAGCCCCACGAAGTTGATCCCTTTGACGGTCTGGCCGTCGCGGATGTCGAGGCAGGGGATTATGCGTTTCGCAAGCATCGTTCGAGTTCTTTGAGGGTGATGCGCCCTTCGTAGAGGGCTTTGCCGACGATGACGCTCCGCAGGCCCAGCCGGTCGAGCTCTTCGATGTCGTCCATCGCCGAGATGCCGCCGCTGACGGTGATCTCCACCTCCGGGAAGCGGCTTTGCAGCTCGGCGTAGAAGGCCGCCGAAGGCCCGCACAGCATGCCGTCCCGGGAAATGTCGGTGCAGATGACCTGCGAAAGCCCCTGCGGGAGGAAACGTTCGATCAGTTCGGGAGCCGTGAGCGCCGAACTTTCCAGCCAGCCCTGAATGGCCACCGCGCCGTCGCGGATGTCGGCGCCGAGGATCAGCCGTTCGGGGCCGAATTCCGCGAGCCATGCGGCGAAAAGGTCGGGTTCGCGGACGGCGATACTGCCGCAGATGGCGCGGCCGGCTCCGGCGTCGAAGACGCTGCGCAGCGCCTCGCGGCTTTTGATGCCGCCGCCGTACTGCACTTCGAGTCCCGTCCGCGTCGCCACGCGTTCCAGCACCGCGAGGTTGCGGGGCTCGGAAGCCTTGGCGCCGTCGAGGTCGACCATGTGCAGGCGGCGGATGCCCGCCTCCTCGAAGCGCAGGGCGGCTTCGAGCGGGTCGCGGTAGTAGGTCTTTCGGCTGGCGTAGTCGCCTTGTGTCAGTCGCACGCACTGGCCGTCGATGATGTCCGTTGCCGGTATGATTTCGATCATGGTGTCAAAGGTTTAGGAAATTCTGTAAAATCAGCGCGCCCGCCCGTCCGCTCTTTTCGGGGTGGAACTGCGTGCCGAAGAAGTTGCCGCGGCCGAGCGCCGCGCTGAACGGAAGTCCGTAGCAGGTCGTGGCGATGGTCGCTTCGCACGGCTCCGCGGCGAAGGAGTGGACGTAATAAACATAAGTGTCTTCGGCCATGCCGCGGAACAGCGGGGTGCGGAGGCCGGAAACGGTGTCCCAGCCCACGTGGGGGACTTTGAGCCGCTCGCCCGCGGCGGTGAGCGTCGGGAGCCGCAGGACCCGTGTCGGAAAGATGCCCATGCACTCGGCGTCGCCCTCCTCGCTTGCGAGGCACATCAGCTGCATGCCGATGCAGATGCCCAGCACGGGCTGTGTGAGCGTGGGGATCACGGTGTCGAGACCCCGTTCGCGGAGTTTCGACATGGCCGATGAGGCTTCGCCTACCCCCGGAAGGATCACCCGGTCGGCCCGGCGCAGCAACGCAGGATCGTCCGTAAGGGTGAATTCGGCCCCGGCGCGGTGCAGGGCGTCGGCAACCGACCGCAGGTTGCCCGTATCGTAATCGACTACCGCTATCATAGGACTCCTTTGCTGCTGGGTATGTCATATCCGAAGCCCTGCCGGCCGACGGCCATGCGCAGGGCGCGGGCGAAGGCTTTGAAGATGGCTTCGGCCTTGTGGTGGTCGTTGTCGCCGCGGACCGAGATTTGGAGGTTGCACCGCGCGGCGCAGCAGAGCGAGTGGAAGAAGTGGCGGAATAGCTCCGTCGGAACGTCGCCGACCCGCTCGCGGCGGAATTCGGCGTCCCACTCGAAGTCGATGCGGCCCCCGAAGTCGAGGAGCACCAGCGCCCGGCAGTCGTCCATCGGCAGGGCGAAGCCGTAGCGGGCGATGCCCGCCTTGGAGCCCAGCGCGCGGTCGATGGCCTCGCCCAGGGTGATGGCCACGTCCTCCATGGTGTGGTGTTCGTCGATGTCGAGGTCGCCCCGGGCATCCACGGCCAGCGCCACGCCGCCGTGGTGGGCGATCTGTGCGAGCATGTGGTCGAGGAAGCGCAGCCCCGTGGAGATTTCGCCGTTGAAGTCGCCGCGTCCGTCGAGGTCCAGGCGGACGGTGATCTGCGTTTCGCGGGTCTCGCGCCGAATTTCGACCCGGCGTTCGCCGCGGCGGATGAACTCGGCGATTTCGGCCCACGAGTCGGTGACCAGCGCGCAGGCGTCGGCGGCCCCGGCTTCGTCGAGCATCCGGAGCCCCTCGGCGGCGGGCGCCAGCAGAATGCCCCGGGCCCCGAGGTTGCGGGCCAGCAGGATGTCGGTCACGCGGTCGCCGATGACGTAACTCGCCGCGAGGTCGTATTCGCCGCCCGTGTAACGGCCGAACATCCCTGTTCCGGGTTTGCGCGTGGGGGCGTTGTCGTGCGGGAAGCTACGGTCGATCAGCTGGTCGTCGAATGCGACGCCCTCGCCCCGCAGCGTCGAGAGCATCTTTTCATGCGCCGGCCAAAATGTCTCTTCGGGAAAGGACGCGGTTCCGAGGCCGTCCTGGTTGGTGGCCAGCACGAGGTCGAAACCGAGGCCCGTGAGGGCTTTCAGCGCGGAGATGGCTCCGGGCACGAACGCGAGTTTTTCGAGGCTGTCGATCTGTTCGTCCGCGGGTTCGGCGATGACGGTGCCGTCGCGGTCGATGAAGAGGGCTTTTTTCATAGGGTGAAATTTTTGACGGTTTCCAGCATCCGGGCGTTCTCGTCGGGGCGTCCGACGGTGATGCGCAGGCATCCTTCGCATCCCGGGACGCGCGAACGGTTGCGGACGATGACTCCCGCGGCGATCAGCGCGTCGTAAAGGCGGTCGGGATCGGGGGTGCGGACCAGCACGAAGTTGGCTTCGGAAGGGTAGACCCGTTCGATTGCGGGGCACGCGGCGAGGGTTCGGGCGATGGCGTTGCATTCGGCGCGGAGCTGCGCCACCTGCCCTGCGATGTCGAACGAGAGCCGTTCGGCGACGGCGGCCTGTGCCAGACAATTGATGTTGTAGGGGTATTTCACGCGGGCGAAGAGCGCCGCGACCTTTTCCGATGCGAAAGCCAGCCCGAGGCGCAACCCCGCCATGCCCCACGCTTTGGAGAGGGTTTGCAGGACGATGAGGTTTTCGAACTCGTCGAGCCGCGCGAGGAATCCCGGACCGGAGGCGAAGTCTATGTAGGCTTCGTCGAGTACGACCATGCCGTCGAAACCGCGGATGAGCCGCTCGATGTCGGCTGCCGGGAAGGCGTTGCCCGTGGGGTTGTTCGGCGAACAGAGCCACAGCAGTTTGGTCCGCTCGTCGGCCGCGGCCAGCAGGGCGTCGACCGGCAGGGCATAATCCGCGCCGAGGGGCACCTCGCGCATCTCGACATCGTTGACGTCGGCGGCGACGCGGTACATGCCGTAGGTCGGGGCGATCGAAACGGCGTTGTCGATGCCCGGGCGGCAGAAGATGCGGTAGGCGAGGTCGATGGCTTCGTCGCTGCCGTTGCCGATGAAGACCTGCTCCTCGCGCACCCCTTTCAGGGCGGCTATGCGCTGTTTCAGGCCCTTCTGGTGCGGGTCGGGGTAGCGGTTGACGCCGTTTTCGTAGGGGTTTTCGTTGGCGTCGAGCCACGTCGAGATCTCCCCGCCGGCGTATTCGTCGCGGGCCGTGGAGTAGGGTTTCAGCGCCAGGATGTTGGGGCGCACCAATTGTTCGAGGGTCTTCATGAGCGCTGTTTTTTCAGACGGACGCGGACGGCGGCGGCGTGCGCCCCGAGCCCTTCGGCTTCGGCCATGGCGACGATCGCCGGGGAGAGGGCCGAAAGCCCGTCGCGGGTGAGTTCCTGATAGGTGATCTTGCGCAGGAAAGAGTCGGTGTTGACGCCGCTGTAAACCCGCGCCCAGCCGCCCGTGGGCAGCGTGTGGTTGGTGCCCGAGGCGTAGTCGCCGGCGCTCTCGGGCGACCAGGGCCCGATGAAGACGCTGCCGGCGGCGGTGATTTGCGCCGCGGCCTCCCAGGCGTCGCGCATCGAAATAATCAGATGTTCGGGGGCGTAGGCGTTGGCGAAACCGATCATCTTCTCGCGGCTGTCGAGCACCACGATGCGGCTCTGGCGAAGCGCTTCGCGGATGGTGTCGCCGCGCCGGAGCTGTTGAAGCTGCTCTTCGACGGCGCGCCGGGTGTCGAGTGCGAAGCGTTCCGAGGCGCAGACCAGCACCGCCTGGCTGTCGCCTCCGTGTTCGGCCTGCGAGAGGAGGTCGGCGGCGGCGAAGGCGGGCGACGCTTCGTCGTCGGCCAGTACGAGCACCTCCGAAGGTCCTGCCGGCAGGTCGACGGCCACGTCGTTGGCTCCGACCAGCTGTTTGGCCTTGGTGACGTAGCGGTTGCCGGGGCCGAAGATCTTGTCCACGCGCGGGATGCTCTCGGTGCCGTAGGCCAGGGCCGCCACGGCCTGCGCGCCGCCCACGGTGTAGATGCGGTCCACGCCGCAGAGGTCGGCGGCATAGAGTATCTCGGGAGCGACGGTGCCGTCGGGACGGGCGGGGGTGCAGAGGACGACCTCCGGGCATCCGGCGACGCGGGCCGGAACGGCCAGCATCAGCACCGTGGAGAACAGCGGGGCCTTGCCGCCGGGGATGTAGAGCCCCACGCGGCGGATGGGCAGCGCGCGCTGGACGCACCGCACGCCCGGCATCGGTTCGATATTGACTTCGGGCGGCAACTGGGCCCGGTGGAAGGCTTCGATGTTGGCCTTGGCGGTGGCGAGGGCCTCTTTCAGCGCCGCGGGGACCAGCTCCGCCGCCGCGCGGCGGATGTCGGCGGGGACTTCGAACGTTTCGCAGTCGCGATCCTCGATGCGGCGGGTGATGTCGCGCAGGGCCCGGTCGCCGCCGGTGCGCACTTCGTCGAGGATCGAGACCACCTGCCGGGTGATCTCCTCCTCCTGCCGCGTGCAGCGTTCGGTGAGGGCCGCCCAGTCGGCCCGTTCGGGGTTCGGGTAGATGTTGAGGATTTCCATATCGGGTTCGGATTTTCAGCGGATCATGTTTTCGAGGGCCAGAATCAGGATGCCTTCGGCTCCGATCTCTTTGAGGCGTTCGATGCGTTCCCAGAGCTGGTCCTGGGCGATTACGGCGTGGATCGAGCACCATCCCTCCTGCGCCAGCGGCAGCACCGTCGGGCTGCGCATGCCGGGGAGGATTCGGATGGCGTCGTCGAGCCGCTCTTTCGGGAGGTTCATCAGCACGTATTTCATTCCGCGGCTGTCGAGGATCGAGTTGAGGCGGAACGTCAGCTGTTCCATCTCGCGGCGTTTGTCGCTGCCGAGCCCGGGGTTGGCGATGAGCACCGCCTCGGAGAAGAATACTTTCTCGACCTCCGTGAGCCCGTTCGAGATGAGCGTGCCGCCCGAGGAGACGATGTCGAAGATGGCGTCGGCCATGCCCACGGCCGGAGCGATCTCCACGGAACCCTCGATGGTGTGGATTTCGGCCTGGATGCCGCGCTCGGCGAAGTAGCGGGCGAGGATGTTGGGGTAGGAGGTGGCGACGCGCTTGCCGCGGAAGAAGTCGGGACCTTCGTAGGTTGTCGTCTTGGGCACGGCCAGCGAGATGCGGCAGCCTCCGAACCCGAGGTCCATGACCTGCTCGACGGAGAAGCCCTTCTCGGCCACCTCGTTCAGTCCTACGATGCCCATGTCGGCGACGCCCATGGCCACGGCCTGCGGAATGTCGTCGTCGCGCAGGTAGAGGACTTCCAGCGGGAACCCTTCGGCGCGGGATATGAGTTTGCGTTTGCTTTCGGCAACGCGGATGCCTGCTTCGGAAAGCAGTTCGATGCTCTGTTCGTTCAGTCGGCCCTTGGCCTGGATGGCTATTCTCAGCATATTCGGTGTGTGTTGATCGTTTCGTTTCGGGACACCCACCTGCGGCACGGCACACGAAAAAGCCCACCCGCAGGGGGTGAGCTTCATATAATTGCGTTTTCACATATACATGATCGACCTACCCCTCGGTAAAGTGGTGATGGTGATGATGGATATGGTTGAAAATCGTCATTTCAGTTGTCGTTGGGGACAAATATAGGGTTTCCATTCGGAAAAACCAAAATTCCGGCCGTTTTTTTATTCGCCGGGTATCTTACCGATATATATAAAGCCATTTTGCCCCGGAAATTGCCGTTTTTAATAATTTTCAGTATATTTACCGCGGACAGGCCGCTGTGGTTAGGGCGGCCCGGATTTACCCAAACAAACGATACGACAATGTGTGACGATCCTATTCAATCGATCGCGACCCGTCTGCGCGGGCTGCGCGAGGTGCTCGAACTGTCGGAGCAGGAGGTGGCCGAAAGCTGCCACCTGACCCTCGAACAGTACCGGGCCATGGAGAGTGGACAGACCGACTTCTCGGTCAACGTGTTGCAGACCATATCCCGTCATTACGGGATCAGTCTCGACGTGCTGATGTTCGGCGAGGAGCCCCGGATGAACTCCTATTTCATCACCCGCGCCGGAAAAGGCGTGTCGGTGGAGCGCCGCGAGGCGTACAAATACGAGGCGCTGGCCTCGGGCTTCCGCGGGCGGAAGATCGACCCCTTCATCGTGACGGTGGAGCCGGCTCCGGCCGACGCCCCGATGCACCTGAACTCCCACGACGGGCAGGAGATGAACTATGTGCTGGAGGGGCGTCTGCTCATCAGCCTGAACGGCCGGGAGTTCGAGCTCGAGCCGGGCGACAGCCTCTATTTCGACTCGGCGCAGCCTCACGGAATGAAAGCCCTCGACGGAAAAACGGTCCGTTTCCTGGCCATAATCATGTAAGCTATGGTAGAACGATTTTTAACGCAGACCTCCTTTGCGTCGCAGGAGGATTTCCGCAGGAACCTGCATATCCGCGTCCCTGAAAATTTCAATTTCGCCTACGACGTCGTCGACGCCTATGCCGCCGAGCAGCCCGACAAAAAGGCGCTGCTGTGGACCAACGACCAAGGCGAGGAGATTCAGTTCACGTTCGCCGACCTCAAACGCGAGAGCGACCGCACGGCTTCGTGGTTCCGGAGCCTCGGCATCGGCAAGGGCGACGCGGTGATGCTGATTCTCAAACGCCGCTACGAATTCTGGTTCTCGATCCTCGCGCTGCACAAACTGGGGGCGGTGGTGATCCCCGCGACCCACCTGCTGACCAAAAAGGACATTGTCTACCGCTGCAACATGGCCCGCATCAAAGGCATCGTGGCAGCCGGCGAGGCGGTCATTACCGACCATATCGCGGCGGCCATGCCCGAGAGTCCTACCACGGAGGTGCTGGTGAGCGTGGGCCCCGAGGTCCCCGCCGGTTTTCTCGACTTTCACGAGGGCATAGCCGGGGCGGAGTCTTTCGTGCGTCCGGAGCGCGTGAACGCCAACGACGACATCATGATGATGTATTTCACGTCGGGAACGACGGGTGAGCCGAAGATGGTGGCCCACGATTTCACCTATCCGCTGGGGCATATCACCACGGGGCTGCTGTGGCACAATCTCCACGAGGGGAGCCTGCACCTGACGATTGCCGACACGGGATGGGCCAAGGCCGCGTGGGGCAAACTCTACGGGCAATGGCTGGCCGGGGCCAATATCTTCGTCTACGATCATGAGAAATTCACGCCCGCGGAGATTCTGCATAAGATCGAACAGTACCGCATCACCTCGCTGTGCGCGCCTCCGACGATCTACCGTTTCCTGATCCGCGAGGACCTCACGAAATACGACCTCTCGTCGCTGGAGTATTGCACGACGGCCGGCGAGGCGCTGAACGGCGCCGTGTACGATACTTTCCAACGGCTGACGGGCATCCGTCTGATGGAGGGTTTCGGGCAGACCGAGACCACGCTGACGCTGGCGACTTTCCCGTGGATGGAGCCCAAGCCCGGGAGTATGGGTGTGCCCAATCCCCAGTATCGGATCGACCTGCTGACCTCCGACGGCCGTTCGGCCGAAGACGGCGAGCAGGGGCAGATCGTGATCCGCACCGACGGGGGCAAACCGCTGGGGCTTTTCAAAGAGTATTACCTCAACGAGGAGCTGACGCACGAGGCGTGGCGCGACGGGATTTACTACACGGGCGACATGGCGTGGCGCGACGAGGACGGGTACTACTGGTTCGTGGGGCGTGCCGACGACGTAATTAAGAGTTCGGGCTACCGCATCGGGCCGTTCGAGGTTGAGAGCGCCCTGATGACCCATCCTGCGGTGGTGGAGTGCGCCATTACGGGCGTGCCCGACGAGATTCGCGGGCAGGTGGTCAAAGCGACGATCATCCTTGCGGAGAAATACCGTGCGCAGGCCGGGGAGGCGCTCGTCAAAGAGTTGCAGGACCACGTGAAGCGCATCACGGCGCCTTATAAATACCCGCGTGTGATCGAGTTCGTGGAGTCGCTGCCCAAGACCATCAGCGGCAAGATACGCCGCAAGGAGATTCGCTCGGCGGACGAGAAATAGCAAAAAGGGCTGTACCGAGGTACAGCCCTTTTTTATTCGGCGAAGACGAGGCCCGGGAGCCGGTTCCACTCGCCGCGGGTGAAGTCGGGAACTTCGACCGGCGCGTTGCCGTGCTCGATGGATTTCGCGCTGAGCTCCCCGATACACGACCACTCGGCGGCGTCGTAGACGTCCTGGTCGAGCGGAAGGCCCTTTTGCAGGCAGTGGATCAGCCGGTAATCCATGATGAAGTCCATGCCGCCGTGGCCGCCGACCTCCTTGGCTTTCTCGGTCAGCTGTCGCTGGATCGGATGTTCGTACTGCCGCATCAGCTCGGCTTTCCGCGCTTCGGAGACGAAGCCGTGCGTGTCGAGCGCCTCGATGTCGGGACGTTCGTCGCCCGCGAAGTCCGGGTCCCCGAAAGCGTATCCCTCGACCGGATATTTGCTGGCGTAACCGTCGGTGCCGACCAGTTGGTAGAGGCGGTCGTAGGGACGGGGCGTCATGACGTTGTGCTGCAGGAGGATGGTCTTTCCCCTCTCGGTCGTGATGAGCGTGGAGGTTTGGTCGCCGTTGCGGAATGTCCGGTCGCCGTCGCGCTTCCCGCTCAGCTTCCGGCCGTTGAAGCTCCCGGTGGAGACCGATACGAGTGTGTTCATCTTGTCGCCGCGGTGGATGTTCAGCGCTTGGCAGACGGGGCCGAGGCCGTGTGTGGCGTAGATGTCGCCGGTGTGGCGTTTGTTGAAGTCGAAGCGCCAGTCGCCCTGATAACTCGACCAGTATTGTTCGAGGCAGTGGACATAGCCGCCCTGCGCATGAATGATTTCTCCGAAAAGACCCTGCTGCGCCATGTTGAGGGTCGTGAGTTCGAAGAAGTCGTACACGCAGTTCTCGACCATCATGCAGTGGCGGCGTGTCCGTTCGGAGGTGTCGACCAACTGCCAGCACTCGGCGACGCTTTGCGCGGCGGGAACTTCCAGGGCGACGTGCTTGCCGTGTTCCATGGCATAGACGGCCATCGGGACGTGTTGCAGCCACGGGGTGACGATGTACACCAGGTCGAGGTCGTCGCGCTCGCAGAGCTGTTTCCAGCCCTCCTCGCCGCTGTATTCATCGGCCCGGGGCATGCCCGCCTTTTCGAGTATCCGCTGGTTCTCCTCGATCCGCTCGGGGTAAAGATCGCACAGCGCCCGTATTTCCACGTTGTCGATGAATCCCAGCCGGGTGACGGCGCCGGGACCCCGCATGCCCAGTCCGATGATGCCGACCCGGACCACCGGGATCGGTTCGGCGGCGAAGCCCAGCATCGACTGCTGGCCTGGGGCGCGTTTGGGCGTGTCGAAGACGATCCGGCCTTTTTTGACCGTGAATTTGCTGTTGTGGACCGTCTGGCCGCAGAGTGCGGAGCCGATCAGCACGAACGACAGAAGCAGGAATAAGCGTTTCATATCATTGGTTTTTCAGTTGTCCGCAGAGGTCTATCTCCACGCCGTCGAACGGATTCGCCGCGTGGTCGAAAAGTACGGCGAGTTCACCGCGCGTGATCTTTCGGCCGGGGTCGAAGTCCGTGAGCGACAGCGCATCCCACGTCCGGGCGTCGACTTTTGCATCGGGGGCGATCCGGCGGAGCAGTTCGCCGGCTTCGGCGACGGTCACCGTGTCGGAGAGCGTGCCGAAATCGACGGCCGGGTAAAGCGACTGCAGTCCCTCGGCGAGTTCGCCGCCCGCGACGTTTTTGTCGGCATGGAACCATGTCTGGTTCGACCATCCGACGTTCGTGCCCACGCCCCGGAGCAGTCCTGTTGCGCCGATGCGCTGCAAGGCGGCGAAATGGACGTCGTTGCGCGGCAGGTCGAGATAGGGCAGCAGGTAGCATCCCTGCGCCAGCAGTTCCCGCTGAACGTCGCGCACGGGAACCAGTTCCGGGCGGGTGTTCCGGGCGGCGGCCAGCGAACCGAGCACGCCCGCGGCCTGACCCAGTTCGAGCGTGATGGGCTGGAGCCGGGTGGTGCCGTTGACCAGGTTGGAGACGGAGACCGATTTCTCGGCGACGATCAGGTTCGGACGTTCCTGCGGCAGCATCACCGCCAGGGGAATCGTGTAGGAGGGAATCGGGTGGAAATGCAGTTCGGGGAGGCTCTGCCACTGCGGATGCCGCTGGTGATGGTGGTCGACGGGGTAGTCGCCCACGGCGATGCCCGTGCGGTAGAGCGTGTTGCGGTAGGGGTTCTTCGCATCCTCGACCGTGAAACGCACCCGGCCGTGGATGCGCCGCGATTCGCGGTGGTAAGGGATCAGCGGGAAACCGTCCCCGGTGGGAAACTCGCCTTTGGCGAGGCCGATGTTCCGGAAGCCCAGTTCATGCTGGATGTAGTAGATGAAACAGCGGGTGAACTGCTTGGCTTTCTCGAGTTCCGCGGCGCGTTCCGCCGGCGACAGTTCGATGATGTTGGTGTAATAGTCGTTGCCTTCGATGGGCCAGTTGAGCATGTATTTGCCGTTGGGGAGCTTTCCGTAGTCGAGCATCTCGCGCGGACTCCAGAGCACCCGGCCGTGGGTCGCGTTGACGCAGTCGGCCGACCGGCAGCTGCAGGCGAAGTCGGATTTGTCGTATCCCTCGGGTTCGGGGATGGTGACGTCGTGGTCATACTCCTGCAGGATAGCCACATAGGTCAGGTCTTGCACGATGTCGTTCGCCGCTTCGGGAGCGATGGCCTCGCCGCTCTCTGCGCGGGCGTCCATGCCGATATCGTAACCGACGCCCGCCAGTGCGGCGACATCGCCCAGTTCGGTGGCGTCGATGAGGACCTTCGCGCGGACCGTGAGGGTGTCGCGGCCCTGCACCAGCGTCGCGCGCCAGCCCCCGGGCTCTTCGGCGAGGGCGAGCAGGCGGGTGCCGAAGCGGATTTTCAGGGTTTTCTGTTTTGCGGCGATCCGCTGGAGAATGGCGTTGCCGACCGAAGGCTCGAAGAGCACGTTGCTGACCCACCCCGTGCGGAGGCTGTCGGGACCTCCGTAACGGGCGGCCAGCGAGTCGCAGAACTCCCCGAAAAATCCGCCCTGAAGGCGGTGATTGCCGTCGACGGCGCTCACGCCCGCCGCGGTGAGCATGCCCCCGAGCCACGGGGTCTCCTCGGCGAGCAGCACGCGCGAGCCCATGCGGGCGGCGGTGATGCCGGCGGCCGTTCCGGAGGCTCCGCCCCCGACGATCAGCAGGTCGTAACGGGCGTCTGTTCCGCAGCCGGCGAGCAGTGCGGCGGCGCCCAGTATCGGTAATATTCGTTTCAGCATAGTGTCGGTTTTCAGGCTTTCTCCTCCCAGTATTGTTCGATCTGTTCCAGGGTTTTGCCCGTGGTCTCGGGGACGAGGAAGCGGATGATGAGGATATAGGGGATGCACATGACGGCGAAGAGCAGGAACGTGCCCTGCGGCAGCAGGCTCTCCAGCAGCCAGGGGGTGAGCTGTCCGATGAGGTAGGTCCCGACCCAGAGCGAAAGCCCCGCGATGGACATGGCCAGACCGCGCACCTTGGTGGGGTACATCTCGGCGAGCAGCACGAAAATCACGGCGCTGATGGAGATGGCGCAGAAGAAGATGTAGAGCAGGAAGAAGACCAGCAGGAAGATGCTCGACATGCCTGCGCCGAAGGTGAAGTACCAGCTGATGGCCAGCAGGCTGAGGATCATGCCGCTGACGCCGAAGTAGACGAGCTTCTTGCGGCCGACCTTGTCGATGATGACGAGCGCCACTACCGTGGTGAGCATGTTCACCAGTCCGACGAGCACCTGGTAGAAGAGCGAATCGCCGGCCGAGAGGCCGCTCTGCTCGAAGATCGAGGGGCCGTAGTAGAGCACGGCGTTGACTCCCATGAATTGTCCCAGGATGGCGATGGCGGCGCCGATGGCCACGGCTTTCAGCATGTTCGGGCGCAGCAGGAATTTCCATTCCGAGCCTTTGTCGCGTTCGATCCGCTCGATGGTCTGGCCCAGTTCGCCGCGGGCGTCGGCTTCGCTGCCGCTGATGCGCGTCTGGATGGCGAGGGCGCAGTCGGTCCGCCCCCGGGCGACGAGCCATCGCGGGCTCTCGGGGATGAAGAAGAGGATCACGAGGAAGAGCAGTGCCGGGAGGGTCTCGGCGCCCAGCATGCCGCGCCACGGCTCGGTGATGAAGACCTTGCTCCAGAGCGTGTCCGTCGGCGTACCCTGTCCGGCATAGTTCAGCAGGGCGAAGTTGACGATGTAGGCTGCGAGGAAGCCGATGGTGATGGCCAGCTGGTAGAGCGACACGAGGCGTCCCCGGTGTTTGGCGACGGCGATCTCGCTGATATACATGGGAGAGATGATCGAGGCCACGCCGATGCCGACGCCCCCGATGATGCGGTAGACGATCAGTTGCGTGATGTCGGCCGAGACGGCGCAGCCTGCGGCCGAGACCGTGAAGAACAGCGCCGCCAGCGAGAGCGAGATTTTCCGGCCGAAACGGTCGGAAAGCATTCCGGCGAACGACACGCCCGCGATCGAACCCACGAGGGCGCACCCTACGTACCAACCCTGGAGCGTCACGTTGAGCCCGAATTGGGTGGTGACCATCGAAATGGTCCCCGAGATCACGGCCGTGTCGTAGCCGAAGAGGAATCCGCCCAGCGCAGCCGCCGCCGACAGAAACAGAATGTATCCGATGCCTTTCATGGGTTACTTGATTTCGAAATATTCCTTGTAGCGGTCGTAGAGGTGTCCGGCCTGCAGGTAGGCCGACTGCGGCGACATGAAGTGCGAGAACTCGAACGTGATCGCCTTGTCGTAGCCGGCGCGCTGCGCCGCCTCGAGCTTCATCCGCAGCTTGTCGAATTTGATCGGCAGGAATTTGATCGGCATGTCGCGGTCGAACGATTCGGCGTTGGTCCAGCACTGCATGCCGTATTTGTCGGCGAGCCGCTTGTTGACGGCAAAGAACGTGTCCAGCTCGTCGTAGTCGATGTGTCCGTCCTGGAACGCCACGGCGTCGACGGCTCCGGAGATGCCGGCGAAGATCTCGTCCCACTCCTTTTCGTGCTGTTCCACCGATACGGCGTCTTCCCGGGTAAGTTTGCCGTTCGAGGCCATGACGGCTTTCTTGCCGTCGATCCACGGGGAGATGAAGACCGGCAGGCCGCCCGAAACGCGCTTGCACTGCAGCCCCATTTCACGGAAGGCGTGGATGGCGCCCTTCGTCGCACGGGAGATTTCGCCGCTCAGGTACCAGCCGCCGAAGCTGCTGTATTTCTCGCCGTACATTTTCCACACCTCGTCGATGACATGGCGGTTGGCCTCGATCTCCGAGGTCATGTCGCCCGTGTCCCAGTACTCGCCCGAGTCGTAGAGCCCGAAGTAGAACTTCATGCCGTATTTCTCGGCCAGCCGCAGGTACATGTCCACCAGGTCGACCGAAGGCATGTAGCAGCCCCGTGAAAGAAGGTATTCGGAGGGATAGGTGATGAATTTGCGGTAGCCGCAGCGGATCAGGATGACGGTGTTGATGCCGATGTCCTTCATGTAGCGGAAATCCCGGTCCCACTCCTTCTCGCCCCAGTTCTGGTGGGGGATGTCGTGGGAGATCTCGTCGAGGAAGGTGCCGGAGATCGGAAGGGCGTTCTTTGTGGGGACGATCAGCCGGGACGATGTGTCGGCCGGGCGGTTGCGTCCGCACGCCGTGAACAGCAGCATTGCCAGAAGCAGGAGGGTAATTCGTTTCATTCGGGTCGGTTAATGGTTTAACTGATGGGGACAAAAATAATAAAAAATATTATTTAAAACCGGATTAATGATAATTATTTTTAATTGTTTGCGGCTTTTGTTTTCAGTTTTATTCGCGGACTCTCTGATCGTCGGCTTTTTTCTTTTAAAGTTGCCGAGCCGTCCGGAGGCCGTTTGGGGGAGTTTGAAAAAATATTTTAATGAGCGAGCTGGTTTGTTCTGATAAATTTTAATTATATTTACGCAAAATAAAGCGTCATGAAACAGTCTTTTCTCAAACTCGCAACCGAAGGCAACAAGAATGCGATACTCAAACAGCACATTATCAGGCATTTCATATTTGAAGGCGATTCGAGTATCGCGGACCTGAGCAAAGCGGTCAACCTGAGTGTCCCGACGGTTACCAAACTGCTCGGCGAGTTGATCGAGGAGGAGTTCGTCCACAATTTCGGCGAGCAGCAGACCGCCGGAGGCCGAAAACCGAACATCTACGGGCTGAATCCCTACACGGGATTGATTATCGGCGCCGACATCAAAAAGGATTCCGTGATCATGGGCGCCATGAATTTCAAAGGCAACCTGATTCACCGGGAGGTAGTGGATTTCAACCTGGAGGGCCCGCAGGCGCTCGACGACCTCTGCAACGTCATTCTCGGCTTCATCAAACGGCACAAGATCGACCCGACGAAAATATTGGCCGTGGGCGTGAACATCTCCGGACGGGTCAATTCCCGGACGGGGTACAGTTACAGTTACTTTTTCGTGGAAGAGCAACCGCTGTCGGTACTCCTCGAGGAGCGGCTGGGCTATACGGTCTTCATCGAGAACGACACCCGGGCCGCGGCTTACGGCGAATACATGAACAACGAAAGTTACGCCCAGCAAACGCTGCTTTATATCAACGCCAGCTGGGGACTGGGCATCGGGATCATCATCGACGGCAAACTTTTCTACGGCCATTCGGGCTTTTCGGGAGAGTACGGCCACTTCCCGTTCAACGACGAGGAGATCATCTGCCGCTGCGGAAAGCGGGGGTGTCTGGAGACGGTCGCATCGGGTTCGGCGCTCTACCGCATGTTCCTCGAGAAACTCGAGGCGGGGAGCGTCTCGGTGTTGTCGGACAAGTTCAAAAGCGGTGCGAAGATCACGATGGACGACATTCTGGCGGCGATCGCCAACGAGGATGTCCTCGCCATCGAGATACTCGAGACCGTCGGCCACAACCTCGGCAAAGCCATCGCCGGGCTGATCAATATTTTCAATCCCGAACAGATCGTCATCGGCGGGTCGCTCTCCACGGCCAAGGAGTACATCATGCTTCCCGTGCGGAACGCCGTCAACAAATACTCGCTGATGCTGGTGAACAAAGACACCCGCATCTGTCTCTCGGAGTTGGGAGAAAATGCGGGTGTCACGGGTGCCTGCCTGCTGGCACGCAACAAACTTATCGGACTGTAACTTCCAGGTCGGAGATCCGGCCGTCGAACTTCCCGACCTCTTCCAGCGGGAAGACCAGCGTTTGCACATAGCTCATAATCATCGCCGGGCGCGTCACCGACACGCGGTAGGGGCAGACGATGTCGAGCGTCCGGGTCAGCTCTCCGTCGACGTAGAGCCGCGTGGACCTGTTGTCGCCCTCGACGGCGATGCGCACCGGTTTGCCGGCGGGCGGGGCGTAGCCGAGCGAATAGGTGTATCCGTCGCGGGAGAATCCGAGCCGGCCGTCGAGCGGATTGTTGATGTAGAAGGTCGAATAGGGGCCTTTGAAAAGCACCGTGCCGCCGGGGTTCTGACCTGCCGTCAGCGTGAATTCCACGCGGTAGTTCCAGCCGACCTGTTTCAGGGGCAGCCGCTCGCCGTGCGAAATCTCCTTTTTGGACAGCAATACCCCTTTCTCCGGGTGCAGCGAGAGGATGTCCACGCCGGGCGCTTCGCCGATCCGCGGGCGCAGGGCCGTAAACTCGTCGTAGGTCAGCGAGGTCCGGGCGCCGTTCCACATTTTGACCGACAGCGGCGCGACGGCGTCGAAAATGCGGTGGTGTACGTCCTGGACGCTGATGCCGTTGCCGGCGTGGTCGTTCCAGAGCGCGAACAGACCGCCTTTGAGCCGCGGGTCCGCCGGGTCGAAGGTTTGATTGCCGACGTTGGCTGGAGTCCAGCTCTCATAGAGCGTTTTGGTGTCGAGGTAGTCGTGGTAGTAACCTGCGGCGGGGACAATGTAGACCTGATCGTCGGGGACGCTCAGGATGTCGTATCCCAGCGCGTACATCTCTTTCGGGTCGGCATAACCGTTGTACCAGCAGTTCATCAGGATTCCGTCCGATTTGACCGGGGTGGCGCCCTTGGCGTGGGTCAGCGCGCCCCAGAGCATCGGCTCCTTGCCGAACGACTCGACGTAGCGGAGATAGCGGTCGGTGAACGCGCGGAACTGTTCGACCACCAGCGAATCCTTGTTGCTGTATTCGTCGGTGCCGATGTGCACCTTTTTGCCGACGAACACGGGATCGTCGCCCGAGAGGTATTCGCGCCAGAGGGCGTCGAGGAACTCATAGCCCTCGGGATTGAAGAGGTCCATGTGGTCCTTGCCGTAGATGTCGCTTCCCAGCGAGGGCTTGTAGTGCGAGAAAGAGAGGGTGTGCGCCGGAGTGTCGATCTCGGGGATGATGGTGACGCCCTGCCGGAGCGCCTCTTTCTGAAACTCGCGGAAGGCTTCCTGGGTGTAATGACCGTCTTTCGACGCCAGTCCGGGGAACGTTTTGCTCTCGATCCGGAAGCCCGACGGGGTTTTGGTCCAGTCGTTTTCGAAGAGCTCCTGCATGCCGTTGTCGTTGAGGTGGACCTGGAACGTGTTCATCTTGTAGTAGGCGAGCACTTTGACGAGGTCTTCGAGGTAGGAGAGGTCGAAATATTTGCGGGCCACGTCCAGCATGAAACCGCGCATCGGGAAAGCGGGGTAGTCGACGGCCGACCCGCAGGGCAGGGCGGTCGACTGCTCGGCCATTTGGAGGAGCGTTTTGGTGGCCCAGATCGCTCCCAGCGGCTCGTTGGCGCATACCCTGACGTTCCTGCCGATCGAGAGGGCATAGCCTTCGGCGTTGTCGGTGCCGCACTTGCCGGGGGTGACGGCCAGCGAGATGACGCCGGATTTCTGCCGGTTCCGCTTCGCCGGAACCACCTGCGGGGCAAAGCCCAGCAGCTCTTGGCATTCGGCGGCGAAACGTTCGGCGACGGCTGCCGTGGCCTCGTCATGGGTGATGACGGTGGCGGAAGAGAGCGTGAAATGGCCGTTGCCGCCCTCCCAACTGACGAGCTCGGGGATGACGAACGGTTTGGGATTCCCGGCCGCAGCCGCCAGTGTGCAGAACAGCGCGCAGAGGATTAAAGCAAATTTTCGTTGCATAAGGTTTCGGTTTTAGGGGTTGGGGTAATCAGGGTTGCCTTGCGGTCGATCCGTTCGAGGGCCTGCCAGCATTGGTACAACCCGCGCGGGACGTGGAAGCAGCCTTTCCACTTGCCGCCCTTGAGGTCGATCAGCACCTCGCCCCGGCGGTTGAGGTAGCCGAACCATTCGGGGTAGTCCGGGTCCTTGAAGTGATCCCACGTGTAGGCGTGGACCCGTTCGAACCACTCCAGACACCGCCGGTCGCCGGTCAGCTCATAGCCTTTGAGCAGCGAGATGAGCGTCTCGATATGCACCCACCACAGTTTTTGGTCCCACTCCAGCTGGAGCGGCGGGCAGCCCTTGCGGTCCATGAAATAGAAGATGCCGCCGTAGGTCGTGTCCCAGCCGTATTCGACCATCCGCAGGGTGATGTTTTTGGCCTGTTCGATCAGCTCGGGGCGTTTGAGCCGCCGGCCGATGTCCATGACGAACCACATCGCCTCGATGGCATGGCCGGGGTTGACCGAGCGGCCCTCGAACGTGTCCGAGAGCTGGTTGTCGGCTGTGAGGTTCTCGACCACGATGCCCAGTTCGGGGCGGTAGAAGACCTCCATCACCTGATGCACGCACTCCTCCATGCGGGCGTGGAGGATCTCTTCGCCCAGGAGGTGCTCGATCTCCATGGCCAGGTTGCAGAGGATCATCGGCAGTGCGAAGCCTTTAAGCGTCCGGCTGCCGGGTGACGCTTTGCTCCATTTGCCCTTGGGGTTGGAGGCTTTAGAGAGGATGATTTCGAAAGTCCGCCGGGCGATGTCGGCGTAGCGGGGATTTCCGGTCGCCTTGTTCAGCTGCCCGAAAGCCATGGTGGCGAAGGTGTAGGAGAAGATGTTGTAGGGCTCCACCAGCGGTGCGCCCCGGCGGTCGAGGGCGAAATACCAGTTGAGGGCGCCGTCGTGGCCGTGCTTCTCGAGGAACGCGGCGCCGTGGATGGCGGCGTCGAGCCACTCTTTGCGCGGCTCCACATTATTATATAGCATCGAAAAGAGCCAGACTTCCCGCGCCTGAAGCCAGATGAATTTGTCGGTATCGTACACGTTGCCTGTGCGGCCGAGGCAGGTGAAATAGCCTCCGCACTCCCGGTCGAGGGAGTGATTCAGCCAGAAAGGTATCACATTTTCAAATAGTTCCGTCTTGTAAAGCGCAGCCAGCGAGTTGAAATTCATGGTTAGTCGGTGTTAATTTTCAACAAAATAAGTAATAAAATTCAACATTATCAATTTTTAGAGTAAAAATAATTATTAAAATATTCTTTGTGGGTAAATTATTTTATTTATATTTGTGCAGGCAATAATTGTTTTGGGTATCATGAAATTGAACAGAACTATTTTTCTGACTGTCGCCGCCGCTATTATAATAGGTGCGTTCGCCGGATGCAGTTCCGACGACGACGGAGGCGTGCAAATTCCCCCCCCCCTCCACGGGCGGCGATCTTGTTGATGCTCCTTATGAGGACCCTGAGGGTCTGACCATTACCAAACGGTACGACGGCTATCCCGAGGGAGTCTACGTCCGTTCGTTCGAAATGCCGCTTTCCGGCGGCCAGAAGATCGTCGGCTGCTATGCCGTGCTGGATTTCGTCGAAAATCCCGACCTTCAGTTTCTTCCCCGATTCTCCGCGGGAAAAAAGCCTACCAAATATTTCAGCGACCACCTCGCCGAAGGTGCGGACAATCCGTTCCTGGCGGTGAACGGCGGTTTCTTCGTCATGACGGCGCCGCCCCGCTCCTACTGTCTACTGGTCAGCGACGGTGTGTTGAACTCGCGCTCCGATCCCTACGAGTGGACCGGGCCTTCGTCGTCGCCTTACCAGTTTTTCCCCGTGCGCGGAGCCATGGGCCGCATGGCCGACGGCAAGTTTGAAACGGCATGGGTGTATTGTGTCGCTGACGATGCGCAGCGTCCCTATGCGTTCCCTTCGCCGCTGGACAACGACGAGCGCATTCCCTCCTTCATGCCTTCCGCACCGACCTCGAAAGCCCCGGGCGCCGAGCTTTGGGAGCCGCAGCAGGCCATCGGTGCCGGCCCGATGCTCGTCAGGGACAGCCTGAACGTGGCGGAGGACTCCTATTACCGGGAGGTGCTTCACTATATGGGGCAGGGGATCAACGGCATGGGACGCCGCCCCCGCACGGCGCTCGGAACCACCCGTTCGCAGCGCCGGATGGTGGTCATCGTCTGCAACGGCGACAAGGTGCAGTCGAGCGCCGGAATCACGCTTCCCGAGCTGGGCGACCTGTTCCTGCGATTCGGATGCGTGATGGCCGTGAACCTCGACGGAGGCGGTTCCTCGGCCTTCGTGGGACGCGAGGGGACCCTGCTGAACGGATTGCCGGCGGAGCGGACCATGCCGACGGCGGTGATTTTCGCCGAGAAGAAGTGATTGTTAACCTTAAAACCATGCAATAATCCAAATGAAACCGAACAACCCTGCCGGCATTTCCGGACTGATGTGCAAACTGCTGTTGCTGTTCGTGCTTTGCATCACAGCCTGCAAGGGTGAGGAGACAAAGGGCGTCACTCCCGAAGGACCCTCCACCGACGAGCCCGTACCCTATGGGACGGCCTGTATTTCCGACCTGGCGCTGATTTACGGCGGCGGCCATCACCGACAGGTCGTGTGGAACGAGGCGAGCTTCGGGCCGCACGTGGTCTACACCGATCGAAACGACAACAAGTACTGGCTGTTCGACTCGTTCCTGCTGATCGAGTTCACGCTGGGCAAAGGCGGGCAGACTACGAACCAGATTTTCGCCACGGGCTATTACGGGCTTCCGGCGCGGAAGACCGAGTGGCAGGAGTTGCTGGACTACTATTTTACGAAAGACGTGAGCGTCGATGCCCTGGACAAGACCGTCGGCAAGCAGATCGGGCAGATCGGACGCCCGGCCTACAAGCGGCAGGTGGTGCTGACGCTTCCCGAGCCGATCGTGGGCGGCGCCGGATCGAATTATCCGACCCTCGCAAAGGATTACTGGGGCGTGGTGGAAGGCCGGAAGCTGGATTTCACCCGTCCGGCAGACCGGCTGACGGCCTGCAAATGGTACATTGACAAAGCCTGCGAGATGTTCGATGCCGGTGGTTATGAGCATGTGGAGCTGGCGGGTTTCTACTGGGTTGCCGAGGAGATGTACCACTCGTCGGGCATCATCGAGGGCGTGGCCGAATACCTTCATTCGAAAGGGCTGCGGTTCGAGTGGATTCCCTATTGGAAAGGCGAGAAGGACTGGCAGGGCAACGATCCCGACTATTTCACCTGGAAAGATTACGGGTTTGACCAGGCTTATCTCCAGCCCAACTATTTCTTCAACGAGTCGGTGCCGGCCAGCCGGTTGACGGATGCCGTAAAAGTAATCAACAAGTACGACCTGGGGTACGAGGTGGAGTTCGACGAGAAGGCTATCGAGAGTCTGGGCGGAACCAAGCGGTCGCGGCTGTACGACTACATGAAGGCTTTTAAGGAGAGCGGCGTCTATGCGAAACAGCCGTTGGCCTACTACATGGGCGAGAATGCGTTCTGCCAGCTTTCCGAGGCTGCGCTGAGCGTCGACCGCAAGACTTTCGACGACCTCTGTACGTTTATCATCGCTCACCAGCAGGCCTACCTGAACGAAAAGAAAAAAACGGAATAAGATGAAAAAGAACCTTTTGCTGAAAACTTTTGCGGCGCTGCTCCTGCTGCTGACGACGACTGCGGCCCAGGCTGCGGAACCGATGCTGGCATTGGAGAAATACACGGTGCCCGTCGGGGTGCCGGGTGCGGCGGTGGGACGTTTCTCCACGGAGGCGCCTGTCGTGCTCGCCGACGATCCCTCGGGGCTCTTCGAGATCGTGGACAACCGGCTGAAACTCCGCAAAAAAGCGGTCGTGACGGCTTCGTCGCCCATCCTGTTCGAGATCGAGGTCGCATGCGGCGATGCGCAGAAGCGGTTCACCATTGTCAAAGACGAGTTTATCCGCAACAAGGTGGTGGCCCACCGCGGCGCATGGAAAGGCTATGGGTATCACCAGAATTCGCGCCATTCGCTGCGCAAGGCGATCGAACTGGGATGCGAAGCCTCGGAATTCGATGCCTGGCTCACGAAGGACAAGTACATCGCCATCAACCATGACTACGAGTACGACGGCATGATCGTCGAACTGTCGAAACTGGCCGACATGCGGCGCGTGATTCTGGAGCAGGGCGAAGTGATGGCGACGCTGGACGAGTATCTGGATATCATCCGCGGACAGAACCGGACGCGGCTGGTGCTGGAGCTGAAATCCATGCCGACGAACAAAATAGGCCTCGAACTGGCCGACGCCGCCGTGGCGATGGTGCACAAGATGGGCGCACAGGCATGGGTCGACTACATCAGCTTCGACTACGAGGTGCTGAAACGGGTGCGTGCGCTCGATCCCACGGCGCACATCGCCTACCTGGGAGCCGTCGTGCCGATGGATCAGCAGAAGATCGAGGGTATGAACGGCATCGACTACCATTTTTCGCAGTTCGACAACATGCCGCGGCTCTACGACCGGGCGCGGATGCTGGGGCTGACGATCAACGTCTGGACGGTCAACGACCCGAAGATCATGGAGCGCATGCTCGACATGGGGGTCGATTTCATCACCACGGACGAGCCCGCGATGCTGCTGGAGATGATTGAAAAACGGAACGAACGATAGTAACACGTAACAAGTAATACAACAGCCAAATAACCTTAAAAAAGAATGATTATGAAACGATTGTTTTTAACCCTGGCACTTGGTGCGATGGCCGTTTTCGGCCTGAATTCGTGCTCGGACGACGACTCCGAAGGAGGAGGCGAGAAGCGTCCGTATTGTGAGATCGAGAAATTCTCGGTTTCCGTTCCCAACGTCGATGTCAAGATCGACAAGGACAAAGCCGTTGTGGAACTCTATGTGGCCCCCGACCTGCTGGAGCTGCTCTCCGATGTGACGCCTACGGGCGAGCTCTCCATCGGCGCTACGGTGGTTCCCGCGTTCAGCGTGAAGCAGGACTTCACCAAGGAGGTGACCTATCTCGTGACTGCCGAGGACGGCAAGACGCAGAAAACCTGGACCGTGAAACCCGTCGTCAGCAAGTATGTGGCTCAGGGTATCGGTACGGTGAAACTGCTTTGGGCGAAGAAAGCATCGGAAATCGGCCTCACGGTCAATGAGCCTACGATCGCCTCGTTCGAGGACAAGGTGGTTGTTTCCCGCCCGGGTATGATTATCGACGGCACTACCGGCGAGAACACCGGCGAGACGCTCAATATCGATGGTATCGAGTGTAATCCTGCGAATGCTGCAACACTGCTTCCTTTTGTCGTTGCCAACGACAGCAAAGGCAATCTGCTGGGTGCGACACTGGGCGCCTGGGCTCTGAATAACAATCCCTGGAAGGTCTACAAATGGACCGCACTGAATGCCGCTCCCGTGGAGGTGCTCAGCTACGAGCAGTCGGCAACGGAGAGCTTCGGTCGTCGTCTGACGGCTGTCGGCGATGTCAACGGCAATGCGATCATTACGTCGCTCAGCGTGACCGATTATAACCTGAAACCCAACAATAATCCTGCTGCCGCACCCGCAGCCCACTACTGCTGGAAGATAACCAACGGTGTCGTCAATACGAAGCCGGAATTGGTCGCCGTGCCGGCCGGATACCGTGCCGGCAATATGTATCAGGTGCTTTGGCCCGCCAGCGAACTGGCTGTCAAGCCGTTCTATTTCAGCGATCCGGGCGCTTCGAACGCCGTGCCTGTGACCCGTCTGGGTTATGTGGGTCTCGACGACCAGATCGTTTACTTCAAGGGTGGTGTGAACCCGAGCGACATCATGGGCGGCGGCGACGAAATGTTTAAGGAGACCGGCTACGGCCGCAAGGTGCTCCAGAGCCAGCCGTTCGCGTTCAACGGTGTGAATTACCTCGCCGTATGTGCATTCTACAGCACCGAGATCGGTACGAACGGCGCTACCGAGGACAAGGTTTACCTCTACACGCAGTTGCTCGAGGTTTCGGGCAAGGACTACAAGGTTGCCTATGTCGGCAAGGATGTCTTCGACGGCAAGGTGTCGGTGCTTAACCCCAACGGAACGGGCGGTCTGGCCATCAGCGTGGTTGCCGAGGGCAGCGGTGACGACGAAGGCGAGCTGAGCTGCCGCGTTTACAACCTCCTGTCGGGTGTCGGCATGGTCGGCTACGAGATCAACAACGTCAAGGAATAATCTCCTTTCGATTGCCGGAGGGGTTCCGCCTGTGCGGTCACTCCTCCGGTTTTTTCAGTTAATCGCCGCTGTTAAAGGCTGAGACAAATTTTTGTATGAAGAAATTAGCACTCCTAATCCTGCTTTTGGTCGGCTGCGTGTCGTTGCATGCGCAAACCGCGTCGAAACCGGCCTCCAAAAAGCTGACCCTGACGGGTAAGGTCGTCTCCTCTGCCGGAGAGCCCGTGATCGGTGCGACGATCGTCGTCGAAGGTTCGAAACCGATGATCGCAACGGCCGCGGGCGTGGATGGGTCCTACTCCATCACGCTGCCCTCCGGGTCGGTCTCGCTGACCGTCAGCTCCATCGGCTACAACAGCCGTACCGTTCCGGTGAACAACCGGACCCGGCTCGACATCACCCTCGAAACCGAGGACCGGCAGATCGACGACGTGGTCGTGGTCGGATACCAGGTTCAGAAAAAGGTCACCCTCACCGGCTCCGTCTCGGCGATCTCCGGAAAGGACATCGTCAAACGCGATGCTCCCAACCTCTCCTCGGCCCTTCAGGGATTGATGCCCGGTGTCAGCGTCGTGCAGGGATCGGGACGTCCCGGCGCCGACGGCGGCCAGATCACCATCCGCGGTATCGGTTCGATCAATTCGAGCACCAGCCCGCTGATCCTGATCGACGGTGTCGAAGGCGACATCAATCAGGTCGACATGAACAGCGTGGAGAGCATCTCCGCCCTGAAAGACGCATCGGCGGCTATTTACGGTTCGCGCGCCTCGAACGGCGTCATTCTCGTCACCACCAAGCGCGGCAAGAGCGAGACGCCCCAGTTCACCTACACGGGTTACTATGCCATTACCGCTCCGACGGAGATGCCGACGCCCGTTTCCGGAGCCGAATACATGGAGTATATGAATATCGCGGCCCTGAACTCCGGGCAGAGCATCCGTTTCGACCCCGCCTACATCGCCGAGTACAAGCGTTACGGCGCCGACAACTGGACGACGTTCGATACCGACTGGAAGAAGGAGATGCTCAAAAAGAGTTCCTACATGCACCGCCACGCACTGAGCATTTCCGGAAAGGGCAATATCTGCTCCTACTACATCGACGGTTCGTACCAGTTCCAGGACGGCCTGATCGAGAACAACAACTTTTCGCGCAAGACCTTCCGTGTGAATACCGACATGAACCTCGCCAAATGGGCCACCCTGAGCGTGGATTTCAGCGCTTTCGGAACCTCGGAGACCGTGCCGTCGATCTCCACTCCCGAGAAGCTGATCGGCGAGGCGCTGACCTACACCCCGACGCTGGCCGGCATCAACCGCGACGGCACCTGGGGCGAGGGTCTCAACGGTTACAATCCCATCGCCATCCTTAAGGTGGGCGGTACGCAGCGTAACGACGTGACCGGTTTCAATCCCAAGGCGAACCTGACGGTCAAACTGCCTTACAACCTCGAATTCAAAACGCTGTTCAGTTATCGCTACCAGCACGACAACCAGAAGATCGTGACCAAACCCTACGATACTTACACGCAGGGCATGCTGAAATATACTTATCCCGACACGACGCCGGACGGAAAGGTCTCGATGTACTGGAAGAAGAATCAGCAGATCCAGTTCAACGCCAGCCTCTCCTATAAGAATACTTTCAGGGAGAACCACAATTTCAGTGCGCTGGCCGGCGTGCAGCTCGAAACGCTTCTTTCGCAGAGCCTTTCGGGTTCGCGCGAGGGATTCTTCATCCCCGGGTACGACGAGATGGGCGTCGGGTCGAAAACCCAGACCAGTTCGTCGGCGCGGGACGAGTGGGCGATGCTCTCGTATTACGGCGTGCTCAACTACAACTACAAGGAGAAATACCTCATCGAGCTCACCGGGCGTCTCGACGGTTCGTCGCGCTTCATGCCGGACAACCGCTGGGGTTTCTTCCCCGGAGGTTCGGTGGCTTACCGTATCTCGCAGGAGCCGTTCTGGCAGTCGGTGGAGAAGTATGTCTCCTCGCTGAAGATTCGTGCCTCCTATGCGCACTTCGGCAACCAGTGGCTCAACGACTACTATCCGTTCGCGAGCCAGATGAACACTAACCTCTGGAACGGTTATTTCTTCAACGGCGAGCAGTTTTTGGGCAGCATTCAGGAGAAGCTCTTCAATGCCGACATCTCGTGGGAAACCTCCAAGCAGGCCAATATCGGTCTGGATATGGGATTCCTCGGCGACAAGCTCACGCTGACGGTCGACCTTTTCAACCGGAAGATCTCGGACCTGATCCAGGTTCCGACGATCCCGACCTTTGTCGTCTACAATGCCCCGTATTTCAATATCGGAAAGATGCAGGCGCGGGGTTATGACATTTCGATTTCGTACCGCGGCTCGTCGAAGAACGGCAACTGGCGCTATTCGTTCACGGGCAACTTCTCCGATGCCAAGAGTACGATTCTCGAAGTCGCGGACATTGCCGATACCAATGATATTACGGCGCTGCGCCCCGGTGAACTCCGCAACGCCATCCGCGGCTGGAAGACCGACGGTTTTTACCGCGACCAGGCCGACATCGACGCTTCGCCGGCGTTCAACAACGACAAGACGAACCTCAAACCCGGTGACGTGAAGTACCGCGACAAGGACGGCAACGGCGTGATCGACTACAACGACGTCTATACGCTGGGCGACGGAAGTCCCCGCTACCTCTACAGCCTGACGGCCAACATCTCGTGGAAGAATTTCGACCTTTCGGTCTTCATCCAGGGTGTCGGCGAGCGGATGAAGCGCTACAACGGCGCCGGTATCGTCCCGTTCGACAACGGACGTTCGATGTTCGAAAGCCAGACCGACTATTGGCGCGAGGACAACCTCAATGCCAAGTTCCCCCGGCTGTCGATCAACAACAAGAACAACTACTATTCGTCCGACGTCTGGGTGAAGAATGCTGGTTACGTGCGTCTGAAGAATGTGTCGCTGAGCTACCGCATTCCCAAAAAGGTCATCTCGAAGCTCCGTCTCCAGAGCGCGCGCGTCTATGTCACCGGGCAAAACCTCTTCACGCTCTCCGATGCTTTCGAAGGGTTCGATCCGGAGGGAAACAACTCTTACGGTTCCGAGTTCTATCCGATCATGCGTGTATTTACCGTCGGTCTTGATTTACGCTTCTGATTATGAAAAAGTTCATTAAATATCCGATCCTGCTGCTCTGCCTGCTGTCGATGACATCCTGCGCGGAGGACTTCCTGAACCGCTACCCGTCGAAACCCACCACGGGAGACTTCTTCAAAAGCGAGGAGGCCGCCAAACTGGCGCTGACGGGAATCTACAACGGCCTCTACCTCTGGTCGAGCGGCGCCGCCATCGGCTATATGCTCCCCGGGCCCGCCTCTTACGACGCCCTGACCGGGTTGGTGATGACCCGCGACGAGAACGAAACGCTCGGTTCCGGCCGGATCTGGCCCGACGACAGCACGATTCTCGCCTACTGGAAATCGTGGTATGTCATCATCCAGCGTGCCAACACCATGCTGGTCAATGCCGATCCCTCGCAGTCCGGGAACATGGCGCGTCTTACGGCCGAGGCCCGTGTGCTCCGGGCCATGGCTTACTACTACCTGATCTCGATGTTCGGCGACGTGCCCTTCTTTACCGCGCCGCCGGCGTTCGAGGATTTCAAATGTCAGCGCACGTCGAAGGTCACGATCCTCGACTTCGTACTCAGGGAGTTGGATGAGGCGGCCGCGATCCTTCCCGAATGGACCGCTTCCGAGCGGGGCCGGGTCGACAAGGCTGCGGCCTACGGCATCCTGTCGCGCGCCGCGCTGATGGGCGGCAGTTTCAACTACAACAATGATGCGGCTCATTACTTTAAGATCGCCGCCGATGCGGCCGAGAAGGTGATCGGCAAGCGCGGATTGTGCAAGGACTTCGGATCGCTCTTCACCACGACGGGACAGGCGCAGCCCGATGCCCGCGATGAGCTCATTCTGGAAATTGCATTCTACAACACGGGAGAGGCGAAGTTTCATTATGTGGGCTATACCGAGACGAGCCGTTTTGTCGGGCAGACCAGCCGTTATCCGACCCAGACGCTCTTCGATACCTTCGAGTGCATCGACGGCAAGCGGATCGACGAGTCGCCGCTGTACGATCCCACCGACCCGAAAAAGAACCGCGACCCGCGGCTCCGGTCCTCGATCTTCATCACGGGCGACACCATTACGGTTAATACGGGCAGCGGCAAGGTGAAGGCGATCCTCAATGCCTACGAGGGTGATTCGAACGATAAGGAGAATTATCGTAAGACGTTGAAATACAATTACGATACGCAGAAGTGGGAGAAGACGGACAACCTCGATTTCACCGATCCGTCGGCATTCACCAGCTTCGCCAATGCGGGCAAAGGCTATATGTGCGGCAAGTTCCAGCGCGACAGTACGGAGAACATCAGCCAGTCGACCGTCAACTTCCCGATCCTGCGTTATGCGGAGGTGCTGCTGAACTTCGCCGAAGCGAAGATCGAGCTCTGGGCCCTGGGCGCCGAAGCCGAGGACGACCGCATCTATACGGCGATCAACGAGGTCCGCAACCGCGTCGGCATGCCCGACGTGTCGAGCGACCGGGTCGGCAATGTGGAGAAGATGCGCCAGTTGGTGCGCCGCGAGCGCAAGGTGGAACTCGCATTCGAGGGGCTTCACCTGATCGACCTGCGCCGCTGGGACATCGGCGACCTGGAGAACTCGCAGCCGGTCTACGGCATGCCCGAAGAGAAATACGGCGGGTTCAAGGCCCCGTATCCTTCGGTCCAAAAGCTGCCGGTGTTCAATAAGACCGCCCGCCACGACCTGAACGACATCGCGACCTATCCGGATGCCGAAATCCGCCTCGTGCGCGACAAGAACCGCAAATGGGAGTCGCATTACCGCCTGTGGCCCATTCCGCAGTCGGAGGTCAGCAAGACCGGCATGTCGCAGAATCCCGGATACGCCGGAGGGGCGACCGATACGTCGAATCAGTGACGGATCGCCGTCGATCGATAATTGGCAAGAGGAGTTTTTGACAGGAAAATTCCTCTTGCCTGATTTTCAAATGCAACAGATTAATCCTATGAAGTCATTTTTTGCAACCTTCGCGCTGCTGGCCGCGGTCGTGTCGTTGCCGGCAGGGTGCGGCCGCCCGGATGCCGACGTCGCCGCGGCACAGGGATTGGCCGGACGCATCGTCCCCGGCTACGCTTCGAAGATACGCTTCGAGAAGCTGGCTCCTGCGGCGGATTCCACGGACCGGTTCGAGCTGGAGACGGTCGGCCGGAAGCTGGTCGTCCGGGGCAACAACGCCAACTCGATGGCCGTGGGCCTGAACCATTTCCTGAAATATTACGCCCGCACGAGCGTTTCGTGGTTTGCCGACCAGCCGGTCGAGGTGCCCGCGGAGATGCCCGTGGTGGCGGAAAAGGTCGCGCACAGCGCTCTGCTCGACGACCGCTTCTTTTTGAATTACTGCACGTTCGGATATACGATGGTGTGGTGGCAGTGGCGCGACTGGGAGCGGCTGATCGACTGGATGGCGCTCAACGGCGTGACCCTTCCGCTGGCGATCACGGGGCAGGAGGCCGTGTGGGCGCGGGTGTGGCAGAAACTCGGGCTCACCGACGAGCAGGTCCGCAGCTATTTCACCGGTCCGGCCCACCTGCCGTGGCACCGGATGTCGAATCTCGACTACTGGCAGTCGCCGCTGCCCCAGAGCTGGCTCGACGCGCAGGTGGAGCTGCAGAAGCGGATCGTGGCCCGAGAGCGGGAGCTGAACATGAAACCCGTGCTTCCGGCCTTCGCCGGGCATGTCCCCGCGGAGCTGGGTGAAATTTACCCGGAGGCCAAAATCTCGCGCATGAGCAAATGGGGCGGTTTCGAGGATCGTTACCGCAGCCATTTCCTCGATCCGCTCGATCCGCTCTTCGCGCGGATTCAGCGGGAGTTCCTCGCCGAGCAGACCGCACTCTTCGGCACGGACCATATTTACGGTGCCGATCCGTTCAACGAGGTCGATCCGCCGAGCTGGGAACCGGAGTTCCTCGCCCGGGTCTCCCGGACGATTTACGACACGATGACCGAAGCCGATCCCGAGGCCGAATGGCTCCAGATGACGTGGCTGTTCTACCTCGACCGCGACAAGTGGCACGACGACCGGATCGAAGCGTTCGTCACGGCCGTACCGCAGGACAAGATGCTGTTGCTGGACTATTATTGCGAGAATACGGAGGTGTGGCGCCAGACCCATAGCTACCACGGGCAGCCCTATTTCTGGTGCTATCTGGGCAATTTCGGCGGCAACACGATGCTGGTGGGCAATTTCGACGAGGTCTCGAAGCGTATCGACGGAGTGCTGGCCGAAGGCGGGAACAACCTGCGGGGTCTCGGTTCTACGCTCGAGGGGCTGGATTCGAACCCCTTCATGTACGACTACGTTTTCGAACGTGCGTGGGATTTCCCGGTCGATGACGACCGGTGGTTCGACGCGCTGGCCGACCGTTACCTGGGGTATGAGGATACGGGCTACCGCCGGGCCTGGGACGCCCTGCGCAAAAATGTCTACATCACCTCTTCGAAATACGGTCACTGTCCGTTGCTGAATGCCCGGCCCACGCTGGAGGGCATTCTCACGGGTACCACCGATGCGGAGATCAAATACGACAACGACGAGCTGTTCGAGGTCTGGGCGAAGATGATCGACGCCGGGGATTCCGGGCGCGACACCTATCGCTATTGGCTCGTGAATGTCGGCCGGCAGACTTTGGGCAACCTTTTCCTGCCGCTGCGCGACGGGTTCACGGCAGCTTGCCGGGCGAAGGATCTCGCACGGATGAAGGAGCTGCGGAGCGAAATGCTGGAACTGGCGGCGGACCTCGAGACATTGACGGCGCAGCACGGCGCCTTCTCGATGCAGAAGTGGATCGACGACTCGCGCTCCTTCGGCACGACTCCCGAAGAGCGGGATTACTACGAGGTGAATGGCCGCACGCTTCTCACGACGTGGGGCGACCGGGCGCAGAGCATCAACGACTACGCCAACCGCACGTGGTCGGGGCTGGTGGCGGATTACTACGCCGAGCGCTGGCGGATGTTCCTCGATGCGGCGGTCGGAGCCGTCGAAGCGGGGCGGAAGTTCGATGAAGAGGCGATCTTCAACGCCATGGCCGATTTCGAGAAGGAGTTCGCCGGCAGCACGAAGCCGCTGACGCAGACCCCCGCGGGCGATGTCTGTGAGATCGTCCGGGAGCTTTACCTGAAATACAAACCCGAATCATGAAAAAGAGTATTGTTTTTGCCTTGCTGGCATTGCTGGGCTACACGCAGCTGTCGGCGCAGGGGAGCGCCCAGACCCCGATGGTCAAAGTGCGCATCACGCCGACGAACGGCTCGTGGGACTACCGCGTCGGGGAACGGATCAAAATGGCGGTGAGCGTGGAGCTGAACGAGCTTCCGCTCCGCGACGTCGCGTTCACCTATGAAGCCGGTCCGGAGCTGGTCGAACCGACGGTGACGGGGCAGGCGACGACCAAAGACGGCTCCGTGACGCTGGACCTCGGGCGGATGGACAAACCCGGATTTTTCAACCTCGATGTCCGCGTCAGGGTGAACGGGGTGGACTACCGTCAGTGGAAAACCGTCGCCGTGGACAAGGAGCGCATCGAACCGACGGTGACGATGCCGGCCGATTTCCAGTCCTACTGGCAGTCGCAGCTCGACGCCGATGCGGCCATGCCCCTCCGGCCCCGGATGGAGCTGCTTCCCGAGCGCTGCACCGACAGGACCGATGTCTACGAGGTGAGCTATCTCTACACGCCCCAGGGAGGGCGCTTCTACGGCATTCTGTGCGTGCCGAAAGCCGAGGGGAAATACCCGGCCGTCCTGCGCGTTCCCGGAGCGGGCGTGCGGAGCTATCAGGGGAGCGCCTGGCAGGCCGACAAGGGCTTCATAACGCTCGATGTCGGCATTCACGGCATTCCGGTCACGCTCGAACCGGTCGTCTACGAACGGCTCTTTGCGGGGATTCTCAACCGCTATTACACGATGAACCTCGAAAGCCGCGACGATTACTATTACAACCGGGTGATCCGGGGCTGCAAACGGGCCGTCGACCTTATCTTCACACTCGACAAGTTCAACGGCAGGATAGGCGTTCAGGGCAGCAGCCAGGGCGGCGCCCTGACGGTGATGGTGGCGGCGCTCGATCCGCGGGTGTGCTGCGCGGCGGCGGCCCTGCCGGCGATGAGCGACATGACGGGGTATCTTCACGGCCGTGCCGGAGGATGGCCCCAGATTTTGAAAAATCCCGCGGAGTGCATCTATAACCGGAAGGAGATCGTCAATACGCTGTTGTATTACGACACGGTCAATTTCGCGCGTCTGCTGAAAATTCCGATCTATTACATGCTGAGTTACAACGACAAGGTGTGCCCTCCGACCTCGACGTTCTCGGTTTACAATGCGACTGCGGCGCCCAAGCGGATGCAGCTCACCCACGAAACCGGCCACTGGTACTATCCCGAGCAGGCCGGGCAGATGGATACTTATATCGAAAAGGCATTGCAGTGATCCCGAACGAAAAAAAAGAGTTGTACAAGTGTACAACTCTTTTTTCGGTGAATGTGGGCCCAGAGGGGCATGATCCCACGACCTTCGGATTATGAGTCCGCTGCTCTGACCAACTGAGCTATGGGCCCGGTCCAACGCCTGCGGGGCGCTTTTGTGGCGCAAAGATAGAAAAACTATCCGGATTGCGCAACCCCGCGACGCATCGGGTGTGAAAAAATTTACGCGCAGGCTTGTTTGTTGCGAATTAATTCGTACCTTTGTCGCGCTTAAGCATTAATTAAATACAAAAACGACGAAATGAAAAAGGGTATTCATCCGGAGAATTATCGTTTAGTGGCGTTCAAGGACATGTCCAACGACGTCGTGTTTTTGTGTCGGTCCGCCGTTTCGACAAAAGAGACCATCGAAGTGAACGGCGAAACCTATCCCGTGTATAAGATGGAAATTTCCAACACGTCGCACCCGTTCTACACCGGTAAGATGAAGTTGGTTGACACCGCTGGTCGCGTCGATAAGTTTATGAGCCGCTACGCAAAACGCTACGATAAGAAAGGCGCGAAATAATCACATTGCGCGCTTTGATCCCAAAACGGGCTGCAACCGGAGGTTGCGGCCCGTTGTTTTTTGCACGCCGGGAGTGCCCGGAACAAAATTTGCGGCAGGTGACAAAATAGTTGAACAATCTGCTGATTTTTAATCTATATTTGTACCTGCAGGCAAACGAGATTTTAGAATCTTAATGTAACGAATTATGAAAAACTGCATGAAACATACCCTGTTTGCCGCGGCGCTGGGCGTCGCGGCCGTCCTTACGTCGTGCGTAAGCCGGCAGGTCGTCGTCGAGGCCGAAAACCAGCGGGATTCGCTGGCAACGGTCGTCAGTGCGAAAGACTCGCTCATCAATGCGGTCTTTGCGGACATCAACTCCATTTCGGAAAATCTTGCGCTGATCAAGTCGCGCGAGAACCTGATCACCATGGCCGGGGCGGCCGAGGGTGGCCGCCGTCCCGTCGCGGAGATCAACAGCGACATCGCCGCCATCGACCGGCTGCTGAAGGAGAACAAGGAAAAGATCGCTTCGCTGCAGCGTTCCGCAGCCCTGCTGCGCAAGGCCAACCTGCACGTCGCGAGCCTGGAGAAGATGATCGCCGATATGAACGGGCAGCTTGCGGAGAAGTCTGGCGAGGTGGACCGGCTGCGCGAAAAACTGGCACAGATGGGCATCGAGGTCGAGAGTCTTTCCCAGGAGGTCGCCGTGCGGAGCGCCGAGGTCGAGAACCTCAGCAGCGAGAAGGTCGAGTTGCAGAACCAGCTGCATACGGTCTATTACATCGTGGGCCCCGAGAAAGAGCTGCGCGACGCGCAGATCATCGACAAGCAGGGATTCATCGGCCGTACGCTGACGGTGGGAAAGAACGGTAACCTGGATAGTTTCACGTCGGCCGATTCGCGCCTGTTGTCGGAGATTCCCGTCGGGCAGAAAAAGGCTTCGGTCGTCACGTCGCATCCCGAGGATTCGTACGAGCTGGTGGCCGGAGGCGACAAAATGGTCGAGAAATTGCTCATCACCGATCCCGTGCGGTTCTGGGAGTCGTCGAAGGTGCTTATAATCAGCTATAAATAAGGTATTCAAAGCCTGTTTGCAATGTCTTTTGGAGTCCCTGCCGACAACGGCAGGGACTTTTTTTGCCTTTCGCCGCGCCTATGGGGTTGGCTTTCCGAATTTTTTTGTACTTTTGTCCCAAATCTCACATTCGTACTTTATGGATTATCAACCCCAACCGCAGTTTGTGGAGTCGTCACTAAAAGAGAGTTGCACTGCGGATTGTAGTAGTTGTCCCACATTCCCTGCACCGTTTCGCCGCATCGGCGACTCGACCTACTGCAGGTTTTCGGAGCTGACCTTTGCGGCGGGAGAGGGTGCGTCCTTTCCGGCAGACCGCATGGTGCGTATTCTTTTCATTCTGTCGGGGTCGCTCAAACTCGAGCACGGCGCCGATACGGTCCGGCTGGTGACCTCGAAGCAATGTGTGTGCCTGGCCCGCAACGAGAACTTTCTGGCCACGGCCCAGGATGACGATACCCATGTGGTCGTACTGTCGCTCATCCATCGGATCGAGTTTTGCGAGCAGGATATTTTCGACAAGGTGATGCCTTACGATTCGGTTATCCCGACCGAGATCGTTCCGACACTTTCGATGCATTCCTCCATCGAGCATCTTCTGGGTTCTATTTTTACGATCCGGCAGATGGCCAACTGCGTCCGGTTCCACCGGATGAAGGCCACGGAGCTCTTTATGATGATCAAGGTGCTCTACACGCCGACCGAGCATGCTTATTTCTTCCAGTCGATGATTCAGCCGCAGGACAATTTCCGCGTCTTCGTCTGCAACAACTACGACAAGGCGCAGGGCGTAGCCGAACTGGCTTCGCTGGCGGGCATGAGCCTTTCGGTCTTCAAACGCCGTTTCGCCGAGCATTTCAACGACAGCGTCTACCACTGGATGATGCGCCAGAAGGCCCTCAAAGTCTTCTCCGACATTCGTGACGGCGAGGACAGCACCAAAGCGCTGATGAACAAGTACGGGTTTCGCCACTATACGCAGTTCAGCCGTTTCTGTAAGAATTACCTGCAGGCAACGCCCGCCCAGCTGATCGCTTCGATCAAAAAGAAATAGAACCCGGCTGCGGTTCTGATTCGCAGGAGGCTTCCCGGGAAGGGTGGCCTCCTTCCACTTTTTACCGCTCCAGCACGTAAACGTTCAGGTCGATCCACTCTCCGTCGGAGAGCTCCTCGCCCCGCGGTTCCACATGGCTGAGCCGGAATCCGAGCCGCCGGGGAATGGCGATGCTCGGCAGGTTGCCCACGCCGCAGCGGATTTCGATACGCCGCATGTCCATCTGCGTAAAGGCCCTGTCGCAGAGCGCCCGCACGGCCGCCGTCATGATTCCTTTTCCCTGCTGCTCTTCACGCAGCCAGTAGCCGATCTCGACGCTGTGCTTTTCGGCGTCGGCCGATTTGAAGCCGATCAATCCGGCAAAGGCCCCGCCGTCGCGGATCGTGTAGACCGGGTTGGCCGTGTCGGCGAGCATTCCGGCCACCACCGCTTCACTTTGTTCGACGCAGTGGGTCTCGGCGACGAAAGGGAGCCAGCGGCCGAGGTGCCGGCGCTGGGTGTCGATCGAGCGGAAAATATCCGCGGCATCCTCCGGACGGAGCTGCCGGAGTGCGTAGGGGCCGAAAAGGGGAATCGTATTCATAGTGGGAGCGGTTTTCAAAATTTAAAGATAGTGAAAAGAACGGAGGGTTCCAAACCGCACTGCAGGCGGTCGGCGAGACCTTACGGCCTTCCAAAAGCGCCGTCACGGCACGAAAGATAGTGAAAATATGCCGGAGCGCATATTAAAATAGGTGTGCCGGGTCCGGAAATAAGCTGTCCGGGAGGGGCGCGAATGCCGGCCGGACCGGCGGATGGCATAGTTGGGTGAGAAAGACGATATTTTTTGCGGAAGCTGTTGCGTTATCCAAAACTTTTCCTATCTTTGCACCCGATTTCGCCCGTGAACCAACGGCGTTCGGGCGCGGTTCTTTGAGAAGAGTTAAAAAGTAGAAAATTTATCCCGAATAATTTGCGCGGTAAATTTTTTATGCCTACTTTTGCAATCCAAAACGGTGAATACTGCCGATGTAGCTCAGTTGGCCAGAGCAGCTGATTTGTAATCAGCTGGTCGGGGGTTCGAATCCCTCCATCGGCTCGGAAGGCCGACGCAGGGAGGAGCGGCGGCAGTGCAAGACAAGGGAAGTTACCAGAGTGGCCAAATGGGGCAGACTGTAAATCTGCTGGCTTACGCCTTCGGTGGTTCGAATCCATCACTTCCCACTAAAGAAGAGTGCCGGTTGGAGTTGCTGGGTCCTGAACGCTGTTGAAAAACGGCGCAAGGGAAAGGATGACTCTGATACGGTTATGTTTTTGCGGAAGTAGCTCAGTTGATAGAGCATCAGCCTTCCAAGCTGAGGGTCGCGAGTTTGAGCCTCGTCTTCCGCTCCACTGCGCAGCAGCGTGTGATGCGAACGCCTCCGTCGAACGGAAGGGAGTTTGCGTCGCTCGCTTGTTCTGCGGAATGAATTTTAAAACTTTAGGACAATTTTTAACAATACTTTAAATACTTAATACTATGGCAAAAGAAAAATTCGACCGGTCGAAACCGCACGTAAACATCGGTACCATCGGTCACGTAGACCACGGTAAGACCACCCTTACCGCAGCTATCACGACTGTTCTGGCTAAGAACGGCCTCTCGGAGCTCCGTTCGTTCGACTCGATCGACAACGCTCCCGAGGAGAAAGAGCGTGGTATCACGATCAACACCTCGCACGTTGAGTACCAGACGGCCAACCGCCACTACGCTCACGTAGACTGCCCGGGCCACGCCGACTATGTGAAGAACATGGTAACGGGTGCCGCTCAGATGGACGGCGCTATCCTGGTTGTTGCCGCTACGGACGGCCCGATGCCCCAGACCAACGAGCACGTACTGCTCGCCCGTCAGGTGAACGTGCCGCGCATCGTTGTTTTCCTGAACAAGTGCGACATGGTTGACGATCCCGAAATGCTCGACCTGGTTGAGATGGAGGTTCGCGACCTGCTTTCGAAATACGAGTACGATGGCGACAACGCTCCCATCATCCGCGGTTCCGCACTCGGCGGCCTGAACGGCGAGCCCAAGTGGGAGGAGAAGATCATGGAGCTGATGAACGCTGTCGACGAGTACATTCCCATTCCCCCGCGTGAGAATGAGAAGCCGTTCCTGATGCCTGTCGAGGACGTGTTCTCGATCACTGGCCGCGGTACCGTTGTAACGGGCCGTATCGAGACCGGTGTCATCCACGTAGGTGATCCCGTTGAGATCGTAGGTCTCGAGGAGAAGATCCTGACTTCGACCTGTACGGGCGTCGAGATGTTCCGCAAGCTGCTCGATCAGGGCGAGGCCGGCGACAACGTAGGTCTGCTGCTCCGCGGTATCGACAAGAAGGAGGTAAAGCGCGGTATGGTACTCGCAGCGCCCAAGTCGATCACCCCGCACACCGAGTTCGAGGCTGAGGTCTACATCCTGAAGAAAGAGGAGGGTGGCCGTCACACGCCGTTCCACAACAACTATCGTCCCCAGTTCTACCTGCGTACGATGGACGTAACGGGTGAGGTTCACCTGCCCGCCGGCGTCGACATGGTTATGCCGGGCGACCACGTAACCATCTCCGTGAAGCTGATCTATCCGGTGGCTCTGAACGAGGGTCTGCGTTTCGCAATCCGCGAGGGTGGCCGTACGGTAGGTGCTGGTCAGATCTTGAAAATCGTGAAGTAATTCACGATCAGATATCCCGGGAGGCGGTGAACCGTATCGCCTCCCTTTTTAGGAGCATAGTTCAAGGGTAGAATAGCGGTCTCCAAAACCGTTGATGGGAGTTCGAATCTCTCTGCTCCTGCCAAGAATAAAGGAAGAAGATATGTTGAATTACATTAAAGAATCCTATAACGAGCTTGTAAACAAGGTGACGTGGCCTACGTTCCCGCAGCTCCAGAATTCGACGGTCGTTGTGATGGTGGCTTCGGCCATTTTTGCCGTTGTCGTGCTGGCGATGGACCTGACGTTCGAGAACATGATGGCCGCCATCTACAAGACCCTGGGTAATCTTGGTCGTTAATTTCTGCTGAAACGATGAGCGAGATTAAGAAACAGTGGTATGTAGTCCGCGCTATTGGTGGCAAGGAGGCGAAGGTGAAAGAGTATATCGAAGCCGAAATTCGCCACAACCATCTCGAGGACTACATCTCTCAAGTGCTGATCCCTACCGAAAAAGTCTATACCATCCGCAATGGTAAGAAGGTCTCGAAAGAGAAGGTTTCTTATCCGGGCTACGTGTTGGTGGAGGCCGCTTTCGTGGGGCAGATTCCCATTATAATTCGTAATACTCCCAATGTGCTGGGCTTCTTGGGCGACACCAAAGAGGACAGTCGCAAGATGAATGCCACGCCCCTGCGTCCGCAGGAGGTTGCACGCATCCTGGGCCGCGTCGACGAGATGAACGCCATGGAGGAGGAGAACGAAATACCATTCTTTGTCGGCGAGACCGTAAAAGTTACGGACGGTCCTTTCTCGAGCTTCCAAGGTACTATCGAGGCAGTCGACAACGAGCGCAAGAAACTCACGGTATCGGTGAAGATATTCGGGCGCAAAACTCCTATGGAGTTGAGTTTCACACAAGTTGAAAAAGAATAATTAACCAAGGAAAACTATGGCAAAAGAGATTGCTGCATTTATTAAATTGCAGATCAAAGGTGGTGCCGCCAATCCTTCGCCCCCGGTTGGTCCCGCATTGGGTTCTAAGGGAGTCAATATCATGGACTTCTGCAAGCAGTTCAATGCACGTACGCAGGACAAGGCGGGAAAGGTTCTTCCGGTCATCATCACGGTTTACAGCGACAAATCGTTTGATTTCGTTGTAAAACAGCCGCCCGTAGCCGTTCAGCTCAAGGAAGCAGCCAAGGTGCAGAAAGGTTCCGCACAGCCCAACCGCGACAAGGTGGGACAGGTGACGTGGGATCAGGTCCGCGAGATCGCTCAGGACAAGATGCCCGACATGAACTGCTTTACGCTGGAGGCCGCGATGCGCATGGTTGCCGGTACTGCCCGCAGTATGGGTATCAATGTCGTCGGAGAATTTCCTAATATGTAATTGCGAAGAAGATGAGTAAGTTGACAAAAAATCAAAAGATCGCCTACGCAAAGGTGGAAGCCGCCAAGGCTTACAAACTCCCGGAGGCCGCCGCTCTTCTGAAGGAAATTACGTTTACGAAATTCGACGCTTCGGTAGATATCGACGTGCGTTTGGGCGTAGATCCGCGTAAGGCGAACCAGATGGTCCGCGGCGTGGTGACGCTGCCCCACGGAACCGGCAAGACGGTGCGTGTGCTGGTGCTCTGTACTCCCGAGAAGGAGGCTGAGGCACAGGCCGCAGGCGCCGACTATGTAGGTCTGGACGAGTATGTTGACAAGATCAAGGCCGGCTGGACCGACGTTGACGTGATCATCTGTACTCCCAATGTGATGGGTAAGGTAGGTGCGCTGGGCCGTATTCTGGGTCCCCGCGGACTGATGCCGAACCCCAAGACTGGTACGGTGACGATGGAAGTCGGCAAAGCCGTAGGCGAGGTGAAGGCCGGTAAGATCGACTTCAAGGTCGACAAGTTCGGTATCATCCACACGACGGTGGGCAAGGTGTCGTTCTCGGCAGAGCAGATCGTGGAAAACGCGAAAGAGGTGCTGAATATGATCATCAAGCTCAAACCGGCTGCTGCCAAAGGTTCTTATGTGAAGAGTATCTATCTCTCGACCACCATGAGCCCCGGCGTGCAGATTGATTCCAAATCAGTAGAAACCAAATAAGAAGGAGGAGAGAAGAGATGACTAAGGAAGAAAAACTGGTTGTAATTAACAACCTCGCCGAGCAGTTCCAGGCTTATCCTCACTTCTACATCGCCGACATCGAGTCGCTGAACGCCGAGCAGACCGCTGCCCTGCGCCGTAAGTGCTTCGAGAGCGACGTGAAACTGGTGGTGGCTAAGAACACCCTTCTGGGCAAAGCCCTCGAGAAGGTGGAGAAGGCCGATGCTGATCTGGTAAAAGTATTGGAGGGTCCTACCTCGATTATGTTCGCCCATGTTGCGAAAGCTCCCGCTGTGCTTATCAAGGAGTTCCGCAAGAAATCGGACAAACCCGTCCTGAAAGCGGCTTTCGCCGAAGGATGCGTTTACGTGGGTGACGATCAGCTGGACGCTCTGTGTAACATCAAGTCGAAGGAGGAGCTTATCGGCGATATCATCGCTCTGCTGCAGTCCCCGGCGAAGAATGTTATCTCTGCATTGCAGGCTAATGCAGGCCAAAAGATTGCGGGCCTCGTGAAGACGCTCGAATCGAGAAACAACTAATCACAAACCGAAATTAAAAACAAATTAATAAGCTTACAACTATGGCAGACGTAAAGAAACTTGCTGAAGAACTGGTTAACCTGAAGGTTACCGAGGTAAACGAACTCGCTCAGATCCTCAAGGAGGAGTATGGCATTGAGCCGGCTGCTGCCGCTGTTGCCGTTGCAGCCCCCGCTGCAGGCGCCGGTGAGGCCGCTGCTGCCGAGAAGTCGACGTTTGACGTGATCCTGAAGAGCGCAGGCCAGGCCAAGCTCCAGGTTATCAAGGTCGTGAAGGACCTCGCAGGTCTTTCGCTGGGCGACGCCAAGGCTCTCGTTGACGGTGCTCCCAAGGCTGTTAAGGAGGGTGTCTCCAAGGAAGAGGCTGAGCAGATCAAAGGCCAGCTCGAGGAGGCAGGTGCAGAAGTTGAGCTCAAGTAGCATTGCTGCTTAGGTCTCAGCAGACAATCAGGTATAGGGCTAACCGGAGGTGTTAGCTCTATGCCTTTTCTTGGTCTAAAGACTGGAAGTGCCGATTAGGAGCTGTGTCCGGTTTTTGGAAGAAAATGCTCCCGGGGCGAAGGACGCCTGAATACGGGGGCATTGGCGGGATAGAAGGCCCGCGATTTTGGGGAGCGTAACCCATTACACTTCAACTAATTTGGATTTTACGATGTCCGCAGCAAAAACACAACAGAGAATTAGCTTTTCGACAGTCATAAACCGGGTTCCCTATCCGGATTTGCTGGAGATACAGCTTAAATCATTCCGGGACTTTTTCCAGATGGATACTACGGCCGAAAACCGTAAGAACGAGGGCCTTTACAAGGTCTTTCAGGAAAATTTCCCCATCACGGATACCCGGAACAACTTCGTTCTGGAGTTCATCGACTACTATATCGACCCGCCCCGCTACTCGATTGAGGAGTGTCTGGAGCGCGGTCTGACGTACAGCGTCCCGCTGAAAGCAAAGCTGAAACTTTACTGCACGGACGACGAGCACGAAGATTTCGGCGTGGTCGTCCAGGACGTTTACTTCGGTACGATTCCCTATATGACCGAGCGTGGAACGTTCGTCATCAATGGCGCGGAGCGTGTCATCGTATCCCAGTTGCACCGCTCGCCGGGCGTGTTCTTCGGACAGAGCATGCATACCAACGGCACCAAGCTCTACTCGGCGCGAATCATTCCGTTCAAAGGTTCGTGGATCGAGTTCGCTACGGACATCAACAACGTGATGTACGCCTACATCGACCGTAAGAAGAAGCTGCCCGTTACCACGCTGTTGCGTGCCATCGGTTACGAGGCGGACCAGCAGATTCTCGAGATCTTCGACCTGGCGGACGAGGTGAAGGTCAACAAGGCCAACCTCAAGAAAGCCGTAGGCCGCAAGCTGGCTGCGAGGGTGCTCTCGACGTGGGTCGAGGACTTCGTGGACGAGGATACGGGCGAGGTGGTTTCCATCGAACGAAACAACGTCATCGTGGACCGCGAAACGGTCCTCGAGGAGAACCATATTGACGAGATTCTCGAGAGCGGCGCCAAGACGATCCTCCTGCATAAGGAGAATCTCTCGGGCATCGATTTCTCGATCATTTACAATACCCTGCAGAAAGACCCCTGCAACTCCGAGAAGGAGGCCGTGGTCTACATCTACAGGCAGCTGCGCGCTTCGGAGCCGCCCGATGAGGCGACGGCGCGCGACGTTATCGAGAAGCTTTTCTTCTCGGACAAACGCTACGACCTGGGCGACGTGGGCCGTTACCGCATCAACAAGAAGCTGGATCTGGACATCGATCCGGCTATCCGCACGTTGACGCGCGAGGACATCATCGCCATCATCAAATACCTGATCCAGCTCATTAACTCGAAGGCTGACGTCGACGATATCGACCACCTGTCGAACCGCCGTGTCCGCACGGTGGGCGAGCAGCTGTCGAATCAGTTCTCGGTAGGTTTCGTGCGCATGGCGCGTACGATCCGCGAGCGCATGAACGTACGTGACAACGAGGTATTTACGCCGGTGGACCTGATCAACGCAAAGACCCTTTCGTCGGTGATCAACTCGTTCTTCGGAACCTCGCAGCTCTCGCAGTTCATGGACCAGATCAACCCGCTGGCCGAGATCACGCACAAGCGCCGTCTGTCGGCCCTCGGTCCGGGCGGTCTGTCGCGTGACCGTGCCGGTTTCGAGGTGCGCGACGTGCACTATACGCACTACGGACGTCTCTGCCCGATCGAGTCGCCGGAAGGCCCGAACATCGGTCTGATCTCGTCGCTGTGCGTCTATGCGAAGATCTCTCCGATGGGATTCATCGAGACGCCGTATCGCCGTGTCGAGAACGGCAAGGTCGATATGGACAACTCGCATATCCGCTACTACTCGGCCGAAGAGGAGGAGGATTTGGTGGCCGCACAGGCCAACACCCCGATCGACGAAGAGGGCAATTTCCTGGAGCCCGACCGCATCAAGGCGCGTGAAGGCGCCGATTTCCCGGTGGTTACCGCCAGCGAGGTGGACCTGATGGACGTGGCTCCGAACCAGATCGCTTCGATCGCCGCGAGCCTCATCCCGTTCCTCGAGCACGACGACGCCAACCGTGCGCTGATGGGCTCGAACATGATGCGCCAGGCCGTGCCCCTGGTGACTTCGGAGGCCCCGATCGTCGGCACGGGTATCGAGAAGGACATGATCACCGACAGCCGCATCCAGATCGTGGCTGAGGGCGACGGCGAGGTTACTTTCGCCGACGCGACGAAGATTCAGATCAAATACGAGCGCACGGAGGATGAGATTCTCGCTTCGTTCGCTCCCGAAATTACGACTTACGAGTTGCCGCGCTACCGCCGGACGAACCAGAACACCTCGGTGACGCTGAAACCCGCGGTGCTGACGGGCGACAAGGTCGTGAAGGGCCAAATTCTGACCGAGGGTTACTCGACGCAGCACGGTGAGTTGGCTCTGGGCCGCAACCTGAAGGTGGCGTTCATGCCCTGGAAGGGTTACAACTTCGAGGACGCCATCGTGATCTCGGAGCGCATCCAGCGTGAGGATATCTTCACCTCGGTGCATGTCGACGAGTACATCATGGAGGTCCGCGACACCAAGCGCGGTGTCGAGGAGCTCACGTCGGATATTCCCAACGTCTCGGAGGACGCCACGAAGGACCTCGACGCCAACGGTATCGTCCGTATCGGCGCCAACATCCACCCGGGCGACATCCTGATCGGTAAGATCACCCCGAAGGGCGAGAGCGATCCTTCGCCCGAGGAGAAGCTGCTCCGTGCGATCTTCGGCGACAAGGCCGGCGACGTGAAGGACGCTTCGCTGAAGGCCCAGCCGTCGCTGCACGGCGTGGTGATCGACACCAAGCTTTACAGCCGCGCCAACAAGGAGGGCAAGAAGGGCAAGAGCGCCGAGAAGGCGCAGCTCGACAAGCTCGACGAGAAGTTCGCTGCCGAGATCGCGGAGCTCACGAAGCGGCTGGTCACGAAGCTGTGGACCCTGCTTCAGGGCAAGGCCACGACGGGCATCACCGATTACTTCGGTGTGGAACTGTACCCCGCGGGTACGAAGTTCTCGCAGAAATTGCTGGAGGAGATCGCCCGCAAGTCGACGGACGAGAAGACCGGCGTGGTGATGGGTTATCTCAATCTCGGCTCGTGCAACTGGACGGGCGACGCGCACACCGATGCGTTGATCGAGGCTACCGTCAACAACTATACCATTGAGTGGAAGAAGGCCGATGCCGCCATCAAACGTGAGAAGTACAACATCACCAACGGCGACGAGCTTCCGCAGACGGGCGTTATCCAGATGGCCAAGGTCTACATCGCCAAGAAGCGTAAGCTGAAGGTGGGTGACAAGATGGCCGGACGCCACGGTAACAAGGGTATCGTAGCGCGCATCGTGCGCGACGAGGATATGCCGTTCCTCGAGGACGGAACCATCGTCGACATCTGCCTGAACCCGCTGGGTGTGCCTTCGCGAATGAACCTCGGCCAGATTTACGAGACCGTGCTCGGATGGGCCGGCCGCGAGCTGGGTATGAAGTTCGCAACGCCGATTTTCGACGGCGCTTCGCTCGACCAGATCAACGAGTACACGGCGCAGGCAGGCATTCCGCACAGCGGACGCACGTACCTCTACGACGGCGGTACGGGCGAGATGTTCGACCAGCCGGCCACGGTGGGCGTGATCTACATGCTCAAGCTGGGCCACATGATCGACGACAAGATGCACGCGCGTTCGATCGGTCCCTACTCGCTCATCACCCAGCAGCCGCTCGGCGGTAAGGCGCAGTTCGGCGGTCAGCGTTTCGGTGAGATGGAGGTTTGGGCGCTCGAAGGCTTCGGCGCCGCCAACATCCTGCAGGAGATTCTGACGATCAAGTCCGACGATGTGATGGGCCGTGCCAAGGCGTACGAGGCCATCGTCAAGGGCGAGAACCTGCCCAAGCCGGGTATTCCCGAGGCTATGAACGTGCTGCTGCACGAGCTGCGCGGCCTGGCCCTGTCGGTGAAACTCGAGTAAGGTGTATTTAACGAGGAAAAGAAAAACGAGAAAATATGTCAATTACCAAAGACAATAAACCGAATAATGGTTACAGCCAGATTTCGATCGGCCTGGCCTCCCCCGAGGAGATTCTGGCCCAGTCGAGCGGCGAGGTGCTGAAGCCCGAAACCATTAACTACCGTACCTACAAGCCCGAGCGCGACGGTCTGTTCTGCGAGCGGATTTTCGGTCCGGTGAAGGATTACGAGTGCCACTGCGGTAAGTACAAGCGTATCCGTTACAAAGGCATCGTCTGCGACCGCTGCGGTGTGGAGGTGACCGAGAAGAAGGTGCGCCGCGAACGCATGGGACACATTTCGCTGGTGGTTCCGGTGGTGCATATCTGGTATTTCCGCTCGCTGCCTTCGAAGATCGGCTATCTGCTGGGTATTCCGTCGAAGAAGCTCGAAGCGATCATCTACTACGAGCGCTATGTCGTGATCAATGCCGGCGCCGCTTCCGAGCAGGGCATCGAGCGTCTGGCCACGCTTTCGGAGAAGGAGTATCTCGACATCGTGGCTGCGCTGCCGAAAGGCAACCAGTCGCTCGACGATTCGGACCCCAACAAGTTCGTCGCCATGATGGGCGCCGAGGCGGTCTACACGCTGCTGAAGCAGGTGGACCTCGATACGATGTCTTACTCGCTGCGCCACAAGGCCTCGACCGAGACCTCGCAGCAGCGTAAGTCCGAGGCGCTGAAATGCCTGAACGTCATCGAGTCGTTCCGCGCTTCGGAGGGCAAGAACAAGCCCGAGTGGATGGTGCTCAACGTGATTCCCGTGATTCCGCCCGAGCTGCGCCCGTTGGTGCCGCTGGACGGCGGACGTTTCGCCACGTCGGACCTGAACGACCTCTACCGCCGCGTCATCATCCGCAACAACCGCCTCAAGCGCCTGATCGAGATCAAGGCTCCGGAGGTGATCCTGCGTAACGAGAAGCGTATGCTGCAGGAGGCTGTCGACTCGCTGTTCGACAACTCGCGCAAGTCGAACGCCGTGAAAAACGAGTCGAACCGTCCGCTCAAGTCGCTGTCGGATTCGCTCAAGGGTAAGCAGGGGCGTTTCCGCCAGAACTTGCTGGGTAAGCGTGTCGACTATTCGGCCCGTTCGGTCATCGTCGTCGGCCCCGAGCTGAAGATGCACGAGATGGGTATTCCGAAGGACATGGCTGCCGAGCTGTACAAGCCGTTCGTGATCCGCAAGCTCATCGAGCGCGGTATCGTGAAGACGGTGAAGTCGGCCAAGAAGATCATCGACCGCAAGGACCCCGTGATCTGGGGCATCCTGGAGAATGTCATCAAAGGACACCCCGTGCTGATGAACCGCGCCCCGACGCTGCACCGACTGGGTATCCAGGCGTTCCAGCCCAAGCTGATCGAGGGTAAGGCCATGCAGCTGCACCCGCTGGCCTGTACGGCATTCAACGCCGACTTCGACGGCGACCAGATGGCCGTGCACCTGCCGCTGGGCAATGCCGCCATCCTGGAGGCCCAACTGCTGATGCTGGGTTCGCACAACGTCCTGAATCCTGCGAACGGTGCGCCCATCACGGTGCCTTCGCAGGACATGGTCCTCGGTCTCTACTACATCACCAAGCCCCGCAAGGGCGTGAAGGGCGAAGGCCGGGTGTTCTACGGCGCCGAGGAGGCGATCATCGCCTACAACGAGGGCCGTGCCGACCTGCATGCCATCGTGAAGTGTATGGTAGACGACCTGGACGAGCAGGGCAACGACGTGCGCGTGCTGAAAGAGACGACCATCGGCCGAATCCTCTTCAACCAGGTGGTTCCCCGGGAGGTCGGCTATATCAACGAGATTCTGACGAAGCGTTCGCTGCGCGATATCATTGCCGTCGTGATGAAGAAGGCCGGTGCCGACAAGGTGGCCGCATTCCTCGACGACATCAAGAACATGGGTTATCAGATGGCCTTCAAGGGCGGTCTGTCGTTCAACCTCGATGCCGTGATTATTCCTGAAGAGAAGGAGAAGCTCGTGCAGGAGGGTTACGAACGTTCGGACGCCATCATGGAGGACTACAACATGGGTCTGATTACCAACAACGAGCGTTACAACCAGATCATCGACGTCTGGACGAACATCAACACCAAGCTGACGAAGGTCGTGATCGAAACGCTGATCAAGGACAACGACGGTTTCAACCCGGTGTACATGATGCTCGACTCCGGAGCCCGTGGTTCGAAGGAGCAGATCCGTCAGTTGAGCGGTATGCGCGGTCTGATGGCCAAGCCGCAGAAGTCGGGTGTCGAGGGTGGCCAGCAGGTCATCGAGAACCCGATTCTCTCGAACTTCAAAGAGGGACTTTCGGTGCTCGAGTACTTCATCTCGACCCACGGTGCCCGTAAGGGTCTTGCCGATACCGCTCTGAAGACGGCCGACGCCGGTTACCTAACGCGCCGTCTGGTGGATGTTGCACAGGACGTGATTATCAACGAGAAGGACTGCGGTACGCTGCGCGGCCTGACGGCTACGGCCATCAAGCGCAATGACGACGTGGTGCAGACGCTCTACGACCGTATTCTGGGCCGCGTAGCCCTGAACGACGTGATCCACCCGCTGACCGGGGAGGTGATCTGCGAAGCTGGTGAGGAGATCACCGAGCCGATTGCGGAGGCCATCGAGAAGTCGCCGCTGGAGTCCATCGAGATTCGTTCGGTGCTGACCTGCGAGGCACGCCGCGGCGTCTGTGCGAAGTGCTACGGCCGCAACCTGGCCACGGCCCGCATGGTCCAGAAGGGCGAAGTTGTCGGCGTCATCGCCGCACAGTCCATCGGCGAGCCGGGTACGCAGCTGACTCTGCGTACGTTCCACGTCGGCGGTGTGGCCGGCGGCACGGCTGTCGAGACCAACGTCGTTTCGAAATACGAGGGACGTCTGGAAATCGACGAGCTGCGTACCGTCAAAGGCAAGAACGCGGCCGGCGAGGCGATCGACATCGTGATCTCGCGTCAGTCGGAGTTCCGCATCGTCGATCCCAAGACCGAGATCGTACTCTATACGCACAACCTGCCTTATGGTTCGACGCTCTTCATGGCGGACGGTGCCGAGGTTAAGAAAGGCGACCTGATCTGCGAATGGGACCCGTACAACGCCGTTATCATTTCGGAGTACGAGGGACGCGCCGTTTACGAGAGCGTTATCGAGGGTATCACTTACCGCGACGAGCGCGACGAGCAGACGGGCCTTTCGGAGAAGGTCGTGATCGAGTCGAAGGACAAGACCAAGAACCCCGTCATCAAGATCGTCGACAAGGAGGGTCTCGAGGTCAAGCAATACAACCTGCCCGTGGGCGCCCACGTCGTGGTGAAGGACAACGCCAAGATCAAGGCCGGCGATATCCTGATCAAGATTCCGCGTGCCGTCGGCAAGTCGGGCGGTGACATCACCGGAGGTCTGCCGCGTGTTACGGAGCTTTTCGAGGCCCGCAACCCGTCGAACCCCGCCATCGTTTCGGAGATCGACGGCGAGGTGACGTTCGGCAAGATCAAGCGCGGTAACCGTGAGATCATCATCACCTCGAAGCAGGGTGACGTGAAGCGTTACCTGGTGCCCCTGTCGCGCCAGATCATCGTGCAGGAGAACGACTACGTGAAAGCCGGCAGCCCGCTGTCGGACGGCGCGATCACTCCGAGCGACATCCTCAATATCCTCGGTCCGACGAAGGTACAGGAGTACATCGTCAACGAGGTGCAGGAGGTGTACCGCATGCAGGGTGTGAAGATCAACGACAAGCACTTCGAGGTCATCGTCCGTCAGATGATGAACAAGGTGAAGATCGAGGACCCGGGAGACACCCGTTTCTTCGAGGACCAGATCATCGACAAGTGGGAGTTCATGGATGTGAACGACGAATTGTACGACAAGGTGGTCGTGACCGACGCCGGCGACTCGACGACGCTGCAGCCCGGACAGATCGTGTCGCTGCGCAAGCTGCGTGACGAGAATTCGAGCCTCAAGCGCCGCGACCAGCGTCCGGTCCAGGTACGCGACATCGTGCCCGCAACCTCGACCCAGGTGTTGCAGGGTATCACCCGCGCCGCATTGCAGACTTCGAGTTTCATCTCGGCGGCTTCCTTCCAGGAGACCACCAAGGTACTGAACGAGGCGGCCATCCAGGCCAAGGTTGATCCGCTGGAGAACCTGAAGGAGAACGTGATCTGCGGTCACCTGATCCCCGGCGGTACGGGTCTCCGCGACTACGACGACCTCGTGGTCGGTTCGAAAGCCGACCTGGAATCGCTCCAGCAGGCGCAGTAAACCGAAGTTACATAGATGATTCGAAAGAGGCCGTTCTTCAGAACGGCCTCTTTTTTTGCCCTGCCTGAGCTTTTTTTCTTGTCTTTATGCTGTCGCTATATTGCGATAATCCCGGGGCCTAAACAGACCCCGGGATTTTGTTGTGGGAGGATGTTCCGGATTATTTGTTGTGCTCGTAGCGTTTGGCCAGTCCGCCTTCGGAGGTCTCGCGGTAAAGGCTCGGAAGATTATGCCCCGTTTCGTTCATCACCTCCACGACCTTGTCGTAGGAGACCAGATGGCGTCCGTCGGAAAGCGTGGCGTAAATGTTGGCGTCGAGGGCACGGGCCGCAGCGATGGCGTTGCGCTCGATGCAGGGAACCTGCACCAGTCCGCATACGGGGTCGCACGTGAGGCCCAGATGGTGTTCGAGACCCATCTCTGCGGCATATTCGATCTGCGAAGGGGTGCCGCCGAAGAGCTGGCAGGCCGCCGCGGCAGCCATGGCGCACGCTACGCCGACCTCTCCCTGACAGCCGACCTCGGCGCCCGAGATCGAGGAGTTGGTCTTGGCGACGTTGCCGAACAATCCGGCCGTGGCCAACGCCCGCAGGATGCGGATGCGCAGGAAATCGCGCGAGGTGGCCAGGTGGTAGAGCACCGCCGGCACGACGCCGCTCGACCCGCAGGTCGGAGCCGTCACCACGGTGCCGCCCGAGGCGTTCTCCTCGGAGGTGGCCAGCGCATAGGCGTAAATCTTGGCGCGGGAGTTCAGCGAGTCGGTATAGCTTTTCGATTTGACCCAGTAGGTCGAGGCTTTGCGGGCGACCTTCAGGCCGCCGGGCAGTACGCCGTCGTTGTTCAGGCCCCGCTGGATGGTCTCGCACATCACGGTCCAAATTCGGTCGAGGTAGTCCCAGATTTCGGGACCTTCGCAGTCGTTCACGTACTCCCAGTAGGTCTTGCCTTCGCGGGTGCACCACTGCTGGATCTCCGAGATGGTGGACATGGGGTAGATGCTTGCGGGCACTTCCAGACGCGAGGTTTCGTTGGCGAGCGCGCCGCCGCCGATGCTGTATATCGTCCACGAATCGGCGACCTTGCCGGCTTTCAATCCCTCGAAGAGCATGCCGTTGGGGTGGAAAGGGAGTACGACCTCGGGTTTCCAGACGATCTCGGTCGGGGCGACCGGCTCGAGCACCGAAAGGATGGCCGTGTCCGTGAGGTGGCCTTTGCCCGTGGCCGCCAACGATCCGTAGAGCGTCACGCGGTAAGCGTCGACGTCCCGGCATCGCTCTGCAAAGCGTTCTGCGGCCCGTTTGGGTCCCATGGTGTGGCTGCTCGAAGGGCCGCTGCCGATCTTATAGAGTTCTTTGAGCGATTCCATAAATCGTAATTTTACAGGAGCAAAGATAGGTAAAATTCCACAAGAAAAGGAGGAATTGATATTCCTCCTTTTCTTGTAGCCCCACCGCGACTCGAACGCGAATTTAGGGTTTAGGAAACCCTCGTTCTATCCCTTGAACTATGGAGCCGTTAAACAATGCGGCGCGTCCGTCGCCGAACGCACCGCAAAGATAACAATTTTTTCGTTTTTTAGAAACTGAACCCTACGCCGATCGAAAATACGTTGGCGTGGAGCTTGTAGTTGCCCGAGAAAACCTCTTCGAGTTTACCGTCGGCGTAGCCATAAAGCGGGTAGGAACCCGTGCGCTCGGGGTCGGCTGACGAAACATAGCAGTAAGCCAGGTCGATCGACATGAATTTGGTAGGACGCAGGCTCAGACCGGCCGTATAGGAAACCTTGGTCATCGACGGGGTTTCGGGGTTGAGGTAGTCGCTGCTCACGGGGCTTTCATCCACATACATACCCATACGGGCCGTGATGAAATCGGTCGCGCGGTACTGTGCTCCGAAACGGAACGCCAGCGTATTCGAGTAGTTCTTCACCGAATAGATGGGTTTGATACCCAGCTCTGTCTCGTTGAAGGCCACGTTCAGGGATTTGTAGGCCGACCATCCGGTCCATTGCAGATCGACGGCCAGTTCCCATTTCACGGCCGGACGGAACGATACGGCCCATGTCACGGTCGTCGGAAGCGGCAGTTCGGCGTTGAAGGTGCCCTTGTCGAGACCCGGGATCAGTTCGGTGCCGGGCTTGAGTTCTCCGAGTTTGGCGATGAGCGCCGCAGCCTGCGGGTCGATGTTCATCGTTGCATGGCCTTTGCCCACTTTCATGTTCAGGCGCGAACGGTAAGTCATGCCGACCGACCATTCGTCGGTGATGTCCCACAGAAAACCGGCATTCACACCTACGGCTACATCGGCATCGCCTTTGAGTTTGGCCGATACCAGCGATTGGTTCATCGTGTTGTTGAGGTAGCCTTTGGCGCCTTCGAGCGTCTGGAGGGTCCCCTGTGTCTGCTGCAGCTGTTGTTTGTAAGCCTCTTTCTGGGGACCATCGGGCAGGGCTGCTATTGCACTCTCGAGCTGCGTAATTCCGGCCTGAGCTGTGGCGATACCGGGATCGATCGTGCCGGAAATGAGTCCGCGGCGCATTGTGGGCGAGAGCAGCGACCGCGACAGGTCGAATTTACCCCATGCGACCATCAGGCCCGCGCCGATCGAAAGGCGGTCGCAGATTTTGTACGACACGGTGGGCTGTATGGTGTAGGCCGAGAGGTTGATCTCCTGTACGAGATGCGCGCCCGACCAGTTGTCGCCCCAGTTCATCGCAGAACCGTAAGGGGTGTAGAAACCCAGTCCGACGGCCAGCCGTTCGGTGGGTTTGTAGTTGAAATAGACGTGAATCGGGGTAGAGAGCTTATTGTCGGATTTCTCGGCCGGACCGCTCTGATAACCGTTCTCCAGAGTCGGCAGCGAGCGGTAGCTGACATTCGAGAGAATGCCCGTCATGCCGGCCGAGATGTCGAATTTCGAGGTCTGGAAAGCCGTAGCGGCAGGGTTGAAGAAGATCGACTCCGAGTTGAGTTTCATGGCCGTACCTACATGACCCATACCGGTCTGCTTGGCCGACATGTTGTTTACCTGATAACCCTCGGCGTATGCGCCGGAGGCGATGGCTGCGGCGGCCAGAACGAGGAAAAGTTTTTTCATAACGAATTGGTTTGGTTTATACTCGGCGTGTCCGGAGACACGCAAAATCGGGGCAAAAGTAGGAAAACTATCCCCGAGACCCAAACTTTTTGGCCGAAAATTCCCGAAAACTCTACTAAAAGGTATAAGATTGGATGAATTGGCGGGTCCATATAAACAAAGGTGCAATGCCTTGCGGGGCACTGCACCTTGTTTTCCGGAATGCCGACGGCTCCTATTTGCGGCTGTTGTAGGCTTCGAGCGCCTTGCCCAGAATGACGAGGGCCCGTTCGAGGTCCTCTTTTTTCAGGACATAGGCGATGCGGACTTCGTTGCGGCCGCATTCCGGGTCGGAGTAGAAACCCGATGCCGGGGCAAGCATGACGGTCTCGCCCTCGTATTCGAACTCCGAGAGGCACCATGCGCAGAATTTGTCGCTGTCGTCGACCGGGAGCCGCGCCACGGTGTAGAACGCCCCCATCGGGATCGGCGAATAGACGCCGGGGATGCGGTTCAGCCCGTCGATCAGGCATTTGCGCCGCTCGATATACTCCTCGTAGACCTCCGTGCTGTACGACCGCGGGGCGTCGATCGAGGCTTCGGCGACGATCTGTCCGAGCAGCGGCGGCGAAAGGCGCGCCTGGCAGAATTTCATCACGGCGTTGCGCAGTTTCTTGTTCTTGGTAATCAGCGCGCCGATGCGGATTCCGCATTCGGAGTAACGCTTCGAAACCGAGTCGATCAGCACGACGTTCTGTTCGATACCTTCGAGGTGGCAGGCCGAGATGTAGGGCGAGCCGGTGTAGATGAACTCGCGGTACACCTCGTCGGAGAAGAGGAACAGGTCGTATTTCTGGACCATGTCGCGGATGCGGTCCATCTCCCGGCGCGTATAGAGGTAACCCGTGGGGTTATTGGGGTTGCAGATCAGGATGCCGCGCGTGCGCTCGTTGATGAGTTTTTCGAACTCCTCGATGGGCGGCAGGGCGAATCCGTTCTCGATCGACGAAACGACGGGACGGATCACGGCGCCCGCCGAGATGGCGAAGGCCATGTAGTTGGCATAGGCCGGTTCGGGAACGATGATCTCGTCGCCGGGGTTGAGGCACGACATGAAGGCGAACAGCACGGCCTCGGAGCCGCCCGTGGTGACGATGATCTCCTCGGGGGTGAGTTTGATCTGGTACTGTGCGTAGTAGGATACGAGCTTTTCACGCAGCGAACGGTAGCCGTCGCTGGGGCTGTATTCCAGCACCTTGCGGTCGATATGCTTCAGGGCGTCGAGCCCCACCTGCGGCGTGGGCAGGTCGGGCTGTCCGATGTTCAGGTGGTAGATTTTCGTGCCCCGAGCGCGTGCGGCGTCGGCCAGCGGGACGAGTTTGCGTATCGGGGAGGCCGGCATCTGCTCGGCGCGGAGTGAAATTTCGGGCATGCGTGGGGATTTTGCGGGCCGGGTCATTCGACCTCGGTCGTGGGATGGAACTTGATGACCTTGCGGGGCGGAATTTTCACGGCGGCACCCGTACGGGGGTTGCGGCCTACGCGCTCGGAACGCTGCTGTATGCTGAACGTCCCCAGTCCGGTCAGGGTCAGCCGTTCGCCTTCGCGCAGGGCTTGCACCGTTACACGGATCATGGCGTCGACGGCCCTGCGGGCCTCGACCTTCGAGATGTTCGCGTCGAGAGCAATGGCCTCGACAAACTGCGCTTTGTTCATGGCTTCGCTGCGTGAGAAAATAACCTTCGGGGTCCTAACTTACTGACAAAGATATGTAAATTTCGGAAAAGAAGAAAATTATCTCCGGAATTTGCTTTTCGGGGCTGCGGGGTGGGAATAAAAACGCAGCATAGATTTGGCAGAATGGAAAATCGGTACTACTTTTGTCTCCGGAAAGTTGGCGGAGTGGTCGATCGCGGCGGTCTTGAAAACCGTTGAACCGCAAGGTTCCGGGGGTTCGAATCCCTCACTTTCCGCCAAAGTACTACGAATAAAAAAGCGATGCACTGTAAATCCACATTTACAGTGCATTTTGTTTTTGGCCTCAAACAGGAAAATGCAGTTTTAAGCAGATTGCTTGTGTCTTATTCGGTGTACCTAAATATGGCTGAAAAAAGTACACCGATTTAGCTGTAATTTTCTGATATGCATTTGCTTGCGCCGTTTTACTTCTTGCCTTTGGACACTTGGGATTTTAATTTTGCAACTTAAAACCTATGTCTATGGAAAGGACTACTTTCGGCCTGCTGTTTTATATTCGCAGGACCAAACTCAACAAGTCGGGCGAGGCTTCGATTTTTTTGCGTATTACTGTCAATGGTGAGCGTGCAGACGCTTCGATCAAACGTTCCATCGAACCCCGTTTATGGAATACGGCCAAAGGTAAAGCCGTCGAAAACGGGCGTGGATGTAAAGACCTGAATCTCTATCTGGATGCTATTTCCGCTAATATTTTTCGTATTCAGCGTGATATCGAATTGGAGGGCTTGGAATTATCCCCTCATATTGTTCTTGATCGCTATTTGGGGAAGAAACGTCCCGAACGTCATACTTTGATAGAGGTCTTTATAGAGCACAATGAAAAACAGAAAAAACTATCGGGGATAGACATTGCTCCGGCAACGGTTGTACGTTATGAAACCTGCAGGAAATTGATCACACAGTTTTTACAATCTACCTATCATCGGGAGGATATTTATTTGGATGAATTGTCCCGTCAGTTCATCGAAGATTATGAGTTCTTTTTGAAGACCGAGCGGAAATGCAGCCATAATACGACGATTCAATATCTCAAGAATCTGAAAAAGATAACCCGTATCGCCATGACAAAAGGGTGGTTGAAGACAGATCCCTATGTCGGAATTCGATTTCACAAAGAGCAGGTGGAACGTGATTTTCTTGACAAGTCCGAGCTGAAAAAACTACTCGATAAGCAGATCGACATTCCCCGATTGTCGCAGATACGGGACGTATTCGCGTTTTGTTGCCTGACAGGACTGGCATTTTCGGATGTAAAACAACTGCGGCCGGAACATATTGCGGTGGACATAAATGGTGTGAATTGGATTCGTAAGCCACGCCAGAAAACCGGGAGTATGTGTAATATACCTATAATAAGTGCGGCGCAGGAGATTTTATCCCGTTACAGCGACAATGACTATTGTCAAATGCATGGAGTATTATTGCCTGTGTGCAGTAATCAGAAGATGAATGCTTATTTGAAAGAGTTGGCCGATGTATGCGGCATCCGAAAACTCTTTTCGACCCATACCGCGCGACATACGTTCGCAACATTGACGCTTGCAAGTGGAGCAACCATCGAAAACGTCGCCAAGATGCTCGGACACTCTGATACGAAAATGACCCGCCACTATGCCCGGATTTTGGATTCATCAATCTTGCGGGATATGCAGATTGTAGCCAAAAATATGGCCTTGTAATATCGTACGTCCTTTAACGCCCGGTGAGAGTCAGAGCTATCTTGCCGGGTGTTTTGGGGCGTCGCGATGTTACAATATCGAGATAGTCATTCAAGCTGGCCCCCCCCCAATCTATAAAAGGACCCAACCGATGGTTGCTCAAAGAGGCAATATACTTAAATAAAAGCGGGTAAGTGTATTCTCATCCTGATAAGACCTTTCTGAAAATCAAGACATGGTGTTAAAACATTGATACATAATTATATACGTGTCTGAATTGCCCGTGCCTTTGTGGTATCTTTGCGTCAGAATCATTCGTGATAGTTACTGCTATGGACCGTATGGAAGAAATTCTGGAAATTGTGCGAGAAATCCGTGAGGATGTCTCCTTTATGAAACGCCACCGTAATATGCTGTGCGGGATGCCTATTCTGGAAGTCAACGAAGTATGCGACCTTTTGAAGATGAGCGATCGCCAACTGCGCCGATACCGCACATCGGGTCAACTCGTCGGTTTCCATTTCGGTCGCCGTCTGATGTTTTCTACGGCTGAAATCAATCGCTTCATAGAACGTGTAGAAATGGAACATAAACAGAAGAAGGCCTTGAGAAAGGCTATGCATAATCTTTAACATATGATACTATGTCTGAAACAACAGAAAGATCTTATTATCTAGTGGAGTCCATGTATTTCGAGAAACTGCTCCGCACGCATTTCATGCTGATACAATCCACGCTGCTCTTCGAACACCTGTTGAGCCACAGTGACCGCCCGATGTTCCTCTCGGCCCGCAAGGTCTGCGAGGTATTGGGTATGGATCGCCACCAGCTCGAACAATGTCGTAAAAAGCGGATGATCCGCGCCCGTGCCGTCAACGGACAGATGCTCTACGATGCCTACGAGCTGATCGCGCTTACGGAACACTTCTACCGCCGGAAGCTGCGGAAGACCCTCTCCCGGATACCACAGTTCACAGTGCGCTGACCGAAAGGGATTGACTGCATTCGCAGCAGTCCCTTTTTGTTTTGGGGCAGCACGAGTAATAATTATAATTCCTTTGTGATCGCCGTCTCCGGGGCAAGATAGCGTCAGGGGCTTACGCCCTTTTCGGCTTTTTCGCACGATCTCCACCCTTCGGGTCGTATCGCGCGAAAAAGACCGACTGCGGGCTGCCCCTGACGCTGAATTTTCTGCCCCGAAGCCGGCTTCTCACTTTCATAGTGGGTATTCGCCGGCCGTATGTCAAACCAAAACTCATTTCGAAGATGAAAATCCGAAAATTCGAAATTGCGGTAGCTGGTTACCACTACCGCTTCAAGACCTACGCCCGGGACGGTGTGGAGGCATCGGTAAAAGTGAAATGTTTTCTCAGACAACCCGATGCCGAGTGTACGATCCTTACCCCTACGTTGAATGACTACCTGCGGGAAACGGAATCCTGCCGCAGGCAGGCTGTTCAGCGATGAGGAAGTGGATCGATCAGTCGACCTTTGACGAGTTGTTGCTCGCCAATGCCGAGGATAACGTAGAGCGGGCTATTCAAAGCGCATCGGCCGTATTGGAAACAGTGCAGGAATTTGTTCCAGACGCAGCCTTGTTCTATCGTGTTACACACGCCGCGGACAGCCTGAAGAACTATTTCGAGGAAGCATGCACCGGTTTCCTAAGAAACGGCATCCTGTTTCTTGTTCGGAAATACACCTATCCGAAAACCTATTACGAGCTCCGTTGCGATTGCTCGTCTTTCCGATATGCGGACAACTACTCCTACGGCAAGGCTTTCGACAAGCAATCCGAACCGAATCGTATCGGGGTCTTCACCAAAAAGAAGATTGACGATTGGGTGGAATACCTCACGCAGGGTTTCCGGAACCTCGAACGGATCAATGCGGAGAACGAACGAAAAATGACGGGGTATCGCAATCGGTTGGAGGCAATACCCGATGTCGTCTGGAACAAAGACAAAAGCCGCGGCCATATCATTCGACACGGCCTGACCTATACTTTCGAGATCCGGCAGACGGATTACAGTGAAAAGATCTTTTTGGATTATCGCTGCCGCACGCTCGATGATTTCCTTGCACTCTCCGACAACAAACTCATACTTAAACCTTGATTGACTACAGCTATGAGTACGACGAAAGCAATCTACTTGCAAAAACTTATCTGGGAAGGTTGGATAGTGCAGCATTTCATTGAAAGTCTGGCCCCGGAGGTCGAACGGATTGTAGCCGGAAGAGGCTGGCGCAAACTTTTTCGATTGTATAACCTAAAATGAAGGCGACTATGGAACGAAACATTATTATCGAAAATATCTGCTCCGCATGCCACTGCGGCGAACGACGCGCCGAGGAATATCTGGCCGCGGAACTTCGTAACCTGCGTGAGTTGCGGGATGCCGGCGCGCTGTGCTACGGCGATCTTGAAACGGCTTGCTCAGGGCTGGGACTGGACTTCGATTATACGGACTATTTCTGTCGAGCCTTGTTACTGGACTAACTCCGATTTACGATGAATAATCTTTGTTTCAACCGCTTCACACTGCGGACGGACGATGCGAAAATCCGCCGCAAAATCCTTCGCTGGCTTGCGCTCAATTACCGCTTGTACGAATACCACCCCTCGGACGCAGAGGTTCGCGGACGGTTCATCCCGTGCAAACCCTTTCCCGCCGAGGCGTTCCGGCGTCAGATCGGGAAATTGCACAACGATGGAACGCTGTTCCTGCGGATTGTCTCTGCGGACTTATATACGCTCTATGTGGAAGGTAACGTCTATCAGCGCGGAGCGTGGCACCGAATCTTTCTTTAATCACCTGCCGCCTGCTCCGAAACGAGCGGGCGGCATTATTTCAATATCATGGCATACGAATCATCCATCCCTTTTGCGGATATCAGGGATTTCCGCAAGGCCGAGATCAACGGTATTCCGGCTCTTTTCACCACGTCTCGTCTTGATTCCGAAACCCTTCCCGCAGATTTTCACTCGTGCGAGGTCATGGGCGGTCGGGGCAGCGATTTTCAGTGGCTCGTTCCGCTGGCTCTTGTAAACTTCACCGGAACGTTCGTCTCCCGGCAGCCCCTCCTTCAAGCAGGACAGGCATACGCCGAAATACGCCGGTACGGCCTCTACGACCCGACGGCTTTCGACGAATGGTCTGAAAACAACAACGATAACTCTTAAACATTATGCAACGAATGAACATGCAGGAATCCGATTTCCGGCGTGCGCTGGAAATCATCACCCGAAACAACCGGATCACGGTGTCGTTCAACACACCGATCGCCGACAACTACTCCTAAGTCTATCCGCTTCTTATCCATGAGAGCAACGCTTCGGTACTGAAACAGCTCCATGAGGCGGGCTTCTCGATGAGCATGACGAAAAAAGGACTGGAAGTATCGAAGTATTAACCTCAAATAATTGCACAATGAAACGCTATGAATTTTATCGGAATCAAAAAATTACTGTCATAGATTGCCGGTATTTCAGTATTGAAGCCGAGAATCTCGAAACGGCTGTCCGGAAAATCAAGGACCTGTGTGCTGACGGTCAACTCGACGAACTGTCAAACGATCCGACCTATCAGGAAGATGCTACTTATCAAATTCCCGGAACGGAATATCCACTGGACATAGAAAACAATAACGGAGATCCTACGGTTATGATTTACTCGGCCGCAGATGGAAACCGTATCACGGACAACCTTCCGAAAAGAACTACCAAATGCTTGTCGACACCTGCGAGTCGTGATGGAACGGACAATCCGCAGAGGTGCAAATCCGAATCTGGAAAGAGTCTGCCGGATGAATCCCCGGGATAAATCCGATTCGCATTACGGATATCGATCGGAATAACTCAAACCAAAACATTATAATCAACTAAAACATGAATTTAAACGAATATTACCGTAACCATAAGGACGCTATCAATGCGTCGATTATGGAAATTGCCTGCGATCTGGCCGTCGGACGACTGCTGAACGCGCACGATGCACCTTTCGAAACATTTGTGGATGCCGATGACCACGACGATCCCGACAGCGGAACCCGTTACAAAGAGGGGTTTCAAAAGGAATACGACAAATATTACGACGAGGAGTATGCCCGTGTCGCAAAGCCGATGCGCTTCGACTATTGCGCGAATGACGGAGTTGCGGTCTTGTCCGAAGATACTAATGCCTAAATGGATATACTCATGATCGATATTCCTTTGGTCCTGCGTGTTCCGCCGCAGGGCCGTTATAACCGAGGTATTTATACCTGTTATGAATGTGGTTTTGAACCGCCGCATTGCAACGTAGACCTTGCTGCTGGGCCTTGCCGATACCTCTGCCGGTACGATGGTCGTCTGGGAATGTCCCCGGTGCGGTCAGAAATGGATGTTTCATTATCGGACCCAAAATTCCCGTGAAGCTCACGATTACGCTGCTCAACTCCTCGCTTACCGCAATGGCGATCCCGATTGGCGTATGAAGCTGAATCCCGACTGGATTGCGGCGCAGCGGCAGAAAAAAGAGCAACCCTAAAACCTGATCCAATGAAAATCTTTGAAAGAATCACAAAACGCTATGCGCTCCAGAATTACTATCTGCGGCGCAATTTCTACTGGCCGGACACGCTGCCGGAGATTCTCGACTACTGGCGGCAGCACAATGAATTGCCGTTCCTCTATGGCGGCGATAACTGGCCCTACGATGCTATGTGCGAGCGGCAGCGCCGCAAGGGCGTCTATGCTTCGCAATACCTGACCCCCGGCCGTACAGCGCGCCATATGGCGGCGCTGGCCGTGCGTTATTTCGACAATGGCAGCCGTATCGTGGACGCCTGCTGCGGTACGGGACAACTTACGCGCGCCCTGCTCCTCGAAGGCGTGCATCCGTCGGCGATTCTCGGCTTCGATGCCGATGCGGAGCTGGTTGATCTTTACGAACGCCTCTATCCCGATGCTGCCGCACTGCGGATGCAGTTCCATGAGGTCGACTTCCGCTGTGAGAACGTCATCGCCAACCCGCCGTTCGAGATTACGGAGTGTACATCTTTCCTGCAATGGCTTTCCCGCACGCAAAACTCAGGCGACCGATCCGTGCTGCTTCTGCCGTACGGCTTTATCGACAAACAACGGCCCAAATCCGTGAAGGAGATGATGCGAAACTTTGTCGTTCACTATCTGGCAACCATGCAGGAGCCGTTCGCACGCACAAACTGCCGTGCGGAGATAGTTATTCTAGAACGAATATATAGTGGAAAAAGAAAAGGAGTCTGAATTTTCGGCTCCTTTTCTTAGTCAATTTTGATTCAATTCTTATTGATCATGCCACATTTGACCCGGCATCTGAACAGGAGCATTGTCTCTATCTTCAATATCTTTATTTAATCCATATTTTAAAAAATCTCGACCTGTTGTATTTAATTGATATTTGTTGGTTTCATTAGCATCAATTATAGATTCAAACAACAGCCCCGAAGCATTTAACATATCAGTTACTCCAGGTTCGTAGCAATCTGTTAAATAGTTTGGTAGATTTTGAATGTCGGGATATGGTATGCGTTCTAAAGCGATTGTTAACCTTATGAATTCATTTATTGTGATTTTTTTATAAACACGATTTCTTACGAAATTAGTCATTATGTCGATCTTGTTTAAATTATCCAACCGGTCGATTACGGATAATAATAGTTCATAACCATTTTCTTTATTTACTTGTCCATAATCATATATAAACTCAACTTGTTTATGGATAGGAATATCTTGAGTTTGAAATAAAAATCGATATATTTTTTCAGCAAATCTAAAATTTCTAAAATCGTGAATGAGTTTTACCGCACCATTCATAAGTCCGAATATAGGGATTTCATTTAAAAGGCCACTTTCTGCAATTTTTGAAAATGTAATATCTGCACCTTGAACAATCAGTTCCCTTGCTGTTTTCGATTTAATAGTTTCCTCAAAGGTATTAGCAAAATTATCACTCATAATGCATTTTTATTTGTTTTACTAAGGGACAGCCTTTTGTATGTTAGATATAACGATGACAGCATCTCCCTGTCAATACTTTCATTGTTGGATAAATCTACATCAGACAAACTTAGATTATTGAATCGGTTCTCCATCTTAAAAACGAGGCTTGCTCCTAACTTGCGATTCCCATTTTGTGACTGTGAGTAGTATACTATATTAGTTTTGTAATATACGAAAAGAATTGTGTCCTGCAAAATTTCTATTTGTGTTCACTAAATAACAAAAAGTTTATATTCGATTCGGTTGCCTTCGGGAAAGATAAGCCCGGTCGGTCGTGCCTCCCTCTCCGGCTCCGGGGCGGAAAAATCATCCTCGCCGGAGCTGCGGTATTTTTCCGCCCCTGCACCTGCGCCGCGGGCTTATGAATCTTCCCGAGGCAACCGATCCGTTCGGGATATAAAGCCTCATAACATATTATTCATTTGCTTGCGCGATAAAAACAATAAAATTCGTGTGAGCAGAAAACACGTGAGACACACGGTAAAAACTGTTCGATGTTATGCAGACTACGAAAATGAACACGCAATCGAAGAAGAGGGGCAAGAATGCAAACCGCAAGACGGCTGTTTCCGACATCGCCGGACAGGAAGCACGGGATGCGGTTCGTGCCGAGGTTCCCGAAGACGCGCCTATCGAATCGCAAAAAACGGCTGATGAGGAATGTCCATTCATAGACCAGCCGACAGTCCATCCTGAGACGGATGTCCGGCTGCTTGATTTGAACAAAATCATCAATTCGACCTACAATCCCCGGAAGAACTTCCGCGAAGAAACGCTGTTGGAACTTGCCGAGAGCATCAAACAGTCGGGCGTTCTTCAACCTATCTGTGTGCGTCCGAGGGATGAGGGCTTCGAGATCGTCTACGGCGAGCGCCGCTATTGGGCGGCTGCAATGGCGGGTCTGAAATTCATCCCGGCCTTGGTGCGGGATCTGTCGGATGCCGAGGCGGAGGATGCCGCCATCACGGAGAACCTGCAACGCGAGGACGTGCGTCCGCGCGAGGAAGCCGCTGCCTACAAGCGGGCCTTGCAGTCGGGACGGCATACGATCGAGAGCCTCGTGGGCAAGTTCGGCAAGTCGGAGGCCTATATCCGCTCGCGTCTGAAACTCTGCGAGCTGATCGACGCTTTGGCCGGGATGCTCGACAAGGAGGATATTTCGGTGGGCGTCGCTACGGAGATCGCCAAATATCCCGCCGACATCCAAAAGGAGGTCTACGACGAACATTTCGCCGAAGGGTGTTACAACTCGTGGAAGACGGCGCGGATCAAGGAGATCGCCCGGCGGCTCTACGAGCGTTACATGACCAAGCTGGAAAGCTACAACTTCGATAAGGCGGAGTGCCTTTCCTGCCAGCATAACACGGCCAATCAGGTGTTGTTCAAGGACGAATGTACGGGTGGCTGCGCGGGCTGCCAGAATCGAGAGTGCATGATCCGAAAGAACTACGAGTTTCTGGTGCAGAAAGCTGTGAAACTCCTCAAGGACGATCCGCGTACGACGCTGGCTACGGACGGTGAAACGCCTGCCGCGGTGCTCGAAGCACTCGAACAGGAGGGCTATCACGTTGAAGTACTGGAATACGGGGCCGGTTATTACGACGAAGCCCCGCAGATGCCCGACGCCCCGCAGGCCGAAGAGTTCGAGTCGGAAGAGGCTTTCACCGCAGCCAAAGAGGAATACGAGACCGAAATGGCGGCATTTGCCGAAGAGACGCAACAGTTGGAGTTCGACATCTCGGAAGGACGCGTGCGCAAATACGCCATCATCGGCAACCTCGATATCGAACTCCGCTACGAAGAGATCGAGGACGAGGAGCGGGAAGTGACGGTAAACGAGGGGCAGGTCGATGAGCATAAAGTCTTCGTCACCGTCGTCCCGCCTTCTCCGCTTGAAGGGCTGATGCAGCAGGATCGCCGCAACCGGGAAATCTGCTACGAGCATATCACGACCGATATGAAACGGGTCTTCCTCGATGTGAAGGTTGCGAACAAGCCTTTGCAGAAAGAGGAGCAGCAGATGTTTTACTACGCCGTGATGCAGCGCGTAATGAGCGACTCGAAACTCCGTCAGTGCGGTTTCCGACCCAAGGAAGGCCCTTACCTGACCGACCGGGAGCAGTTCGCCGCGGCGGGACGTATTACGGCCAAGCAGCAGGCGGCGCTGGTCCGCGCGTATCTGGTGGACTACTTCCGCTCAGCGGCTCCGGACTTCCGTTGTACGGACGAAACGCTCCTGACGGGAATGATGTGCCGCTTCGCGGATATGAACTTCACGGAGCAGAGCCAGAAGGTGCAGCAGGAGTATCTGAAAGTCTACGAGCGTCGCAAAGCCCGTCTTCAGGAACAGATCGACGCTTTGCAGGCAAAAGCCGAGACCGAGGAGTTGGCGGTCTCGATGCAGGAGGCTCCGGACGTCGAGACCGAGGAGCTTCCTGACCTGCTGCCGGACGAGACGCCCGACGCAGAGCCGAAGCCGGAGCCGCTGATTATTCCGATGGACCCGGATATCAAACCCGACACCCGGATGCCTGAGGAAATGAAAGCAGCAGCATAACGATAGTGCGAACGAGATGTCCAACCGACGGAGCAGGTCATGCCTGCTCCGTCTTTGCATTACTATAACAATGAATAAGAATTTGATTGAAAAGATCGCTCCGCAGCTGACGGAGCTGATGATAAAGAAAATGGAGACGCTCACCGAGGAGTGGCGCAAGCCGTGGATCGCCGACCTCGCGCACGGTCTTCCGCGCAACCTGCGCGGCACGCCCTACCGGGGCGGGAATACCCTGATGCTGCTGTTCCTCACGGAGATCGCTGGCTACCGTACGCCGCTCTTTATGACGTTCAAACAGGCCAAGGAAGAGGGCCTGAATATCCTCAAAGGCTCCGGTTCGTTCCCGGTCTTCTTCTGGAAACTGTATATCCGCCATAAGGAGACCCGCAAAAAGATCGAACTGGCGGAATACTACCGCCTGTCGCAGAAGCAGCGGCGGCAATACGACGGGCTGCCCGTGATGCGCTATTACCCGGTCTTCAACATCGACCAAACGGACATGCCGGAGCGGCAGCCGGAGCGTTACGCCTCGCTTACGATCCCGACCGGGCCGAAAGACTACTCGGACGGTCTGATGTGCGAGCCGCTGGACCGGATGCTGGCGGAGCAGGCGTGGTTATGCCCCATCCTGCTCAAATCCGGCAACAGGGCTTCCTATTTGCCGACGCTCGACCGGATCGTCTGCCCCGAAAAACGGCAGTTCCCGGAGGGCGCGGCATTCTATACGACGCTTCTCCACGAAGTTACGCACAGTACGGGACATCCGGAGCGTCTGAACCGTTCTTTTGGTTCTTGCTACGGGAATGCTGATTATATCCGGGAGGAACTGGTCGCCGAACTTACGGCGGCCCTGTGCGGTGCGATGCTGGGTTTCGCCACGTCGCCCCGCGAGGAGAGCGCCGCCTATATCAAGGACTGGCTGGCGGAGTTCCATAAAGAGCCGACCTACCTGTTCGACATTCTCACGGACGTGAACCGCGCAGCGCGGATGATATCCGAACGCATGGCTGGCGGGGAAGAATCAGACTCTTCGGAAGCGATTCCGGCCGAAGCTGCCTAAAACATGTAAAACAGATCGTTTAACCTGCGCTGCGGCCGAAAGGCCGCGGCGCTTTCATTATCAGCAATATGCAACAATCCAAAACCGAAGAACGGTACAGCCGCGAAACGCTGCTGCCGATGAATACGCTTTACGACCATGAACACCACCTAACGCAAGAGGACGTGGACATGGCCAATAAGCTGGTGCGTCACATCGAACGTACCCGCAACCCGCTTGTCCCGCAGGTCGGCGACCGGGTGCGCTATACCACGCGCTACGGTGACTTCTACGGCAAAGCCTTGATCGAAGCCGTCCGTGAAGGCGGAACGCTTTCGATCTGCCTGTGTCCGTACGTTCCCTTCGTGTGGAGGATAGCCGGCGGCATCGGCTGCGCGGTGAGCGGAGGGCCTTTTACGGCCGTAACGTCGCGGGCACTGCAACCGCGCGGAAGCGTGCAGGGGGATTTCTGCGATTGGGGACATTGCGGCGCCTGCGGTAACGGTGCTGTCCGATTCTGCGCCGATGTGCCGCTGTGGGAATACCGGGAACCGGAGCCGCTTTACGACGATTTCACGACCGAGAAGTGACGTAAGATCAGCCTTTACAAGGATACGGAAAACTTGCATGGCGACCTTTACCGGGGCGACTGTATTTCGTTCCGGACGGAGGAGGAGTTCCGACGGTTTCTCTCCGATTATGAAGGAACGGTATTCGCGGCTCTCGACCCGAAATCCGTCATCATTTGGTGTTATTGGGACAAGCAGACCGCCGTATCGCAAGAGAAATGGGATGCGCTCGATGCTCCCGTTTCCGAGCGGCGCATCTACAACGCGCCCCAGCCCGTGAAACTCGTCAAGGACCACGGGCGGCATACCACGGTCTGCTATTTCGTCAGACCGGAAGACGACATCAGGCAACCGCAGGACATGACACTCGAAGAGTTAATCTACAAAGAGTCATGCCCTACAAGCAAAGTTACAGCGTAGAATGATCCCATCATCCGTATGCCACTCGATTTGGATGATGTGGACACGCAGACTTGCCGAATCATCGACCTCTGAGAGCGAGCCAGTGTTCAGGTCCCTGTGCATCCGAGGCTGCGCGATACAATGTATTAATATAATATCCATTTACCATGCACGAAGCAGAACAATATTTACGCAATCCAGAAACCCCGAACTCCCTGTACATCCAGTATCAAGGTCGACGCCGACGCCTGTTTTACAACCGCGATCAAAACATTTGCGGCATTATCGGTATTGGCAGACGAAGGTATGGCTTCGGATTCGGCGACTGGGACAACATTGAAAAGATTTTCAAACCGGCTCCGGACAAAGACCCTGAGGAAATCAATCGCCGTCTGATCCGCAAATTCCAACAGGAAGCGGCCAAAGCGGGATTCACAAGCCCATTCATCCGCAATATCCAGAATGCCGATTACAGAAAAAGTCTCTATAAAAACGGGATCACGACCGGCACCTGCATCGACGGGCAGATCATTACGCTCGATGCCGTGCGGAGATACTGCGGCGAAACGACCTACCGGTGTTTCTGCGAGGCAGTCCGTAGCCGCACGCCGTTCCACTCGGGACGGTTTGACTTTCGGGGCTACGACGGTTCGCTATGGGTGGAGCCTTGCGATAAGGACGATGGCTATCACCGGGTTGGGGACCTGGCCGCAGGATTCTCCAAAGAGTACCGCGGATGCGGTAACGGTTATTACTACCTGCTTATCAACGAACAGACCTTCATTGGCTGCGATATAGACTAACCAAAATCCGGACTATTATGAAAATCATGTGTCAGGAACATTACGACAAGGTAGTGCAGTACGCCGAAAGTATCGGCGACAAGACGCTCCACGAGTGTCTGAAACGGCTCGAACGGCGGGAGCAAAATCCCCATCATCCGTGCGAGATCGAACTTTACAAAGACTTTGCTCCGTATTCATTCCTTTTCAAAGAGCGCTATCCCGACGGGCGTTTGGGCGTTGTCGGCGGATTGGTTTATCATGGCCGTCCGGACCGCTCGTGCTGTTTCATCGACGAGCCGTTTCACGGTTGGATGACTCATACCTGACAGGGCGCCATATTCAGCGGTAAGAGTCAAGATCAAGATTACATATGTCTGAATTTTCGAGTCTTCTACAAAGCGGAAGATACGAAAATTCAGGCATATGATCGAGTTGGCGTATACAGCTGTATTCTATTTTTGCTGATTTTGCAGATATGCATCATACATATCGAGTATCCATGCATCGTTCTCCTTGGCCTCTTTTTTATGCTCTTTCCCTTCGGGCCCTTTGAACCATTTTTTGCAGAAGTCTTTCAGGCCCGGATACTTTTTGTCCATCAGCACGGAGCTGACTAACATATACGGATAGACGATCTTGTCGGGATCATTATGGAAACGGATGCCGTACATGGTTTTCAACACCCGTCGGTCGGTGTTGCCGATCCGCTCGGTAGTCCATATCTTCCACCAGTAAGCCGTGGCGTTTTGGCCGGCCTTGTTCAGGCAAACCATGCGGTGAAAAGAGCGGTTGCGATCCGAAAGGCCGGGAGAGGCGATATCGCGAGCTTCCCAACGGATACCGTCGGGATTGGCTTCGGTCTTTTCAACGTATTCGACGCTCTCCACATCATCGGCAGTATATTTGACCGGCTCCTTATCGTCGGGAGTCTTGGCAAGTTTGAACGAGTAGTTCTCCTTTTTCAGTACGGACGACTCGGCGTGCCATCCCCTGTGCAGATAACCGTCGATCTTCTCTCCTGATTTAAGGGTTACCACTACGTGGCGGAATTCCTGATCCTGAGGTTTCTTGGCTTCCGCCCGATCCGTCGTGCCTAACATGATGAACATGGTGGCAGCGAAAAGTAAAAACTGTTTCATGTGCTTTGATATTAGGGTTAATTTCTGGTTGGATCGTAGTCATGCAGCATAAGGATCGTTTTATCCCGATAGGCATTGGATTGGCGTATACGCTCGGCCAGCGTGGGATCATCGTCTATGTAACGAGCGATACGCTCACGGAAAACGTCTTTCGACCGGCGGTAAGCGCTGCCGACGCATTGAAATTCACTGCTACCGTGTTTTTGCAGAAAGTAGGCCGCGCGCGACCGGCTGAACCATCTGCGTCGTTGCCAGACCTGTATACCGCCGTTGGTGTTGATGCCGTAACCTTTTTTCGAATATATGCAGGCTTTTATATATGGTGTCTCAACGTAAACCCACATCCATCCGGGTTTTGCCCCGAAGATGAATTTACGTGTGTGTTCCGGGCTTTTGGTGTGCCAACAGATCACCGAATCTATATCTCCGGCCGGCAATACCTCTTTAGTTTTAGTTTTTTGAAAAGCATCTCGGAATAATTTCAATCTGCCGGATTTTTTGGGCATTTTCAACCTGTCGTTTCCCGTACATTCGATGACCGAGCCGTTTTTCAAGTAAATGCGTCCTTCGAGGAGGGATGCTGCTTGTAAGGTTGCTGGCGCGGTAAATAGAAACAGTGCCAGTAAAAAACGTTTCATAGATACTTATGACATTGGAATTGATCGGGATGCAATATAATAATTTTTTTCGTATATCAGTACAACGCGGCATACGGTTATTGGGACGGAATGTATATTCGTAAGGTAACAACATTTAGGAATGCTGGTACTGGCTGCCGATACAACATAGGCACGATATTTTCGTTTGTATTGCGAACGAACTCCGCAGGGAGTACCGAGGAAACGACGCAATTTCACACTACACAGCCGGCAGGAACCGGCAAAGCCCCGCTTAACTATTTGTCGAAACGACGACACGATGCCCGACGGCATTGCGTGCCGACACCCCGTATGCCCCTGCGCCTAATTATGCACGATGAATATTCATTTCGATATATACGGTCTTATAACGACGACTGTCAAATCGCTGCCCTACGTCAGCGAGGGAATTCCGGCGGGATTCCCGTCGCCGGCCGCGGACTATATCGGCGACCGCATCGACCTGAACGAAGTCCTCATACTGAGTCCGGGTGCGACATACTATGCCCGCGTTCGGGATTACTACTTGGTCGAGGAGGAGCTGGAGCAGGGCGACGGCATCCTTTTCGACACGCGGCTTGCACCGCGTACCGGGGACCTCGCACTCTGCGAGGTCTGCGGCGAACGGGTGCTGAAATATATCCGCAAACGTGGGCGCGAGCTATGGCTTCTCGGCGGCGGAACGGACGACACGCTTCCTGTCGACGGCGACACCGAAGCGCGGGTGCTGGGCGTCGTTACGGTCGTCATCAAAGTCCGGAGGTTCAAGCGACGGCGTACACGCCTTATCGACCGCCTGCCGCAGAAGGAACAACCCGCGCTGCTCGAGCGGCGGGCGATCCGAGCCTCGTATTTTCCGGAGAGCGACGTCCCCGTCGAGGGGTTCGTCGACCTGAACGAAGAGCTGATTCCCAACCCGGTCAGCACGTTCTTCGGGAAGGTGCGGGGCATCTCTCTGATCGACGACGACATCGAGGACAGCGACTCGGTGATCGTGGACCGGATGCTCGAACCCCGGTGGGGCGATCTTGCCGTATGCGTCACCTCCGAAGGTTTCACCATGAAATACGTCGAGGTGCACGACGACGGGGAGATCTGGCTGATGCCCGGCAACAAGGACTATGCTCCGATTCGGATTACCGGCGAGAACGAACGGTTGATATGGGGCATCGTCACCCACTCCATCCGGCAGCTGAGGACGAAGAAGGGAGGTGCTTTATGAACCGGAAACTGTTACCCCTGAATCCCCGCCAGATGGTTGGCCTTGCCGACGGGAATTCATTTTACTGCTCCTGCGAGGAGTCCATGCAGCCGTGGCTGCACGGAAAGCCCATTATCGTGGCCTCGAACAACGACGGCTGTGCGATAGCGATGAACAGATTAGCAAAGAAATACGTCAAAATGGGCGACGCGCTGTTCCAGATAGCAGACACCATTCGGGAACACGGCATCGTTACGTTCTCCTCGAACTATGAGCTCTACGGCGACATGAGCAACCGCATGCACAGCATATGGGCCTCCTTCGTCCCCAACCTCGAAATGTACAGCATCGACGAAGCCTTCCTCGACTTCACGGGAATGGAGGGCTTCGATTTCGAGAAACTGGGGCGCGAGATCATCCGCACCACCCGGCGCGGAATCGGCATCCCGATCTGTCTGGGCATTGCCCCGACGAAAGTACTGGCCAAGGCCGCCAACAAGCTCGCCAAGACGGACGACGCCCGGCAGGGGCTCTATATTATCGACACGAAAGAAAAGCGCGTGGAGGCATTGAAAAAACTACCGATAGGCGATGTGTGGGGCATCGGTCGGCGGCATGAGAAGCGCCTGACGGCGATGGGCGTCCGCACGGCCTACGATTTCTCCGTTCTGCCGCGCGAGTGGGTGCGCAGGAACTTGACCGTCGTCGGCGACCGCCTCTGGCGCGAGATGAACGGGACGCCCTGCATCAGTCTGGAACTGGCGCCGCCCGACAAGCAGGAGATATGCACGTCGCGGGCATTCGGGAAAATGACCTCCGACTTCAACGAGGTGAAGGCCGCCGTGGTCCGTTACCTCAGCTCCTCGGCCCGCAAGCTCCGCGACCAGCATTCCTATGCCCGGCGCATCTACGTCGGCATCGAAACCAATCCTTTCAACGAGTCCCAGCGTCAGACCTTCCGGGGACTGCAAATCGAATTCCCCGTGCCGACGGACAATACGTTCGAGATGGTGCCTTATGCCATGACGCTGCTGCGGGCGATCTGGCCGGCCTACGCTCCCGGCGAACGTCCGTTTCTGTTCAAACGCGCTACTGTCACGCTGTCGGACCTTATTTCTGCCGAAGCGCTTCAGCTCAACATGTTTCATCATCGGCCCGACATCGGGCAGCTGCGGCGTTTGCAGGCTGCGGTGGACGAGGTCAACGGACCGCTGAACCTCGACAGCCGCCTCGTGGTGCTGGGTGCGGAATTGACCGGGCAGAATAACACCC